>Ga0335069_10012898_pt1 | contig 11748 bp, 12 predicted proteins | sample Lox_Sample_11_FD_206714 | JGI IMG/M metagenome (GOLD analysis project Ga0335069, IMG submission 206714) | Soil microbial communities from Loxahatchee National Wildlife Refuge, Florida, United States - Lox_Sample_1.1 | ecosystem: Environmental > Terrestrial > Soil > Wetlands | place: USA...
TTGTCCGCGATGCGCGTGGTCGAGGAGGCGATGATTTCCAGCGCATTGCGCACCTGGTGATTCAGTTCCGCCACGACCTGCAGTTGCCGGCGCAGGACCTCACGCCGGTAGAGGACCAGGGCCAGCACTGCCCCGACCAGAAGCGCTCCGATGGTGCCGGCCACCGCCGCTTGAATGTAGATTGCGGGCCACATCCGCACCCTGAATCGAATCAATGTGGTCGTGAGGGTGAGGTGGGCTAAAGCACCTGCACACCAGATCAGGAGCAACACAAGAGCCGCGATGAGTGCGGATTGCACCCGCGTTTCCCGCCGGAACAGTGGGTCGAAGGTCATGGCCTTCCCCGCCAGCAGGGATCTCACTCCATGACGATTTTTCCTCCTCAGGAATTGCAGCGCAGTGACTGCCGTCACCGCTGGCGGTGAAGTGGTTGTCTGGGCAGCCTGTGGTTGCGTCAGACTGGAAACTGCCGAGGGCCGGTTCCGTTGCGGACACTTGGAGTGGTCTATTTCCTGGCGATGGCGGCGCCGATACGCGGAATCACCGCCGTCAGCAGGGCTGCGAATCCCTTCTGCACGCGGGCACCGATTTCCAGCACTTCCTCGTGGCTGACGGCGCGACCGGAAATTCCAGCCGCCAGGTTAGTCACGCAAGAGATGGCGAGCACTCGGATGCCCATGTGGCGGGCCACGGTCACCTCCGGCACGGTGGACATGCCCACCATGTCCACGCCGATCTTCTGCAGGTACCCGATTTCCGCGGGGGTCTCAAAGGAAGGTCCAAGCAGCGCGGCATACACCCCGCTGCCCAGCCACAGCTCGAGTCGTGCGGCTTCCTCCTGCGCAATGTGGCGGAACTCCGCGTCGTAGGCGTCGCCCAGGTCGAGGAAGCGCGGCCCGAAGCGCGCGTCGTTGGGGCCCACGAGCGGGTTCACGCCTTGAAGATTGATGTGGTCGCGGACCAGCGCTAGGCAGCCCGGATGGAGTTCGCTGCCGATGCCGCCGGCGGCGTTGGTCAGGAGAACGGCGCGAATTCCAAGCCGCGCGAAGACCCGCATCGGAAAGACGACATCTTTGATCGAGTGTCCTTCGTAGAGGTGCAAGCGGCCCTGCATGACTGCCAGGGGCGTGGCGGCAACGCTGCCCACGACCAGGCGTCCGGCGTGGCCGACGGTCGTTGAGCACGGGAAATGCGGGATCTGCGAGTAGGGGATGTGGATGGCGTCGTTGATGCTCTCGGCGAAGTCGCCCAGCCCCGAGCCCAGCACCAGCCCAATCTCCGGGCGCAACACAGCCCGCGAGCGGATGAACCTGGCCGCCGCCTCCGCGCGGGAGAATTCGTCGAGAGCGCCGGGTTGCGGGCCGGTGGTCACCTGCTACTCGCGCCAGGCCAGTCCTTCATGCGGTCAATATCGGCCGCGGGACGCGGCCAAGCTTCCAGTCGCCGCAGGGGCACCCAGCTCACGCACGATGTTGACGCTCGAGCTGGTACCGATGCGGTCGGCGCCGGCCTTGAGCATGGCGGCAAAATCGGCGGCCGTCCGCACTCCGCCTGCCGCCTTGACGCGGCAGCGGTCGCCGACCACGTGCCGCATCAGCGCCACGTCCTCGATGGTGGCGCCGCCAGTGCTGAAACCGGTCGAGGTCTTGACGAAATCCGCGCCTGCGGCCATCGCGAGCCGGCATGCGGTCTCCTTCTCCTGGTTGGTCAGAAGAGCGCATTCCAGAATGACCTTGAGGATGGCGCCGGCCTTGTGGCAGGTCTCGGCGAGGGTGCGGATGTCGGTCTCGACCAGTGCGTGCTCGCCGGACTTGAGCGCGCCGATGTTGATCACCATGTCCAGCTCGTCGGCGCCCAAACGCAAGCATTCCACGGCTTCCAGGCACTTCGCCGTGGTGACGGAGGCGCCAAGCGGGAACCCAATCACTGTCCCCGTCTTCACCGGCGCATTGCGCAGCCGGGTCGCGCAGAACGCGATCCAGGTTGGATTAACCATGACGCATGCAAAACCGTACTGCGCTGCCTCATCGCAGAGCTGCGCTACCTGGCCGCGGCTGGCTTCCGGGCGCAGCAGGCTGTGGTCGATACACCAGGCGGCGGCCTGCCATTCGGGAACGGCAAGCGGGATCGCGTCCGGTCCGGGATTGATGACGCTCATGGCAAGCATGCTACAGCAGTCTCAAGTGTAGCGCCGCCGTCCCGGCGGCTGTCGCGTGGGCGTTTCTTCCCCCACGCTGAGGGCGGGACGCCCTCAGGACAGCCGGCAAGATGCCGGCGCTACCTCGCGCTGCAGCGGCCCTACCCCAGGCTATAAGCATCCGGCGGCAGGATACAGATGTCCGGCAGGTTGCGGTAGTGCTCGGCATAGTCCAGTCCGTAGCCAACGACGAACACATCGGGGATGGTGAAGCCGAGATAGTCCACTTCGATGGGCTGGATGCGGTGCGCCGGCTTGTCCAGCAGGACGGCGATCTTGAACGAACGCGGCTGGTGGGTCATCACCACATTCTTCAGGTAGTTCATGGTGAGGCCGGTATCCAAAATGTCCTCCACCAGGATGACGTTCCTGCCCTCGAGTGAAGTGTCCACGTCCTTGGTGAGGCGCACTTCGCCGCTTTGACGGACGCGGTCGGCGTAGCTGGAGACGCCGAAGAAGTCGAAGGTTGCGTCAAGCTCAATGTTGCGGGCGAGTTCCGCCAAGAAGATGGTTGCCCCCTTGAGGACGCCCACCAGCATCACGCTCTGCCCTTCGAAGTCGCGGGTGATCTCGCGTCCCATCTCGGCCACACGGCGAGTGATCTGGTCGCGCGTGATCAGTACCTCCATGCGTGACGCCGGGACCGGCGCGGCCGAAAGCCGGTTCATGGTTGTGCCCATATACCGGTGCACATCATAACCCAAAGCCCACGACCGTGAATCGGGGATGGTTCCGCCCGCCAGCAAGACGCCGGGGTTACGTTATCATTCCACCATGGATGTGGTCGTCCGCTGCAGCAATCTTTTCAAGACCTACGAAGGCAAGGTGGAAGCCGTGCGCGGTCTCGATCTTGAGGTCCGCCAGGGCGAGTGCTTTGGCCTCTTGGGCCCCAACGGCGCGGGCAAGACTACCACCATCGAAATCCTGGAGGGACTGCTCCAGCCCACCTCCGGCGAAATTGAGATCCTGGGCCGTCGCTGGGGCGCGCACGAGCGTGAACTGCGCGAGCTGCTCGGCATCTCTCTGCAGGAGACGCGCCTCTCGGAAAAACTGACCGTGCGCGAAACCCTGAAGCTGTTCTCCAGTTTCTACCGCCAGCCCGGCTCGCCCGAAGTGGTGATGCAGGATATGGCGCTCACGGAGAAGGCCGACACCTGGGTGGGCAAGCTTTCGGGAGGACAGCGCCAGCGGCTCGCCGTGGCGGCCGCGCTGGTGGGCAATCCCAGAATTCTCTTTCTCGACGAGCCCACCACCGGTCTCGATCCGCAGAGCCGGAGGCAGCTCTGGGACATCGTGCGGCAATTTCAGCAGCGTGGAGGCACCGTGCTGCTTACCACTCACTACATGGACGAAGCGGAGCGGCTGTGCGGCCGGCTAGCCATTATCGACCACGGAAAGATCATCGCCGAGGGCACGCCCGCGGAACTGATCAAGCGTTATTGCGGGCAGAACCTGGTGGAGTTCGCCGTGGTCCCGCCCACGGACGGCGCCACGCGGGAACTCTGGAAGTCGCTGCCGGGCGTAGAGTCGGTTCACGAAGAAAACGGCCTCATATCGCTGAGCGTACGCGAAGCGCACCAGACCATCCCTGCGCTGCTCGATGCGGTGGAAGAACGCGGGTGGCGGCTGGTCCACCTCACGACGAGGCAGGCGAGCCTGGAGGATGTGTTCGTGCATCTGACGGGCAGGCACCTGAGAGAGGAATAGGGAGCAGGGAGTAGCGAGTAGGGAGTGGCACAGGATGAAGGTAGAAGAACAAACCGGTCTCGCACCAGCACGGCCTGCGCCGCCTTTGCCGTCGCAACCCGCGCGCACGAACGGGCGCTGGACCGGGTATGGCGGGCTGCTCGCCGCGCGCATGAAGGAGCTGTGGCGCGAGCCGGAGGTGATCTTCTGGGTGTTCGGCTTCCCGCTGCTGCTGGCGCTGGGATTGGGAATCGCCTTCCGCGACAAGCCTGCCGGTGTGACCAATGTTGCCGTGGTTGCCGGCCCGGGTGCGCAGCGGGTGATCGACCGGCTTCAAACCTCGCCGCAGCACGCTGGCATCCACGCCGACGTCATTTCCCAGACGGACGCCTTCAATCGCTTCCGGCTGGGGAAATATGCGCTGGTTGTGATTCCGCAGCCAGATGGGAGCCTGCGCTACCGCTACGACCCCGCGCGCCCGGAGAGTGTGCTGGCGCGGGCGCAGGTTGACGACGCGCTCCAGTCCGCCGCCGGCCGCAAGGATGTGCTTGCCAGCTCGAGCGAGGCCGCCATGGAGCCGGGCTCGCGCTATATCGACTTTCTGATTCCCGGCTTGCTGGGCATGAACCTGATGAACTCCGGCATGTGGGGGATCGGTTTTGCCCTGGTGGACATGCGGCAGCGCAAACTGCTCAAGCGCTACATCGCCACGCCCATGCGCCGTGGTGACTTCCTGATGGCCCTGAGTTCGAGCCGGCTGGTGCTGATGATCATCGAGGTCGCAATGCTGCTGGGCTTCGGCGTGCTGGTATTTCACATGCGCGTGCTAGGCTCGCTCCTGACCATCCTTCTGATCGGCACGGTGGGAGCGCTGTGCTTCGGCGGGCTGGGGCTGCTGACCGCCAGTCGCGCGCAAAAGCTGGAGACCGTCAGCGGGCTGATCAACGTGGTCATGCTGCCCATGTGGGTGTTCTCAGGCGTGTTCTTTTCCTACGAGCGCTTTCCGGCGATTCTGATGCCTTTCATCAAGGCGCTGCCCTTGACTGCCCTGAACGACGCTCTGCGCGCCACTATCCTCGAAGGCGCACCGCTGGCCGCGCAAGGGACGCGGCTGGCAATCATGGTCCTCTGGGGCGGAGTGTCGTTTGCGCTGGCGCTGAAGTGGTTCAGGTGGGTTTGAAGCTGTCATCCTGAGCTTGCGACCGGGTGCTTTTTGGTCGGCCCCTTCGGGCCGCGCGGTCGCAAGCGAAGGACCTCGGTTCTGTATCTCGTGCCGACGAACATCTGCCGGATCACCTGGCAGCATAGGCCGAACGACAGTATCAAGGTCCTTCGTCGCCCTCGCCTCGCGTGGGCTCGGTTCGGGCTTCCTCAGGACGACATTCCCAAAAAATCACTTCCTGACCGGAAATGTAGAGACGCAGCATGCTGCGTCTCTACGTGCAATAAAGGATTACTTTGCGACCAGCGCCGCGTACTCCGGCGCGTTCTTCTCTTTCCACTTGATGTTGCAGCCGAGGCTCGGCTTCTGGTCGGCTGGGACTGGACGCCCCGCGAGCACGGCGTCGAGCGCGGCGCGCAGGTCTTTGCCGGTCACGGGACGGCCGCTATTCGGGCGGCTGTCGTCCATCTGGCCACGGTAGACCAGCCGGCGGTCCTTATCGAACACAAAGAAATCCGGCGTGCAAGCGGCGCGATACTCCTTCGCCACCTCCTGTGTCTCGTCGAACAGGTAGGGGAACGTGTAGCCGGCGGTCCGAACTTCCTCTTTCATCTTCTCCGGGCCGTCCTCGGGAAACTGGGCTACGTCATTGGAACTGATGCCGACCACGGCCACGCCCCGCGCCTGATAGTCGCGCACAAGTTGCGCCAGATGCTCGCGGACGTGCTTCACATAGGGACAATGATTGCAGATGAACATGACCAGCAGGGCCGGGGCGCTCCTGAAATCGTCGAGCGACACGGTGCGCCCGGAGACCACGTCGGGAAGGCGGAAACTGAGGGCTTTCATGCCCAGGGGAGCCATGGTGGATGGAGTTTCGGCCATTACAACCTCCTCGTTGAAAAAAGCAACAAAAGTAGGATAGCGGAACCCGAGGCGACCTCCAAGTCCTGTGATAGAATGACCGCCCCTACGGTGATGGGAGTCACATACCGTCGGGGCTCCCCGGCGGATATTAGAGTTTGGTGGCGCCGGGGTAGCGCCTGGTCTTCCTGTCTCTTCTACGAGATGGCCAGGCACTGGGCCCGGGTTTGATGTCGTTGTCTAAAGCTTGTCTTTCGCTCAACGGAGCCTAGGGTTCCGGAGGAGTCCGACATGAATATCCGGCTGACGATTTTGATCCTTCTGTTAATTCCCATCCTGGTGGCGGGCGGGTTTGCGGTGACCCACCGTCCCATGAACGCCACTGTGGTGGCCTTGCTGGGTACGGTGATGATCTGGCTGGCTTATACCCGCTACGCGCGGCGCATCGACCACGACGTAGTTCAACCCGACGCCAAGAAAGCCACTCCGGCGCGCATGTATATGGATGGCGTGGATTACATGCCCACGAGCCGCAACGTGCTCTATGGGTACCACTTCAAATCCATCGCTGCCGCCGGTCCCATTGTGGGGCCGATTGTGGCGGTGACGATCTGGGGCTGGCTGCCTTCGTTGCTGTGGCTGGTGCTGGGCGTGACCTTCATCGGATGGGCCAGTGACTATTCCGCCATCATGGTGGCGGTGCGGAACGATGGCAATTCGCTGTCCGCAATAGCACACAGGTTGATCGCCCCGCGCACGCGGATGATCCTGTTCGTGTTCATCTTTTTCTACTTGCTGCTATTGGCGGGCGCATTCGTAGGGATTCTGGCAGGTATTTTCGATCCCCGCGCCGATGTCCCGTTCGGCATCCTGATGCTGGCCATCATGGGTTTGGTCGCGGGCCAGATGCTTTACCGCTGGAAGCTGGACCTGGTTTTGGTGACCTTTCTGACTGTAGGCATTACCTTGGCCTCGATCGCACTGGGTGCCATGGGAATGACCTCGGTGAAGGGCACCACCCCAGCTGGCAAGCCGGCTGCCGCCATCGCCTACAACGGACCCATCAACTCCGTCGTGGAGGAGGTCGGCAGGGGGATCAACCGATTCAGTGGCGGACACGCGTTGTACACAGTGGTTGATCCCACCCGGTCCGACCCCCGTCATGTGACCACCGAGGTCAACCCCGAGGGCAAGATCGTGCCCAAGTACCTGAACCAGAGCGGCGCCATCAAGATGATGCCTTCGTTCATCTTCTGGTGCGTGTTTGTGTTCGCCTTCTCCTACCTTGGAACGGTGCTGCCGATCTGGCGCTTTGCCCAGCCGGTGAACTATCTCGGTTTCTGGATCACGTTTCTGACCATCGGGCTATCGGCGCTGGGAGCGGTTGTCGGCGGAGTCCGGGCCCTGTTCGGAAACGCAGCCATGGCGCAGGCGATCACCTTCAACACCAAGGTGTTCGGCACCTGGATGTCGGTGACGCAGGCGAAGGACGCCGCGGGCAATATTCTGCAGGCGCACCCCGCGATTCAGCCGCTGTGGCCGATGCTGTTCGTGACCATTGCATGCGGCGCCATCTCCGGCTGGCATGCGCTGGTGGGTTCGATCGGCACCGCGCGGCAACTGGAGTACGAGACCGACGGCCTGCCGGTGGGCGGCGGCGGCATGTTCAGCGAGAACGCATTGGCGCTATTGTCGCTGGTGGCCATCTCCATCGCCGGGGGCGCCGGGGCAGGGGCGTTTGCGGGAGGCGTAGGCAAGCTGCTGGGCATGGTGACCTTCGGCGGTATCCCGCAGGCTTACGGCACCGCGCTCGGCTTCGGCGTGTTCGTGGTGATCGTGCTGACGGTGGTGCAGCTCGTCTTCCGCGTCATGCGGGTGACGCTGGGTGAGTGGCTGGGCGAGGCGTGGGTGGGCTTCAAGAATGCCCACATCGCGGCGATCGTTTCCATGGTACTCACGCTGCTGCTGGTTTTGAGCGGCACCTGGGTCTATCTCTGGCAACTGTTTGGGGCGTCGAACCAGTTGATGGCGGCGCTGAGCCTGCTGATCGTCAGCCTGTGGCTGAAGTCGATAGGCAGGAGCCCGCGCTTCGCTTTGTGGCCCATGCTGTTCATGTACGTGACCACCATGGCCGCCATTGTGGTGACAGGCTATAACCTGTACGCCAGCATTCTGTCCAACCCACAAATCGCGGCCCAGCCGATCAACGTTGTCGGCGCGGTAGCCATGATCATCGTGGCGGCGCTGCTGTTCGTGGCTTCCGTGCTGATCGCATATGACGCGTGGCGCGCCTGGACGCGGATGAAGCCGGCTGCGCCCGAGGGGGCAAAGGAGCCACGCTTGGCGCCGGCTCGTTAAGGGAGTGTGCTCGGTCGGGGCGGAGCGAGGGTGATGAGCTCACGCGGCCACGGCAGAAAGTTGAGGACGAGGTTCGCTGTGCCTTAGGCGAGCTCGCCGAGCTTACGCAGGGTTTCGAACACCGTGCTCGCGGGCAACTTCTTGAGTTCGGCCAAGGACCAGTGGACTTCGAAATTGGGGTCGTTTCGCTGGAGGGACAGCCGCAGCAGTGGACAACCGGAGAGCGCGGCGAGGTCCAGCAATCGGTGGGCGGCTGGCGCTGGCTCTGGCCAGTAGGCGACCAGCGAGTCCCGCGCCGGAACCGGATGCCATTTTTGGCGGCGCAGGCGGGCTTCGTGGCCGCGCGCCGACCAGGCCGTGGGTTCGAGAGCTTCGAACTCGAACTCGGGCAGCCGGTGCATGCGGCTGCGGAAGATGAACAGGTCGCGCCGTCCGCGGGCCCGGGCCAGCCACCACAAGGGGAGGATGTCGCGAGGCTCGAGTACGAACAGAACTTCAACTTCGCGGAAGGGCCGTTTGGCGTTCTGGATCTTCAGTTGCACGACGGACGATCCCAGCCAGCGCACGGTGGTCTTTTCGCCGACCAGCTTGAGACCACTCTGGGCCCAGGCCATCGCGTCATTGCCCCGGTGGATGTTGCGCTGGGTGCCGAGGGCAAAGCCCCCGACCACCAGGATGGCCACGAGAATGAAGATGGCAAGACTCAGTGACATGATGGCCCGTCCGCGCGCATGGACGGCGCGCTGATTATGGCACAGCAGAAGGCAGGCGGCGAATGGGAGGTCAGACCAGTAGGGGCCAGCGGGTGGGAATGCTGAAGACAATCCGCGAATTCATCTACGGCATGTACGCCTATGAATTTGAGAAGCAGGCCGTCGAGATGCGCGCCGAGCTGGAGTCGGCATTTATGCTGATCACCATGGGCGACATGCTGGGGGTGCCGGTTATCCCGCCGCTCTACTCGCTGCGCCTGCTGCCCTACGTGGTGCCTCACATCGCCACCTGGAAGCGCCGCGTGCTGCGCGAGCGCGAGTTGTCGGACCGGGAAGAGTTTCATTTGCACGGAGTGTAAAGCACGGCTGTCGGTCGTCGGCCTTCGGTCGTCGGCCAAGCGGCAGAATCTAGGAGCACAAAATGGCAGACAAGCCGGAAAAGCCCGAGAACAATGAAGAGAAGCAAGGATTCTTCAGCAAGGTGAAAGAGATCGCTTACGGGATGAGCGCGCACGACATGTCGCGCTACGCCATGCGCACGCGCGCCAGCATGGAGCACCTGTTCATCCTCATCACCATGGGCGACCTCATCGGTGTCCCCATCCTTCCGCCGTATTACTCGCTGCGGTTACTTCCCTACGTGGTCCCAAACATCTCCACGTGGAAGCGGCGGATGCTGCGCGAGAAGGACGTGTCGGACGCGATGTTTTAAGAACCAGGGCTCGGTCCTCAGTACCCAGTACTGAGTACCGAGTACTGCAATCATACGAGGATCTTATGGGACTGAAAGAAACCTTTGAACAGAACACAGAGCGTCGCTACATCATGTTCGGCGGCAAAGGCGGCCTGGGCAAGACCACCTTCTCGGCGGCGACAGCTTTCTGGCTGGCGCAGCAAGGGCAGAAGGTGCTGGTCTTCTCCGTGGACCCGCAAGCCTCGCTGAGCGACATTTTCCAGAAGGATATCTTCGGCAAGGGGGCGGTGAAGGTGATGGACAACCTCTTTGCGCAGGAGATTGATGCCGATAAACATATCCAACAGTATCAGGGCGAGATCCGCAAGAAGATCCTCGACATGTACGGCATGGAGCAGGTGCCGGACGAAATCGAGCAGTACATCCAGGCGGCCTCGGCCGAGCCCGCCATGGAAGAGTCGGCGATCTTCGACGCGGTGGTGGACATCGTCGTGGGCGGCGATTACGACTACTACATCTACGATCTGGTACCCCTCGGCCACGCGCTCTACTACCTATCGATGGCGAAGGTCTATGACGAGTGGATCAACCGCATCACCAAGCTCCGCGAGGAGATGCGAGAACACGAGGAGATGGTGGCCCGCATCAAGCGGCAGAAGACCACCGAAGAAGACCACATCCTGAGCGAGCTACAGTACATCAAGAACCGCATCAACCAGTCTTCCAGCATCCTGACCGACAAGAAGAAGACGGCTTTCTTCTTTGTGGTAGTGCCGGAAGAGATGATCATTCTGGACACCGAAAAGGCGGCGCAACTGTTTTCCAAGTTCGATGTGCCGATTGCGGGCTACGTCGTGAACCGCGTTTTGCCTTCGGACCTCGTGGGCAAGGATATTCCGCCCTACCTGCAGAACCGCCTGAAGATGCAGGGCAGCTACTTGCAGAAGATCGACCAGACCTTCGGCAACCAGGTGATCGGACGGGTGCCGGAACTGGAGCGCGACGTGACCGGGTTGAAGATGATCGAGAAGCTGGCCGGGCTGATGTACGGCAACGGGAGGGGATGACATGTCAAAGATCATGCAGTCAATGACCGATTACGCTACGGCACATCCCAAGCTGAAGTACACCTTCTTCGGCGGCAAGGGCGGCGTAGGCAAGACGGTGATGGCGGGCGTGACCGCCATGCACCTGGCGCAGACCGGCAAGCGCACCATGCTGGCCTCCACCAACCCGGTGCACTCGCTCAGCGGCCTGCTCGATCAGAACGTCTACGGCAAGGCGACGGCGGTGAACGGCGTCCCCAACCTGTGGGCCTACGAAATCGACACCAAGGAGACCATTGAGCGCTCCAAGCAGGACATCAAGCAGAAGATCCGCTGGTTCCTGAAGTTCGCCGAGATCTCCACCCAGGCGGACAGCTTCGTGGAAAGCGCCACCATGAATCCGGCGTTCGAAGAGTCCGCCATGTTCGAGAACATGGTGGACCTGATGTTCAAGAACGAGTACGACGCCTACGTCTTCGACACCGCGCCCACCGCCAACGCCCGTCGCCTGCTGGGCATGAGCAAGGTGTACTCGCTGTGGGTGAACAAGATGGTGAAGTCGCGCGAGGAAGCGCAGTCGCTGCGCGAGCTGTTCAGCTTCACCAAGAAGAAGGAAGCCGATCCGCTGATGGACTACCTGCTCAACTTCCGCGAGCGCATCAACCACGCCCGCGAGCTGCTCACCGATCCGGAGCTGACGGCATTCTTCTTTGTAACCCTGCCGGAGGCGCTGCCCATCGCGGTGATCAAGCGCTTCATCAACTGGTTCCACGATTTCGGCATTCCGGTGGGCGGAGTGCTGGTGAACATGGTCATCCAGAAGGACCAGGTGCGACCGGATTCCCCGGAGTTCGTTCGCAACCGCGTGGCCATGCAGGATTCCTATATGGAGGAGATCTGGCGCGACTTCGACAATGTGCGCGCCATTATTCCCCTGTTCGACAACGAGGTGCGCGGCACGGAGGCCCTGAAGATGGTCGCCGAGCGCGCCTTCCCGCAAACCGTGGGCGCGCGCTAGCGGAAATAGC
>Ga0335069_10012899_pt1 | contig 11748 bp, 11 predicted proteins | sample Lox_Sample_11_FD_206714 | JGI IMG/M metagenome (GOLD analysis project Ga0335069, IMG submission 206714) | Soil microbial communities from Loxahatchee National Wildlife Refuge, Florida, United States - Lox_Sample_1.1 | ecosystem: Environmental > Terrestrial > Soil > Wetlands | place: USA...
ATGACCAAGGCGGAGTGGGAGAAGCTCTATCGCGACGCCTGGTCGATCTATTACACGCCGGCGCATATCGAAACGATCCTGCGCCGCGCCCAGGCCTACGGCATCAATATTCTGCGGCTGGCGCAGATCATCCTCTGGTTCGCGCAATCGCTCTCGATCGAACGCGTGCACCCGCTGCAGGGCGGTTTCGTCCGGCTGAAAACCCGGCACGAACGCCGGCCGGAACTGCCGATGGAGCCGATGTGGAAATTCTATCCGGCCTATGCCGCGGAATTTTTGATCAAGCACGCCCGTGTCGCCGCGGCGGCTTTTGGCATCTACCGCACCTATCGCCGGGTCGCGAAATCGTCGCAGGTACCGTACATGGATCAGGCGATGCAGCCGGTGTCGGAGGACGACACCCAGACGCTCGAACTGTTCACGCACAACCAGTCGGCGCGCGAGGCGGTCGATCACGCCAAGAAGGTCAAGACGCTCACGACCACGGGTCCGGCGCCGACCGAAACGGCGGCCTGATCACACTAGGGCCCGCCATCCGGCTGCGGCTCCTGCTGCTCGGTGTCCGGGCTTGCGCTTCTTGATCGGTGCCGCGGGAACGCGCGTGAGATCGCGGCATTGAGTTCGCCGCCATAGATGAAGATCCAGGCCGTGAAATAGAGGAACACGAGCGCGGTCATCGCCGAAGCGAGGCCCGCGTAGTAACGCACATAGGCGTAGGAGAAGTCGGCCAGATATTGGCCAAAGAGAAAGCCGCAAGCCAGCCAAAGCATCAAGGTCGCGATGATGCCCGGCCAGATGTCCTCGATCTGCCGGCGCCCGGCAGGCAGCCACATATGCAGGATCATGAGTGCGACCATCAGAATGAAGGCCGCCACGCTGAAGCGGCCGATGTCGTAATGCCGTTCCAGCGGCTCGAGCCACGGCGCGTAGGAGAGTGCGGCGCGAAAGAACAACGGACCGAGCACGACCAGGAAGGCCAGTGCCAGAAAGCCCACGGCGCTGATGATCACGTAGCCGATCGATTCCAGGCGCAGCAGCCACCACGGCCGCTTTTCCGTGAGCCCGTAAGCGCGATTGAGACCGATACGCAGGCTCTCGACCCCGCTCGAGGAGAAATAGATCGCGAACAAGGCGCCGACGGTGAGGATGTCGCCGCGCGCAGTGGTGAGTACGCGATGAATCTCATCGGCGATGCCGCCCGATACTTCACGCGGCCAAGCGGCGATGATGAGCTGCGCCACTTCGTCGGCGAGATTCTTCGAGCCGATGAAGCCGGCGATCGCCGTCACCAGGATCAAAAACGGAAACATCGACATCAGAACGGAGAGCGCAATGTGGCTCGCGATCGCCCAGCCGTCGTCGGCGTTGAAGCGATAGAAAGCGTCGATGGCGATACGGAAACAGAGACGGATTATGTTCAAGGACGGCAATCTCCGGGGCGAGCCCAATTTCGATTACATAGCAGGAAACGGAGAGGCTTCGCAGGCCTCGCCTCGCCATAGTCGCGCATGACGGCGAACCAGCGAGGACCATCATGGCGCACGCCTATTACGGCACGGTACTTTCACAATCGGCGGACGACGTCTGGAATGTCATCCGTGACTTCAACGATTATCCGGTCTGGGTCGACGGCTCGGGCGAAAGCGAAATCGAGGACGGCAAACCCGGCGACGCGGTCGGCGCCATCCGCAATGTGCTTTATCAGGGCAAGCGCATCCGGCAGATATTGCTGGCGCTGTCCGATGTCGAGCGCGCGCAAACCTATGCGTTCTGCGGGGCATCGCCGATGCCGGTCCAGGACTATCGCGCCACCTTGCGCGTTGTTCCAGTCACCGACGGTGGCCGTGCCTTTATCGAGTGGTCGGCGACATTCGATTGCCCGCCGGCCGAGTGGAGCGCCTTCTTCCGCGACGCGTTTGGCGGCTGGCTCGCATCGCTGCGGCGGCATCTCGACGGGCGGAGCAAATAAGCCGTCGCGGGCAAGCTTTTGCGGGCGGCGGAGGCAACTTTTTCTGCCGGCGCGAATGCTCGGGCTCCGGCCATCGCCTTGCAAATGCGAGGGAATTTTTCGAAATCCGAACAAATTGATCAAGTGTTACCTAACTTCGCACAACCCGGTTTACGGAACAGAAGAAATTATCAACGGCCGGTAGGTATATTTCCTTAGTCAAAGGCTGCTTTCGGAGTCGCGGCCGTGCCGCTCGCAAATGCCAAACGCGAAGAGCTTGTGATCGTCGAGCACCGGCGAAACACGCGCATCATTGTCAGCGTTCCGGGGACCTACATGCTGGCCGATCACCGCAATTCGCGCGGTGAGCGCCGCACCTATCCCTGCCGCGTCGTCAATCTTGCGCCGGAGGCGATCGGCCTGGTCGCTCCGGTCAGCGGCCGGCTGGGCGAGCGCGCTTTTGCCACCGTCGATCATCTCGGCAAGTTCAAGGGCTCGGTCATCCGGTTGCTCGAGGGCGGCTTTGTCATGAGCGTCGTCGCCACCGACGAGGAGCGCAACAAGTTCGCCGCCAAGATCGACTGGTTCGAGCAATTCAAGAATTTCGACATTGCCGACCAGCGGGCTGATGCGCGCTTCGTGCCGGAAAATCCGCGCTCGCGCATCGTTTTCGCCGATGGACGCTCGGAGGAGTGTTTCATCCTCGATCTCTCGGCGTCGGGAGCGGCGATCTCGGCACAGACCATTCCGGAGATCGGCAGCGTGCTGGCGCTCGCCACCGTCGTGGCGCGGGTGGTGCGCCATTTCGACGGCGGTTTTGCCGTGCGCTTCGTCGAGCGGCAGGACGTGCAACGGCTCGAGGCGCGGCTCATTCTCGACACGACCGGCTACACGGTCGACTAGCTTCGGATTAGCCGAGAGCTTCTTGACGTACCGGCTTACGCCGCCTGCACGTCGTCGAGGAAGCGGCGCACCTCGCCTTGCAGGCTTTCCGCCTCGGTGGCGAGCGTCGCTGCGAGCGCTTTTACGTCGGCGGCGGTGGTGCGGGCGCCGCTCGATGTGCCGGCGACGCGGCTCATGGCATCCGAGCCTTTACGCGCCTCTGTCGAGGCGCGGTTGACGCCTTCGGCGATCGAGGCCACGGCGTTGTTCTGTTCCTCGACCGTCGAGGCGACCACGGTTGCGATTTCCGACATGTCGTCGATGATCGAGGAAACCTGCTCGATCGCCTGCGCGGCGTCGGCGGTCGCGGACTGGATCGCTCCGATCTGCGAGGCGACGTCCTCGGTGGCGCGTGCGGTTTGCGCCGCCAGCGACTTGACCTCCGACGCGACCACGGCAAAACCGCGGCCGGCCTCGCCGGCGCGCGCCGCCTCGATCGTGGCGTTGAGCGCGAGAAGATTGGTCTGCCCGGCAATGGCCTGAATAAGGCCGATCACCTCGCCGATGCGGTTTGCGGCATTGCCGAGTTCCGACATCGTCGTGACCGTGCGCTTGGACTCAGCGACCGCGCGGCGCGCCACGTCGGTCGACTTGGTCGCCTGCGCCGCGATCTCGCTGATGGAAACCGCAAGTTCCTCGATTGAGCTCGCCACCGTCGTGACGTTGACGGAGGCGGCGCCGACCGCATTCTCGGCGGCCTTGGCTTCCGACGAAACCGCGTCGGCTGCCGTGTTCATCCCGCTCGACGCGCTCTCCAGGCGGCCGGAGGCCTCGCGCAACCGGCTCAGCGCCTGCTCGATCGAGGCGCGGAACCGCCGGATCGAAGCGGCAATCGCCTCGCCGCGCTGCTCGCGCGCCGCGTTGCTTTCGTGCTGGATGCCGGCGAGACGCTCGCGCTCGATCATATTGTCGCGGAACACCACCACCGTGCGCGCCATGGCGCCGATTTCGTCGCGGGATTGGCTGAGCGGGATCTGCGCCGACGTGTCGCCGTCGGCCAGCCGCTTCATCGCGCCGGCCAGCTTTTCCAGCGGATAGGTGATAGAGCGCCCGATCCGCCAGCTGAAGCCGAGCACGATGAGGATGATGGCGAGATCTACCCAGATGATGAACTGCCGGGTGCGTGCCCGCGACGTGGCGAGGCCGGCGGCGGCCGCGCTGGCGTCGTCGCGCGCGCTGTCGATGATCTTGTTGGCGTCCGGCAGAACGCTCTCGGTATCGTGGCTGATCAGCGAGACGAGGGGAGCAACATTGTCGGTGCTCGCCACCCACTGCGCGAAGACATAGCTGTAATGCTGGACTTCCTGATTGAGCTTTTCCTTCATCGACGGCGCGCCATCGACGGAGTCGAAAATTTCGTTGAAATGCTTGATCTCGTCGAGGAAACGGCGCTCGGCAGTGCGATCGCGCCGCAGCCGGTATTCGATCTCGTAGCGCCGCATGGTCAAAAGCGACATCAGCAGATTGGCCCTGTCGACTTCGCCGACCCAGGTCAGATCGTCCTGGATGATCTTCTCGATCGCGTCACTCCCCGCGGTCAGATCGGCGGCAATGCCCTGTTTGTCGGTAAAGCCGAGCGCCCTCTGCTCGTTGACGAGGCTGGCGAAGCTGGTCTTCAGGTCGCGCACCGTCGCGCGCAGTGGCATGATCGAACCCTGCCCGGACTCCGGCAGCATCGACTGGATGCGCTCGATACACTGCAGCGCCATGGCTTGGCCTTCGTCGAAGTCCTTGACCTCGGTGTCGGACGGATGCGCGACGAATTCGACGGTTGCTGCCCGCATCATCAGCAGGCCGATTTTCAGATCGCGGCTGGCGTCGGACACCGCGGTATTGCGGTGCACAGTATCGAAGGCTTGGCCGACCTGGGCGTCGCCCGAAATGAAGGCGATGGCATTGGCGAGAAAGCCAATCACCGGAATGACGCCCAGCACGATGATGCGGGTGCGGACCGAGAGTCTGCCGAAAGTCCGCGCGAGATACATCGGGGCCCCGATTGGATGAAAAAAGCGCGATGTTTGCTGACGCGGCACGCCGCCGCGGTGTCCCGCGCCCAGCACACCGCAAAATGGTTAAGATTTGGCAAGAATGCGCGCGAATTACCCACTTCTGGTTGTTGCGGCCAGGAAACCGGCAACGGCACCCCGGGCTGCGCTGGCTGATCCAAGTCAGGCGGTGTGGCACGGTAGGGCGGCGATTGCATTTGTGCACCGCACGCGTAAGGTTTGGCGGTCAGGCCGGGCCGTTTTTGTCGCCGATTCTCGCCGCTCACCCGGAGCCAATCATGCCGCTTGCCGCCTCCCAGCAGTCCGCAGCTCACGACGTCATCCCCATGCTTGACGACGCGGTTTCGGCCGTCGAATCGTTGTTCGCCGATGCCCGCCGCGCCGTCGGCGAGCGCGTAACGATCGAGGGACGCACTGTTTCGCGCGTTTTCGACCGCGAACAGCGGGCGACCCACGGGCTGGCCTGGCTCGCCACCTATGTCGAGGCGCTGCGCCAGCTTGCCGCCTATGCCCAGCGCATGGCGGAGATGGGGGCTTTTGGCGAGACCGAGGACCTCTTGGTGCGCATCGGCGCCGGCGAATATCTCGCCCAGATCCTGGGCGGCATACCGATGAGCCAGAACGAGATCGTGCGGCTGTCCGATCTCGGGCTCGCCATGAGCGCGGTCGCGCCCCGCATCACGCCCGCAGTCGAGCACCTGGTCGCGACCGGCAACACGCCGCAGCGGCGCGCGCGGCTGGTCGAACTGATGCGCCAGCACCGTGATGCCACGGTCGGCGCTTGCGGGCTGGAAGACACGCTGGATTCGATCCGCGAGGAAATGCGCAAATTCGCCGAAGACCGCGTCGTGCCGTTTGCGCAAGCGTGGCATCTGAAAAACACCTACATCCCGCTCGACGTTCTTGCGCAGATGTCCGAGCTCGGCGTCTTCAACCTCACCATCCCCGAGGACTATGGCGGCATGGGGCTCGGCAAGGAATCGATGTGCGTCGTGTCCGAGGAATTGTCGCGCGGCTATATCGGCGTCGGCTCGCTCGGCACGCGCTCGGAGATCGCCGCCGAACTGATCCTCAACGGCGGCACCGAAGATCAAAAACGCAAATGGCTGCCCAAGATCGGCTCCGGCGAAGTGCTGCCGACGGCGGTGTTCACCGAGCCCAATACCGGCTCCGATCTCGCCGCGCTGAAGACGCGCGCGGTGCGTCAGGGCGACGTCTACAAGGTCTACGGCAACAAGACCTGGATCACGCATCCGGTGCGCGCCGATCTGATGACGCTTCTGGTGCGCACCAATCCGGCCGAAACCGGCTATCGCGGCCTCTCCATGCTGCTTGCGGAAAAGCCGCGCGGCGATGACGGCAATCCGTTTCCAGCCGCGGGCATGTCCGGCACCGAGATCGAAGTGCTCGGCTATCGCGGCATGAAGGAATACGAGATCGCCTTCGACGGCTTTGTCGTGAAAGCGGAAAACCTGCTCGGCGGCGTCGAGGGTCTGGGCTTCAAGCAATTGATGGCGACTTTCGAGGCGGCGCGCATCCAGACCGCCGCGCGCGCCATCGGCGTGGCGCAAGCCGCCATGGAGCAGGCGCTGACCTACACGACGCAGCGCGTCCAGTTCGGCGAGCCGATCGCCAATTTCCCGCGCGTGTCCGACAAGATCGCCCTGATGGCGGCCGAGATCATGATCGCGCGGCAGCTAACGTATTATGCGGCGCGGCAGAAGGATTCCGGCCGGCGCTGCGATCTCGAAGCCGGCATGGCGAAACTCCTGGCCGCGCGCGTCGCCTGGGCGGCGGCCGACAATGCCGTGCAGGTGCACGGCGGCAACGGCTTCGCGCTCGAATTCCCGGTATCGCGCATTCTCTGCGACGCGCGCATCCTCAACATTTTCGAAGGCGCGGCCGAAATCCAGGCGCATGTAATCGCGCGCCGCCTGCTCGACGGCTCGAACTAAGCAAATATCCGGTTCGGCCCGGGTTTCGCTCGCGGCGCAGGCGGGTTACATATACCCGCATGGCTAATTTCATGTCCCATGTCGCCGTCCCGATCGCCATTATCGCGGTCGCCATCGTTCTGTTGCTGGGCCTCGTCAATCTGATGATGGGCGGCTCGGGCAATACGTCGCAAAAGCTGATGCGGCTGCGCGTCCTGCTGCAAGCCATCGCCATCGGCGTGATCATGTTCACGCTCTGGGTGATGGGCAAATAACACTGCATCCGAAGGCGGGCCGGACCATGGTCGTCCTCAACAAGATCTATACCCGCACCGGCGATGACGGCACTACCGCGCTCGGCACCGGCGAGCGGCGCAAGAAATTCGATCTGCGCATCGAAGCCTATGGCACGATCGACGAGACCAATGCCGCGATCGGCGTAGCGCGGCTGTCGACCCGCGACGATGCCGCCGTGCTCGATGCCGCGCTGTCGCGCATCCAGAACGACCTGTTCGATGTCGGCGCCGATCTCTGTACGCCGGTGAAGGAAAGTGACGACGGCAAAGCCGGCAAAGGTCCCGGTGGCGCGCGGCTCACGGTCACCGACAATCAGGTGAACTGGCTCGAAGCCGAGATCGATCGGCTCAATGCGGAGCTCAATCCGCTGCGCTCCTTCGTGCTGCCCGGCGGCAGCGCGGCGGCGGCGCATCTGCATCTGGCTCGCACCATCTGCCGGCGAGCCGAACGGCTTATTGCTGAGTTAGCCGACACGCCCGGCGAGCCGGTCGGCGCGGCAGTCCTCAAATACGTCAACCGGCTGTCGGATTTCCTTTTTGTCGCAAGCCGTTATGCGAACCAAAAAGGTTTGAGCGACGTGCTGTGGAAGCCCGGCGAGAACCGCTGAAATCTCAAGTTGAAGCATGGTCTTAGCCGGCGGCCGGCGGTGCCTTCCGCCGATCATGCTCGTTGACCGCAACGGCCGTCGCCGGTAGGTTTCCCGCACCGCAGCATTGCCGGGACTCTCGAAATTGCAAAGTTCTCAATCGTGGCCGGGCGCGGTAAGGAACAATTCCGATCGAGTAGCCAGTTAGACCCATCATGAAGATTCTCGTGCCCGTGAAACGGGCGATCGACAAGGATGTGAAAATCCGAGTCAAAGCGGACGGTTCCGGCGTCGAGCTCGGCAACGTCAAAATGTCGATGAACCCGTTTTGCGAGATCGCCGTCGAGGAAGCCATCAGGCTCAAGGAAGCGGGCAAGGCGACCGAGATCATCGCCGCCTCGATCGGTCCGCAGCAGGCGGCCGAGACCATCCGCACCGCGCTCGCCATGGGCGCCGACCGCGGCGTGCTGGTGAAGACCGATGGCGCCGCCGTCGAGCCGCTCGCGGTCGCCAAGATCCTCAAGGCCATCGCCGACGCCGAGCAGCCCGGGCTGATCATCCTCGGCAAGCAGGCGATCGACGACGATTGCAATCAGACCGGCCAGATGCTGGCGGCGCTGCTCGGCTGGCCGCAGGGCACCTTTGCCTCCAAGGTCGCGATCGAGGGCGATGCCATCCTGGTGACGCGCGAAGTCGACGGCGGCCTGCAGACCGTGAAGCTGAAAATGCCGGCCATCGTCACCACCGATCTGCGCCTGAACGAACCGCGCTACGCCTCGCTGCCCAATATCATGAAGGCGAAGAAGAAGCCGATCGAGGAAAAGACCGCCGCCGATTACGGCGTCGACATCGCGCCGCGGCTCGAAGTGGTGAAGACGGCGGAGCCGCCGGTGCGCAAGGCCGGCGTCAAGGTGAAGTCGGTCGCCGAACTCGTCGACAAGCTCAAGAACGAGGCGGGAGCGATCTGATGCCGACACTTCTTCTCGCCGAGCACGACAATGCCGCGCTCAAGGACGCGACCAACAAGGCGCTGACCGCCGCCAAGGCGCTTGGCGCCGAGGTGCATGTTCTGGTCGCTGGGCACAATTGCAACGCGGTCGCCGACGCTGCGGCGAAGCTCGACGGCGTCGCCAAGGTTCTGCTCGCCGACGCCGAGCCTTATGCGCATATGCTGGCTGAGCCGACCGCCGCGCTGATCGTCGCCTTGGCTCCGCCCTACGAGACCATCATGGCGGCGGCGACCACGGCGGGAAAGAACGTCATGCCGCGGGTCGCGGCGCTTCTCGACGTAATGCAGATTTCGGAAGTGATCAAAGTAATCGCCCCCGACACGTTCGAGCGGCCGATCTATGCCGGCAACGCCATTCAGACCGTGCGCTCCAAGGACGGCAAGCGCGTCGTCACCGTGCGCACCGCGGCCTTCCAGGCGACTGGCGCCGGCAGTGCGACGGCGCCGATCGAGGCGGCTTCGGCTGTGGCCGATCCGGGCGTCTCGGGCTTTGTCGGCGAGGAATTGTCGAAATCGGAGCGGCCCGAACTGACCTCGGCCAAGATCATCATTTCCGGTGGCCGCGCCATGCAGAACCGCGAGAACTTCACCAAATATATCGAACCGGTCGCCGACAAGCTCGGCGCCGCCATTGGCGCCTCGCGCGCCGCGGTCGATGCCGGCTATGCGCCGAACGATTGGCAAGTGGGTCAGACCGGCAAGGTGGTGGCGCCCGATGTCTATATCGCCGTCGGCATTTCCGGCGCGATCCAGCATCTCGCCGGCATGAAGGATTCCAAGGTCATCGTCGCCATCAATAAGGACGAAGAGGCCCCCATATTCCAGGTCGCCGATTATGGTCTGGTGGCGGACCTTTATCAGGCGCTGCCCGAGCTGGCGACCGAGCTCGACAAGGTCAAGCACTAGAGCATGATCCCCAAAAGTGGAAACCGGTTTTCGGATAAGATCATGCGCCAAGGAACCGGAACTGGCGCCAAGGCCTGGATAGTCGTAGAAGGGTGAGCGAGATGGTCGAGGTCAAGGAACGGTCGAAAACAGAACCTCGCGGCCATCAGGCGAGCACCATGACGCATTCAATCAGCAGGGTCGGGATCGTCGGGGCCGGCCAGATGGGCAACGGCATCGCGCATGTCTGCGCGCTGTCCGGCTATAACGTCCTGCTCAACGACATCGCTCCCGACCGCATCACCGCGGCGCTCGCCACCATCAACGGCAATCTCGCACGCCAGGTCAGCAGGCAGCGTATCAGCGAAGAGGAGCGCCAGGCCGCGCTCAAGCGCATCGCGCCGGCCAATACGCTCGAAGCCCTCGGCGACTGCGACATCGTCATCGAAGCGGCCACCGAACACGAAGACACCAAGCGCAAGATCCTCGCCGCGCTCTGTCCGGCGCTGAAGCCCAGCGCCATCGTCGGCACCAACACCTCGTCGATTTCGATCACGCGGCTTGCTGCGGCAACCGACCGGCCGGAGCGTTTCATCGGCATTCATTTCATGAATCCGGTGCCGCTGATGGAACTGGTCGAGGTGATCCGCGGCATCGCCACCGACGACGCGACGTTCGAGGCGACCAAGCAATTCGTGTTGAAGCTCGGCAAGCAGATCGCGGTGTCCGAGGATTTTCCGGCCTTCATCGTCAACCGTATTCTGTTGCCGATGATCAACGAGGCGATCTACACGCTCTATGAAGGCGTCGGCAATGTCGAAGCGATCGACGCCGCGATGCGGCTTGGCGCGCATCATCCGATGGGGCCGCTCGAGCTTGCCGACTTCATCGGCCTCGATACCTGTCTCTCGGTGATGCAGGTGCTGCATGAGGGCCTGGCCGATTCAAAATACCGGCCGTGCCCGCTGTTGGTGAAATATGTCGAGGCCGGCTGGCTCGGCCGCAAGACCAAGCGCGGCTTTTACGATTATCGCGGCGAAAAGCCGGTCCCGACGCGCTGATCTTCAATCCCACTGTCAGACGAAGCCATTAAATAAAAATGGCCGGGACGAGCCCGGCCATTGAAGTTGTGTGTGGACCTTTGTCAGCGCCCGATCAGAGCCCCCAGCCGCCGCCCCAGGAATTGAACTTGAAGTTGATGCCGGCCTTCACGGTGTGAACGGTCGTCTTCTCGCTGAGCGAGGGCGTGCCGCCCGGGACACCTGCGAGTGTAGTGCTGCCGAGGTTCACGAACAGATATTCGGTCTTGAACGAGATGCTCGGGTTGATCGCGTATTCGAGCCCGGCGCCCGCAGTCCAGCCGCCAGTCTGCGTGCTTGCGATAGAGGCGCCCGTGGCTAGGCCTCCGGCTGTGGCAGACGCGCTGCTGACCACGCGGCCATAGGCCCAACCGCCGGTGCCGTAGAACAGCGTGGTCGGCGTGATCAGATAACCGACGCGGCCGCGCACGGTGCCGAACCAATCGAGCCTGGTGCCGATGCTCGCCGATGCCCCCGGCACCGTGGTCTGCGCCAAGCCCTGGATATCGGCGTCGTCGATGTCGGCTTCGACGCCCGCGACCCAAGCCGGGGCGAATTGCCAATTGTAACCCATCTGAGCGCCGCCGAAGAAGCCGCTCGAGTTCAGCGTTGACGTGCCGGCGACGCCGCCGACCGTAAACGGATACGTATTGCGATCGCCGCCGAAGCCGCCGTTGAGGCCGAGATAGAAGCCGGTCCAAGACGGAGGCGGCGGCGGCGGCGGCGCATAAGCCTTCATGGGCATATCGGCCGCGTGCACGGCCGTGCTGGTCAGAGCGATGGCCGCGGTCGTAGCTAACAAACAAAGAATGCGTTTCATGACGAACCCCCAGAGTTTCTAACCCGCGCCACAGACGCATGGGGGCCGGTAAAGACGAGTTAAGCCGGGAGCCTTGCTGATCCAGTTGTTGCAAGTTGTTGCAAGGTGTGGCGGCGAAGCCACAAATCAGGCGCGTGAACGCGCCGAAAATCACCAGGGATTAAGGATGATGGCGCGGAGCGATGCTCATGGTGGCCGCTTGCGCCTCCTTCTCCCCGCGTGCGGGGAGAAGGTTGGGATGA
>Ga0335069_10012900_pt1 | contig 11748 bp, 9 predicted proteins | sample Lox_Sample_11_FD_206714 | JGI IMG/M metagenome (GOLD analysis project Ga0335069, IMG submission 206714) | Soil microbial communities from Loxahatchee National Wildlife Refuge, Florida, United States - Lox_Sample_1.1 | ecosystem: Environmental > Terrestrial > Soil > Wetlands | place: USA: Florida...
CGCCAGCAACGCGCCGGCGGACAAATCGGTGAACGCCACCGCGAACGGCAGCAGGAAGAGCACTTCGACGTCGAAGATCAGGAACAGAATGGCATACAGGTAGTAGTGGGCCTTGAACTGAATCCACGAGTCGCCGGTCGGCGCGATGCCGCACTCGTAGACATCGTTCTTCACCGCCCCTGGCTTGGCCGGCTGGAAAAACCGGAACCACAGGCGGGCGACCCCCAGCAGGATGAGGGGGAAGGCGACCGCGGCGGCGAGGAAGATCGCCAGGAACGCGTGGGGGTGTTCGTTCACGCTCTTTAACATTTTCGAGTCCGTCGTCCGATTCAACGGCAAATCGTCCCTTTATCTTGTCTGATGCTGCTCATCCTTTGCCGCGGAGGATCGGGCCGGCGGCGGGGTTCGGCAAGAAACGCCGGGAGTATGGCAAAAGGAGACGAGCGGAACCGACCGCGGCCGGGTACACTCGCCGGAGCTACCATTCCTCTCATGGCCACCCTGACCGACCGTCTCCCACGCAATGTTTCCGGACGTTTCTACGTCGATTCCAGCTGTATCGACTGCGACCAATGCCGCGTCGAGGCGCCCGAGTTTTTCGTCCGCGACGAAGAAACCGGAACCTCGATTGTCCAGCGCCAGCCTGTGACGGCCGAGGAGGTTGCGCTGCTGGAGCAGGTCGCCGCCGACTGCTCGACGGGCTCGATCGGCTCCGACGGGGCCTGAGCCCGGCGGCAGCGCCTGGCTTGCAGGAACGCGCCTTGGGTGCGCCGGGTCGGGTGGATTCTTCGCACCACCCCGCCAAGGCGAGGTCGACCCACGTTCCGGCAGGTTGCCACGACCGAAATGCTTCGGTCAGAAATTGCGCGTATAGCTCGCGCCGCGGTCGTCCTGGAAGGTCAGCGATGTCGGCGTGACGCCCACGAGCCTGAGGCCCATTTCCGGATCGATGATGTCGTTCAGCCGATAAACCCGGTCGTTCATCAGCACCTTGCTGTCGCCGCCTGAAGCGCGGATGCCTGCGACGCGCAGGTTGTTGATGATGGTGATCATGTGCGGCGGCGGCTTGGGCTTCTCCGCCGGGCGATCCGCTCCGACCGTCGGAAGCGTGATCGGCTGCGCGGCGGCGGTCTGGACCGCGGGCTCGGATTGGGGCAGCGGCAGCGTGAACTGCGGTCCGCCGGCCGAGGTCGCGGTCGCGGCCGCCGGAGGCGCCGGCGTCGGCGGCGGGGCCACCGTGAGGGCCACCGGAGCCTGGGGAACGGCGGCCACCGGAGCCCGGTTGGCGACCGGGGGCGGCGTCGCGGCGACGGCCTGAGCGACCGCCGGAGCTTCGACGTGCTTGGTTTCGGGCGCGACCGGCGGCGGGGGGGTGGGTGCCGGGCTGGGCGCGGCATGCTGCGGGGTCGCGGCTGGTGCGGTGGCGGCAGTTGCGACCTGAGGCGCGGCGGGCTCGGGTGGGCGGCCCGAACGCCACAGCCAGATTCCGCCCGCCACGACCGCGAGCGCGACCACGGCGGCGGCGCCGCCGATGACCATCATCATCTGTGATTGGAAGCCCGGCGGCTTTTCGCGGCGCTCGACGCGCGCGGCCGGAGTCTGGGCCGCGTCGGCTGCCGGAGCCTCGCCGTTCTCCGTGCGCTGTCGCTGGGCCTTCTTGAGGGCTTCGCTGATGAGGCTCATGAAATCAATCGGTGAGTTGGGCGAGTTCGCGGGCGGCTCGCCGGGCGTCCCAGTATGTAACGGCGTCCGCGTCGCGAATAAAGGCGGAAAGCAGCGCCTTGTCGCACAGGTTGTTGATGATGCGGGGCACGCCGCCACTGACCTTGTGGATGTGGCGCAGCGCCCAGGGGGTGAAGGTCGGCCGGCCGAGGCCCCCCGCCAGCGAGATCCGGTGCTGGATGTAGTGGGCCATCTCCTCGCGAGTGAACGGACGCAGCTCGTAGTGCACCAGGATGCGCTGGCGGAGCTGTCGGAGCTCCTCGGCGGCAAGCTTGTCCTTCAGCTCCGGCTGACCCATGAGGACGATCTGGAGGAGCTTCTGCTTGTCGGTCTCGAGGTTGGACAGCAGCCGGACCTGTTCGAACACCTCGAACGAAAGGTTCTGCGCCTCGTCGATGATCAGGACGATCTCGCGGCCGGCATGGATGCGGGCGAGCAGGAGCTTGTTGATCTGCGCCACGAGGTCGTTTTTGCCGCGGGAGACGTTGTTTTCGCCGAGTTCCTCGAGGATGGCGCGCAGCATCTGCGTCTCGGACAACCGGGGGTTCAGCACCAGCGCCGTGTCGTAGTGCTTCGGGTCCAGCTCGTTCATGAACTTCCGGCAAAGCGTGGTCTTCCCGCAGCCGACCTCGCCGACGAGGACGATGAAGCCCTTCCGCTCGGTGACCCCGTACCGGAGGTGCTGGAGGGCCTCCAGGTGGGTGGGGCTGAGGTAGAGGAATTTCGGGTCCGGAGTGATGTGGAAAGGCATCTCCGTGAACCCGTAATAGCTCTGATACATCGGGCGCCGAGTATCTTGGGCGGGGGTGAAAACGCACGAAAATTCGGCGTCAAAAACACCTCAAAAGAATTTGCGTGAACGACCCCGCACGGCATTAACATGCCGCGTTTCCGCGTGAACTGGCCCCGCATCATCTCCAGCGTCTCGATCGCGATCTTCGTCGCGGTCTCGGTATGGGCGGCGGTGTTCTTCCTGGAAATGCACCGCGAGCTCAGCGCGCTCCGGACGCAGGAGGCGGCGAACCAGAAGCGGCTCGCCGAGATCCAGGCGCGGCTGGCCGTGCGTCAGGCCTACCTCGAGCGGCTGCAGCGGGATCCGGCGCTGGTCGAGGACATCATCCGGAAGAAGCTCGGCTACGTGCGGGCGGAGGAGTTTGTCTTCCGGTTCGAGGACAACCGGACGCCCTGAGATCGTTCATTGCTCAATGTCCCGCGTCGATTTTCCCTCGCCCGAAGGCGACTCCACCCTGGTGTTGGCGGTCGGACCGGCGGAGACTGCCGCTTGGCTGAAGGGCGAACCGGCCAATCAGTTTGCGGGTCGGCCGGTCGATCTGGCGGTACGCATCGCAGCGCTGGCGGGGGATTTGCCCGCCGATTTCGCGGGCCGGTACGGGCCGCAGCGGATTCGGCGATCGGGAACGGCTCCAGCAGCCAAGAAGGGCGAAGCGCGTGGCGCCGAAGGCCGGGCCGATTTCATTCACCAGAGGGGAATTGCGTGGCGGGAACTGAACGAAACCCCGATCCGGCCCAATCCGTCCTCGTCGCCGACCGGCTCGGAATTGATGATTGAACCATGACCAATGAACGCTGACCAATTGATCGCTTCCTTCCGCGCGGCCGGTCAGGGGCAGGTCTTCGCCTTCTGGGCGGAGCTGGGCGCGGCCGACCGGGCCGCGCTGGTGGCCCAGGCGGCGGAGGTCGACCTGGCCGAGGTCGCCCGGCTGTACCAGTCCCTGGTGGCGAAGCCGGCGATGGCGGGCGGCGCGCTCGAGGGCATCGTGCCCGCGCCCTATGAGAAGCTGCCGGAGCGCGGCGGCGACGCGGCGGTCTGGGCGGAGGCCCGGGCCGCGGGCGAGGCGGCGCTGCGCGGCGGACATGTCGCGGCGTTCACGGTTGCCGGCGGGCAGGGCACGCGCCTCGGTTACGACGGGCCGAAGGGCACGTTCGGCGTGACGCCCGTGCGCGGCCGCTCGCTGTTCCAGGTGTTCGCCGAGAAGATCGACGCGGCGGGCCGCCGCTCCGGCCGCCCGCTGCACTGGTTCATCATGACCAGTCACGCTAACCATGACCAGACCGAGGGGTTCTTCCGCGACCATCGGTTTTTCGGACTGGACCACGGCCGGGTGCATTTCTTCCGCCAGGGCCGGATGCCGGCGGTCGATTTTGCGGGCAAGATCCTGCTCGAGTCGAAGTCCTCGCTGGCGCTCAGTCCGGACGGACACGGGGGCTCGCTGCGCGCGCTGCACCGGAGCGGGGCGCTGGACCTGATGCGGTCCGAGGGCGTCGACTCGCTGAGCTATTTCCAAGTCGACAATCCGCTGGTGCGCTGCGTCGACCCGGCCTTCATCGGTTTTCACCTCCTGCGGGACTCGGAGATGTCGAGCAAGATGGTGCCGAAGAGCGGTCCGGGTGAGAAGGTCGGGCATTTCTGCCTGATCGGCGGCAAGCTCCACGTGGTCGAGTACAGCGACATGCCGGCGGCGCGGCAGCAGGAGCGGAATCCGGACGGCGAGCTCCGCTTCGGTGCGGGCAGCATCGCGATCCACATCATCGACCGCGAGTTCGCCCGGCGGATGGCGGCCGGCGGGGAAGGGGTGGCGCTGCCGTTCCACCGCGCGGACAAGAAGATCCCGGCGATCGACGCCGCCGGCGCACCGGTGCGGCCGGAAAAGCCGAACGGGGTGAAGTTCGAGCTGTTTGTCTTCGATGCGCTGCCGTTTGCGCGGAACGCCCTCGTCATCGAGACCGCGCGCGCCGACGACTTCAGCCCGGTGAAGAACGCCGAGGGCGCCGATTCGCCCAGGACCTGCCGCGAGGACCAGTTGCGGCAGTTTGCCCGCTGGCTGCGGGCCGCGGGGGCGGAGGTGCCCGTCGACGAGACCGGCCTGCCGCCGTTCGGCCTGGAGGTCTCGCCGTTGTTCGGGGACGATCCGGCCAGCTTCGGCGCGGCGTGGTCCCGGCTGGCGCCCAAGCCCGCGATCAGCGAGGGACTGTGCCTCGATTGAATCGCGGGAAGGATGCCCAACCTCCCTTGCTCAGTGCTCACCGTTCATTTGCCAACGTGCATCGGTCAGCGGATGAGGCCGGGTTCCGCCGAGGGGCCGTTCCCGGCACCTCTTCCTTGCAATGACATATGGACGCTGAACAATGGCGAATGAACGATGACCGATGGCCGATGATCCACCCATGACGACCGATCCTGTAATCGCCTCCGTCCGCACCGCCGCCGCCGCGGGACAACTGCTGCCTTCCGCCGCCGACAACCTGGCCGCGTGGTGGGAGGCCGGGCTGCCGGAGTGGGCCCGGCAAAGCATCGCCGAATTGGTCGAGCGCCGCGAGTGGTCCGAGCTGAACGACCGGTTCTACCGCTATCTCGAATTCGGCACCGGCGGCATGCGCGGGCGCACGATCGGGAAAGTGACGGCCGCCGCCGAGACCGGGACGTTGTCCCCGCTCGGCAGCCCCGAGCGCGCGGGCGTCGGGTGCAACATGATGAATGACTTCACCCTCGTCCGCGCCACGCTCGGGCTGTACCGCTACGTGAGCGGCCACCTCGCGGCCCGCGGCGGCGGGCCAAAGCCCCGGCTGGTCATCGCCCACGACGTCCGGCATTTCTCGCGTCACTTCTGCGAACTGGCCGCGTCGGTCTGGACGCGCTCGGGCGGCGAGGCCTTCATCTTCTCCGGCCCGCGCTCGACGCCGCAGCTCAGCTACTCCGTCCGCTGGCTCAAGGCCCACTGCGGCGTGGTCATCACGGCGAGCCACAATCCGCCGCACGACAACGGCTACAAGGCGTACTTTGACGACGGCGGCCAGGTGACGCCGCCGCACGACGCCGGCATCATCGCCCAGGTGAACGCGGTACCGCTGGCGGCGGTCGGCGCATTCCTCGCGAAGGACCTCGCGGGGGTGACGACCCTGGACCGGGCGGCGGACGACGCGTATCTGGGGGCGGCGGGCGAGGCGGCGCTGGACCGCAAGCTCGTCCGGCAGGCGGGCCTGCGCGCGGTCTACACCTCCATCCATGGCGTCGGCGGCGTTTCGACCGTGCCCCTGCTGGCGCACGCCGGCGTGCACGTGACCGAGGTGCCGGAGCAGGCGGAGTTCGATCCGCGTTTCCCGACGGTGAAGTCGCCCAACCCGGAGAACGCCGAGGCGCTGACGCTGGCGGTGGCGCTGGCGGAGAAGGCCGGGCACGACGTGGTCATGGCGACTGATCCCGACGCCGACCGGATGGGCGTGGCCGTGCGGAACCGCGCTGGAAAGATGGAGCTGCTGACCGGCAACCAGGTGGGGGCGCTGCTGGCCGACTACCGCGTCGGCAAGTACAAGGAGCTCGGGTGGATTCCGCGCGAGGGCAGCCCGCGCGCCTGCCTGATCAAGACCTTCGTCACCACGCCGCTGCAGGACGAGATCGGCCGGCGGCACGGGGTGAAGGTCATCAACACGCTGACCGGCTTCAAGTGGATCGCCGCGAAGATGCGCGGCTACGAGCAGCAGCTCGGCGCGGCGATGGGCCCGGGTTTCGACTACGACGCCACGCCGTTCACCACCCGCGCGGCGCTGCTGCAGCAGCACAGCACCTTTTATCTCTTCGGCACGGAGGAGAGCTACGGCTACCTGCCGAACGACTCCGTGCGCGACAAGGACGGCAATGCGGCGTGCCTGATGTTCGCCGAGCTCTGCGCCTGGGTGAAGTCGCAGGGCAAGACGGTGCCGGAGTACCTCGACGAGATCTACCTGCGCTGCGGCTTTTTCCTCGAGGGCGTGATCAACCTCTATTACGAGGGCGCGAGCGGCGCCGCGAAGATCAAGCGGATCCTCGAGACCTACCGCGCCGACCCGCCCCGGGCCTTCGGCGACACGAAGGTGGCGCGGTTCCAGGATTTCGGGCGGGAGAAGTTCCAGGATGCGGACGGCGAGACGATTCCGGCGCAGGACCTCTATGTCGTCACCCTGGGAAACGGCTATTCCTTCGCGGCGCGCGGCAGCGGCACGGAACCGAAGATGAAATTTTATCTTTTCGCGAAGGAGGCGGTCCAAAGCGCCGGCGACCTGGCGGCGGCCAAGGCGCGCGCGCGCGGCACGCTCGACCGGATGAAGACGCTGATCGAGGCGGACGCCCGCCGGCGGGCGGAAGGCTGAACCTGCGCCAGCTCCCGCCTGAGCGGGCGGCGCGCCGGACGATGTCAACGGAGTCAGCTCGCAAGCCCGGCCAATCGGCTGAGGCGCTTTTCCATCAGGGCAACCGCCTGCGGGCGGAAGGCCGGAACGCGGACGCCGAAGCGGCTTTCCGCGCCGCGCTCGCCGCGCGGCCTGCCTTCGCCGAGGCGGAGCTGAACCTGGGGCACTTGTGCGAACTCAGTGACCGGCTGGACGAAGCGTTCGCCTGGTATGAACGGGCCGCCGCCCACGGCCCCGGCTTGGCCGACGCGTGGCAGAATCTCGGCAACATCTGCTGCAAGCGGCAGCGCTTTGCGGAGGCCGAGACCGCCTACCGGCGGGCGCTGGACCAGCGGCCGGATTGGGCGGTGGCATGGCTCAATCTCGGGAACGCCCTCCGGATGCAGCAGCGGCTGGAGGACGCGATTGCGGCCTACCGGCGAGTCGTGGCCCTGCGCCCCGACTCCGCTGACGGGCACGTCAATCTCGCCCACGCCTACCGGGCGTTGAACCGGCTCGATGAGGCCCGGGCCGAATGCGCGCGCGCCCTGGCGCTGAATCCGGCCTCGCCCGAGGCCCATTTGAACGCCGCGATGGTTCACCTCGTCGCGGGGGACTATCGCGCCGGCTGGCCCCATGCGGAGTACCGCCACGCGCTGAAGCTCGGCGGCGCCGGTCGGGAATTTCGTCAGCCGCAATGGAAAGGGCACGAGCCGCTGGCCGGACGCTGCATCCTGCTGCACGGGGAGCAGGGTTTTGGCGACACCCTGCAGTTCGTGCGTTTTGCGCCGCTGGTGGCCGCGCGGGGTGCGCGGGTGATCCTGGAAGTCCAGCCGGCGCTGCGGGACCTGCTGGCGGCGACGCCCGGCATGGACTCCGTGCAGGCGCTGGGCTCGCCCTTGCCGGAATTCGACCTGCACTGTCCGCTGCCCAGCCTGCCCCTGGCGCTGGGCATCGAACTGGCCAGCCTGCCACGCCAGGTGCCCTACGTGGAGCCGCCGGCCGGCCGGGTGGCGCGGTGGAAGGACCGGCTCGGCGCCGGCCCCGGGCCGACGATTGGATTCGCGTGGTCGGGGAATCCCTCGCATCCGAACGATTTCAACCGCTCGATACCGTCGGAGCGGTTCGGGCGGATCTTCGACGGCGTTGGCGGCGCGCGCCTGGTCTGCCTGAAGCGAGAGGTGGCGGCCGGGGAGATGGCGCTGCTCGCGGGCCGGCCGAATGTGTCCGTGCCGGCGGCGGAACTGGCGGACTTCGCGGACACGGCCGCTCTGGTTTCGCAACTGGACCTGGTTCTCGCGGTCGACACGTCGGTGGCCCATCTCGCCGGCGCGCTGGGCCGGCCGGTCTGGGTGCTGCTGCCGTTCGCCCCGGACTGGCGCTGGCTGCTGGACCGGGAGGACTCTCCGTGGTATCCGACGGCCCGGCTTTTTCGCCAGCCGCGCCTGGGCGACTGGGACTCAGTGATCGAACAGGTACGCCGGGAACTCGGGTTCTTCCTCGCCCGGCCTTGACCGCCCGGCCTGCGGCGGGCTGGATCGCGTCCATGGATTTCCGCTTTAGCTGGCTGCTCGCCGCGACGGCGCTGACCGCGACCGCCCCGGCGGCGCCGCGCCAGGTCATCATCGACCAGGATGCATTCGGACCGGGCGGCCCGAATCTGCAGCCGATCCTGCTGGTGCTGCAGTCGCCGGACGTCGAGGTGCTCGGCATCACGGTCGAGAGCGGCGACGGCTGGCAAAAGGAGAACGTCGCGCACACGCTGCGGATGCTGGAAATCATCGGGCGCACTGACATTCCGGTCCTGCCGGGCGCCACGATGCCGCTGATGAACACGCCGGAGGCGACGAAGCGCTGGGAGGCCGCGTTCGGGAAGCTGTTCTACAAGGGAGCGTGGACGGAGGAATGGCCGAAGGAGGTGCTCGTCCGCCGGCCGAAGCCGCATCCGGCGGAGGTGGTTCCACCGCTGGTGGAGGGAAACCCCGCGCTCCAGGCGTCGACGGAAACCGCGGAGCATTTCCTTGTGCGGCAGGTGCGGGCCCATCCGGGGGAGGTCTCGATTCTCGCAATGGGGCCGCTGACCAATCTTGCGCTGGCGCAGAAGCTGGATCCGGGCTTCGCCGCGGCGGCGCGGGAGCTCGTCTTCATGGGCGGCAGCTTCAATCCGCATCCGGCGGATAACGCGTTCGCGCTCGAGTACGTGCACACGCCGCGGCTGGAGTTCAACTTCCGCTGGGACCCCGAGGCCGCGCACGCGGTGCTGCATGCGCCGTGGCGGCGCCTCGTGCAGGTGCCGGTGGATCCGTCGACCCGGACGTTGTTTCGACCGGAGATGATCCGGGAGATCGGCGCGGCCCAGACGCCGCTGGCGCAATACGTGGCGCGCTGGGCCGAGAGTTTTCCGCTGTGGGACGAGATCGCGGCGGCGGTCTGGCTGGAGCCGTCGCTGGCGACCCGGAGCGCGGTGCTCGCGGTCGACGTCGACACGGTGGCGGAGGGTTCCGGCTACGGCAGCACGCTGAGCTGGGCCCGCGGGGGCGGTCCCGGACTCGGCGAGCGCGACGTGGAGGTCGTGTTCGCGGTCGATGTGCCGCGCCTCGAGCGGCTGTTGGTGGAGCGGTTGAGCGCGCCGTTGCCGAAGGCGGAGCCGGCCGGAAACCGTTGATCGGGGCGGACGGACCCAACCACTGAAGCGGCTTGAGTTGACGTGCCGCCGGTGTGGGCGGGGTGCCCTCACCCCGAATTTTCGCGCGATGAGCCGCGGATAGAATCTTCCCGGACCCTCAGCGTGGTGGAAGCAGCGCGCAGCCCCTCCCCGCGAGGATCACCCCCGGCGGCGCGGGTTCACTGCTCCGTGGCAGGTCGGTGGATATAAGCGGTGGAATCCATCACCCGGCCGAGTCCGGCACTGAGACGGGCGAAACGTGCCAGATGTCCCGGCAGTACTCGAGGATGGCGCGGTCCGAGGAAAACCGTCCCATCCGGGCGACATTGAGGATCGAGCGCCGGGTCCATTCCTCCCGGTCCCGGTAGACGCGGGCCACCTCCCGCTGGCAGTCGGCGTAGCCCGGATAATCGGCGAGGAGGAAGAATTCGTCGCGTTCGAGCAGTGAGCCGATGATGGGCCGGAACAGTTCGCGGTCGCCACGCGCGAACAGGCCCGAGCCCAGCGCCTCGAACACCGCGGTCAGCTCGCGCGAGCGCGCCAGGTGGTCGGCGGGCGCATAGCCCTGCCATCGCATCCGGGCGATCTCGTCGGCGGTGTGGCCGAAGAGGAAAAAATTCTCCGGACCCACCGCCGCGCGGATCTCGACGTTGGCGCCGTCGAGCGTGCCGATCGTGAGGGCGCCGTTCAGCGAGAACTTCATGTTGCCCGTGCCCGAGGCCTCCTTGCCCGCGGTGGAGATTTGCTCGGACAGGTCCGCCGACGGGTAGATCAGCTGGGCGTTTTTGACGTTGAAGTCCGGGAAGAACACGACGCGCAGCCGGTCGCGCACGGCGGGATCGGCGTTGACCACCTCGGCGACGCCATGGACGAGCCGGATGATCAGCTTGGCCATGAAATAGCCCGGAGCCGCCTTGCCGCCGAAGACGACGGTGCGGGGGGCGAATTCGCCGTCTGGCGCGGACTTCATCCGGAGGTAGAGCGCGATGACGTGCAGGAGGTTGAGATGCTGCCGCTTGTACTCGTGGATGCGCTTGACGTGCATGTCGAACAGGCTGGCGGGGTCGACGACGATGCCGGTCACCCGCCGGATGACCGTCGCCAGCCGCACCTTGTTGGCGAGCTTGATCTGGCGCCATTCCTCCCGGAACGCCGGCTCCGCGGCGAACCGTTCGAGCCCGCGCAGTTCGTCGAGATTTCGCACCCAGCCGGGTCCAAGCCGGTCGGTCAGGAGCCCGGCCAGACCGCGGTTGGCCAGCGCGAGAAACCGGCGCGGGCTGACTCCGTTGGTCTTGTTGGAGAACTTCTCCGGCCAGAGATCATGGAAATCCTTCAGCACGGTCTGCTGGAGCAGCGTGGTGTGGAGCTCGGCGACGCCATTGATGGCGTGGCTGCCGACGCAGGCGAGGTTGGCCATCCGGAGGTAGCGCTCGCCGGACTCGTCGATGAGCGACAGGCGCTGCACCTTGGCCTCGTCGCCGGGGAAGCGCTCGCGCACCTCGTGCAGGAAGCGCCGGTTGATCTCATAGATGATCTCGAGCGGACGGGGCAGGATCCGGGCGAACAGCGGCAGCGGCCAGCGCTCCAGCGCCTCGGGCAGCAGGGTGTGGTTGGTGTAGGCGAAGGTGTGCCGGGTGATGTGCCACGCCAGTTCCCAGTCGAGGCGGTGGACGTCCACCAGCAGCCGCATCAGTTCGGCCACCGCGATGGCCGGATGGGTGTCGTTGAGCTGGACGGTATACTTCTCGTGAAAATGTTCCAGCGTCAGCTCCCGTTGGAGATAGATGCGGATCATGTCCTGCAGTGAGCAGGACACGAAGAAGTACTGCTGTTCGAGGCGGAGCTGCTTGCCGGCGGCGGGCTCGTCGTTCGGGTAAAGGACCTTGGTGATGGTCTCCGAACCGACCTTCTCGTGGACGGCCCGGTAGTAGTCGCCGGCGTTGAAGGCCTGGAAGTCGAACGACTCGTGCGCCTCGGCCTTCCAGAGGCGGAGCATGTTGACGTTGCCGACGCGATAGCCCTGCACGAGCGTGTCGCAGGGCGTGCCCATGACGACCCGGTCCGGGATCCAGGCGACGCGGTAGCGCGCGTCGGCGTCATGGCCGGCCGAGGTGTGCCCGCCCAGCTTCACCTCAAAGGACACCTCGGGCCGCGCGACCTCCCAGGGGTACCCGAGGCGCAGCCAGCGGTCGCTTTTC
>Ga0335069_10012901_pt1 | contig 11747 bp, 11 predicted proteins | sample Lox_Sample_11_FD_206714 | JGI IMG/M metagenome (GOLD analysis project Ga0335069, IMG submission 206714) | Soil microbial communities from Loxahatchee National Wildlife Refuge, Florida, United States - Lox_Sample_1.1 | ecosystem: Environmental > Terrestrial > Soil > Wetlands | place: USA...
CAGACCCGCCGCGCGGGCCTCGATCCGGCTCCCTATAGCTTGAGATATCAAGAGCTTCTGGCGCAGCCGCTGATGCTGGCGGCCATGGTTGTCGTCGCCGCTTGCTTTTCATTAAGATTTTTCCGAATGGGCGGCGTGCAAAAGATGGTTTCCGGTGGCGTTGCGGCCGGCTTCGTGCTTTATGTTGCAACCAAATTGGTCAATGATTTGGGCGCGGCCGGGATGTTCAGCGCGGCCGTCGCCGGGTGGTCGCCGGCCATCGTCGGCTGCTTGTTTGGGGTTTACGTGCTTCTGCACCAGGAGGACGGTTGATGGGCCGGTCCGTCAGCTCGGCCGAGGCTGGCGGGCGCCGCCGCGGCGGCGCGCTGGCCTGCCTGGCGCTGGGGCTCGCGCTGGTCTTCGCAACAGGGTCCGCTTGGGCCCAGTCCGCGGCGACTCAGGGCGCGGCGGCGCGCAACCCGGACAAGCTGGTGCTCGAGGCCAACGAGCTCGTCTACGACAAGGACCACGACACGGTCTCCGCCGTCGGCGGAGTCGAGCTCTACTACAAGCATCGCGTCCTGCAGGCGGACCGCGTCGTCTACAATCGAACGACCAAGCGCCTTTACGCCGAAGGCCGCGCCAAGCTGACCGACGAAAAAGGCAACGTCACCTACGCCAAACGATTCGATATCACCGACAACTTCGCCGCCGGCTTCGCCGAGGGCGTCGAGGCGGTCGGCGCTGATCGAACTCGCTTCACGTCGCCGCGAATCGAGCGTTCGGCAGGCGCCGTCACGGTGTTCAATCGCGGCGTCTACACCGCCTGCGAGCCGTGCAAGCTCCATCCGGAGCGGCCGCCGTTGTGGCAGATTCGCGCCGCCAAGATCATTGAGAACCAGCAGACCCACGTGGTCTATTACGAAGACGCGTGGCTCGAGGTGGCCGGCGTGCCGGTCGCCTACATCCCCTATTTCTCCGCGCCTGATCCGACCGTCAGCCGCCAGAGCGGCGTGCTCGCTCCGAACTTCATGCGATCGAGCTACCTCGGCGTCGGCGTCGGCATTCCTTATTTCCTCAATCTCGCGCCGAGCTACGACCTCACGATCACCCCGACGTATTTCAGTTCGCAAGGCCCGTTCCTCGACGCCGAATGGCGCCAGCGGCTCGACAATGGTCAGTACAACGTCCGGATCACCGGCATCGTCCAGCAGAACCCTGATCTTTTCCCGGTCTATCCGTACGACTCGGGCAATCGCAATTATCGCGGCTCGCTGGAGTCCCAAGGCGAGTTCTTCATCAACGACAAATGGAAATGGGGCTGGGACATCACCGCGATGTCCGATCCCTTTTATCTCAACGACTACAAGATCAAGGACGTCGACCCAGGGCGCTATTACCTGCGCGATGTGATCTCCTCGGTGTACCTGCGCGGCCAATCCGATCGCGGCTATTTCGATCTCAGCGGCTATCGCTTCGAGAGCACGACCGCCTCGGCCGAGCAGAGCCAGGAGCCGTTCGCCGCCCCGGTGCTCGACTACAACAAGACCATCGCGCTGTCGCCCGAGGCGACCGGCGGGATCGGCGGCGAGATCAAGATCGACCTCAATGCCTCCAACATCGCCCGCCAGGAGGCCGCCTACCAGTCGTCGATGGCCGATACGCTCGACGCCAACTACCACCTCTACGACGTCTGCGAGAGCGGCGGGGCCGTAGTCGGCGGTTATCGCACCGGCGGCACCACGAGCGGGCCGGGCGGTGGATCGCCGGGCTCGTATTCGCCCACGAACAATTGCCTCCTGCGCGGCATCGCGGGCGATTACGCGCGCGTCTCCGAGCAGATCTCCTGGCAGCGCAAATTCGTCGATCCGATCGGCGAAACCTGGACGCCGTTCGTGTTCGCGCGCCTCGACGGCGAGATGGCGGCGCTCAACACGGTGGGCACCTATGGTTACGGCCCGGGCGGCAGCTCGGTCTACAACTCGGGCCAGCCCAACTACTTCGACGGCGCCAAGAGCGGCTCGGCCGGCCGCGCAATGCCGGGCGTCGGGCTCGAATACCGCTACCCGCTGGTGTCCTATTCGGCTTTCGGCCAGCAGGTGATCGAGCCGATCGCCCAACTGATCGTCCGACCGGACGAAGTGCTCCCCAAGCTGCAGCCGAACGAGGACGCGCAGAGCCTGGTGTTCGACGAGACCAATCTCTTCGCCTGGGACAAGTACTCCGGCTACGACCGGATCGAAGGCGGCACGCGCCTCAACTACGGTCTGCAGTACACCGCCAATTTCGCCAACGGCGGCCACGCCAATATCGTCGGCGGCGAATCGATTCAGCTCGCGGGCCAGAATTCCTATGCGCTTCCCGACGCCGCCAACACGGGCCTCGAGTCTGGCCTCGACAAGAGGTTCTCGAACTACGTTCTCGGCGAGACGATCGCGCCGTTCTCGTCGAACTTCTCGCTGACCAGCAAGCAGCAGTTCGACAGCGCCGACTTTGCGCTCAAGCGGCTCGACGTGATCGCCAACGCCTCGTTCGGCGGTTTCGCCGCCAGCGTCGACTACGGCCGCTACGCTGCGCAACCCGAGCTCGGCTATATCTTCGATCGCGAAGGCCTGCTGACCAGCGCCTCTTACAAGCTCGACAAGACCTGGACGGTCGACGGTTCGGTGCTGTTCGATCTGTCGCGTCACTATTATGACCAGCCGACGCAATCGACCCCGCGCCTGTATGCGCCGACATACGCGTTCGGCCTCACCTATGGCGACACCTGCACGACCCTGAAGGTGCGCTACTCGACGACCAACAGCGATCCGGTTGATCTTCCCGGCGGGATCACGGCGGTGCCAGCGGTCCACGACCAAACCTTGCTCGTTCAGCTCACTTTGCGGACGCTGGGCGACGTCGGCGGCGCAATCGGATTGCATGGCAACACCTCGAACGAGACGCCGTAGGCGAGCGCTCGTCCCCGCGGAGCGGCAATGATCGACAGCGCCGAGCGCGCGCCGCTCGTCTTGACCATGGGCGATCCCGCCGGAATCGGTCCCGAGCTGGCGCTGCGCGCCTGGCTGATGCGTAGCCCAGCCTCGCCGACGTTCTTTGTTCTCGCCGACCCGGCTGCGCTCGCCCGCCTCGCCCGCCGGCTCAGCCTCGACGTTCCGCTCGCAGAGGCCGCGCCCGCTGAAGCCGCGGCGGTGTTTCCGCGCGCATTGCCGGTCGCGCCGCTCGCCGCGCGCGCCAACGCGACGCCCGGCGCGCCGCGCCCCGACTTCGCCGCTGCGACGATCGAAGCGATCGAGCGCGCGGTCGGCTACGCCAGATCGCGCGAAGCGCGCGCGGTCGTCACCAACCCGATCGCCAAGGCGACGCTCTACGCCGCCGGCTTCACGTTTCCCGGACATACGGAGTTCCTCGGCGCGCTAGCCGAACGCCAATGGGGCGCGAAAGCGCAACCGGCGATGATGATCTGGTCGGAGGCGCTCGCCGTCGTGCCGATAACCATCCACGTCGCGCTCGCCAGCGTCTCGCGGCTGCTGACCCGCGAGCTCATCGTTTCGACCGGCCGGATCGTCGCCGCCGACATGAGGCGCCGCTTCGGACTCGAGCGGCCGCGGCTCGCTTTCGCCGGCCTGAATCCGCACGCCGGCGAAGGCGGCGCGATGGGTCGCGAAGAGATCGAGCTCATCGCGCCAGCGATCGAGACGCTGCGCAGCGACGGTCTCGACGTCGTCGGCCCGCTGCCCGCAGACACCATGTTCCACGCGGCGGCGCGCGCGCGCTACGACGTCGCGCTGACCATGTATCACGATCAGGGGCTGATTCCCGCCAAAACGCTCGCTTTCGACCACGCCGTCAACGTCACCCTCGGCCTGCCATTCGTTCGCACCTCGCCCGACCACGGCACCGCGTTCGACATCGCCGGCAAGGGGGTCGCAAGCCCGACCAGTCTGATCGCGGCGCTGCAGCTCGCGGCGCGCCTCGCGCCGTGAGCCTCGCCGCCGACGGCCTGCCGCCCCTGCGCGAGGTCGTCGCCGCGCACGGCCTCGCCGCAAAGAAGTCGCTCGGGCAGAACTTCCTCTTCGACCTCAACCTGACCGGTCGCATCGCCCGCGCGGCAGGCCCGCTCGAGGGCGTCGCGGTGGTCGAGGTCGGCCCCGGCCCCGGCGGTCTGACTCGGGCCCTGCTCGCGCATGGAGCGAAGAAGGTGATCGCGATCGAACGCGACGAGCGGTGCCTGGCGGCGCTCGCCGAGATTGCTGAGCGCTGGCCGGGTCGCTTGCAGATCATCGTCGGCGACGCGTTGACGGTCGCGTCCGAGACGCTCATAGCCGCAGCGGACGACTCGCCGATCCGCGTCTGCGCCAACCTGCCCTACAACGTCGGGACGGCGCTCCTGACGAATTGGCTCGAGGCGGAGCCCTGGCCGCCTTTCTATGAACGGCTGACGCTGATGTTCCAGCGCGAGGTCGCGTTGCGCATCGTCGCCACGCCCGTCGAGCGCGCCGACTACGGCCGCCTCGCGGTGCTGTCGGGCTGGCGGGCGCGGGCGCGCCTCCTGTTCGACGTGCCGCCCGCCGCCTTTACGCCGGCGCCGAAGGTCACCTCGAGCGTCATCGAGTTGATCCCGCGCGAAAGGCCCGAGCCGTGCGACGCGCGGCTGTTGTCGGCAGCGACCGCCGCCGCTTTCGGCCAGCGCCGCAAGATGTTGCGCCAATCGCTGAAAGCCTTCGCCGGCGCGCAGGGGCTCGATCTCACGGCGCTTCTCGACGCCGCCGAACTGGATCCGACCCGGCGCGCCGAAGAGATCGACGTCGTCGGATTCTGTCGACTGGCGCGCGCCGCGGAGAGGTTGAGGCGCTAGCGGGCGGTGGCCGCGCTCAGGCGACGCGGATTTCCGGCGCCGTCGGCGTGGCCTTTCCAACCTGAACGAATTCGTCCGCCTCGTCCTTCGACATTGCGTTGCCGAACAAGTAGCCCTGCGCAAAGTCGCAACCCTGGTCGGACAGCCAGTCGAGGTTGGCGTCGCTTTCAACGCCTTCGGCGGTGGTCTGCAGGCTCAAGCTGGCGCCAATCTGAATGATCGCGTCGGCAAGCCTGCCCCGCTCGCTGCCGCGCTCGACATTGGCGAGGTAACTCTTGTCGATCTTGATCTTGTTGAAGCGCTGCTCACGCAGATGGCGGAGGTTCGAATAGCCGGCGCCGAAGTCGTCGAGCGCGATCTTGACGCCGAGATTCTGCAACGAGGTCAGCGCGCCGCGCGCCGTTTCGAGGTCGCTGAGCAGCGCGGTTTCGGCGATCTCCACTTCCAGCCGCCCGGCCGGAAATCCAGTCTCGGCGAGAATGGCGAGCAGCGCGGCGGGAAGCCGCGGATCGCGCAATTGCGGCGCCGAGATATTGACGGCGAGCTGCAAATTGGGCGGCCAGCTTCGCGCGTCGGCGCAGGCCTGGCGCAGGATCTTGTGCGACAGGTCGCCGATCATTCCGGTCTCTTCGGCCACGGGGACGAACACGTCCGGCGGCACCGAACCGTGTTCCGGGCTGTCCCAGCGCGCGAGCACCTCGAAGCCGACGAGATCGCGATCGGGCAACGAGACGATCGGTTGGTAGGAGGGCCGGATCTCGCCACGGTTGATCGCTGCGCGCAGGTCGGATTCGAGCCGCGCGCGGGCGCGGAGCGCGATGTCCATCTCGGTATGGAAGAAGCGGAAGGTGCCGCGCCCCTCGCGTTTGCCCTGGTACATCGCGACGTCGGCGGCGCGCAGCAACGCATCGGGATCGCGATCCTCCGGCATGGCGAAAGCGACTCCAATCGTCGAATCGACTTCGACCTGCCCATGGTTCCAGGGGATCGGCTCCCGAACCGTCGCGATGATCTGCTGCGCCAGGGCCACCAGCGCCTGGCGATCCTGATAGAAGGGAATGAGGGCGACGAACTCGTCGCCGCCGAGACGGGCAGCTACGGCGCCGGGCGGCATCAGGCGGCGCAACCGATCGGCGACCTCGCACAGAACCGCGTTGCCCGCCGCATGGCCATGCACGTCATTGACCGGCTTGAACCGGTCGAGATCGATGAGCAGAACGGCCTTCGAGCGTCTCGTGGAACAATCGCCGATTGGGCAACCCGGTCAACGAGTCGTGTCGCGCGGTCTTCTCGGCGAGAGCCTCAGCGGCCATTCGCGCCGCGATCGCCCGGCGCAGGAGAAATGACTTGCGAATGGTAGCGACCACGGCGCCGACCCCGAGGCACGCCGTCAGCATGACGAAGTTCAGCAGGTTGTTCTGAATGACGTACCGGCCGACGCTGTCGAAAGCGCCCTGACCGACGCCGATGAACCAGACGCAGGCGCCCACGACCATGAGGACGAGAAGCTCATAAAGCTCCCCCTGACCCCAGGTGCCCTTCCTCTCGGAACTCACCGCGGATGTGTTCGACCGATTTCGCCCCATGAGGAGGCGATGCTAGGCGCCCTCGCTTAACGCAAAGTCAAAGCGCCTGGACGCCCAGGCTCGTGCTTAACCGGAAGTCGGGTGGGAGCGACAAATTGGACGTTTCGTCGCTTCGCCGAGGCGCCGGGCGCGCGCGGCCTTGACCTTCGCCACGGCCGCCGGGCGCTCCGTCGCAGGCGAACGCTACTCCGCCGCAATCCGTCCCGAGCCAGCCGCCTTCAGCGCCTGATCGAGGTCGGCGAGGATGTCGTCGATGTGCTCGATGCCGATCGACAGGCGGACATAGCCCTCGGTCACGCCGGTGGCGCGCTGATCTTCGGCCGAGAGCTGCGAATGCGTCGTCGTCGCCGGATGGATGGCGAGCGAGCGAGCGTCGCCGATATTGGCGACATGGTAGAAGAGTTGAAGCGCGTCGATGAATCGCCGGCCCGCCTCTTTCCCGCCCGCCAGCTCAAAGCCAACGAGGCCGCCGAAGCCCCCCTTGAGGTATTTCCTGGCGCGGTCCAGCGCCCAGCCCGACTGTAGCGAGGGATAGATGACCTTGGTCACTTCCGGCCGCCTGGCGAGCCAATTGGCGACCGCCTCGGCGTTTCTGCTGTGGCGCTCGATGCGCAATGACAGCGTCTCGATCCCCTGCAACGTCAGGAACGCGTTGAACGGCGAGATTGCCGAACCGAGATCGCGCAGCAACGTGACGCGCGCCTTGAGCACATAGGCGATCGGGCCCAGCGGCTTGACCGCCTCGCTCCAGACTGCGCCGTGATAGGACGGGTCCGGCGTGTTGAGCGCAGGCTGGCGCTCCTTGTGCAGATCCCAAGGGAAATTGCCGCCGTCGACGATCAGGCCGCCGATCGAGGTGCCGTGACCGCCGAGATATTTGGTCGACGAATAGACGACGATCGCGGTGCCGTGGTCGAGCGGCCGCGCAAGCAGCGGCGCCGCGGTGTTGTCGACGATCAGCGGGATGCCGAGCGGCCGTCCGATCGCCGCCACCTCCGCGATCGGGAAGGCGATCAACTTCGGATTGGGCAAGGTCTCGGCGTAGTAGGCGCGCGTCTTCGCATCGGTCGCGCGGCGGAAATTCTCCGGATCGGCCGGATCGACGAAACGCACCTCGATCCCCTGGTCCTTCAGCGTGTTGGCGAACAGGTTCCACGTGCCGCCGTAGAGATCGGTCGACGACACGACGTTGTCGCCGGCGCGCGCAACGTTTTGCAGCGCAAATGCGCTCGCCGCCTGGCCGCTCGCAAGCGCGAGCGCCGCCACGCCGCCCTCGAGCGCGGCGACCCGCTTCTCGAGAACGTCGTTGGTCGGGTTCATAATGCGCGTATAGATGTTGCCGAGCTCCTTGAGCGCGAACAGGTTGGCCGCGTGGTCGGCGTTCTGGAACTGGTACGAGGTGGTTTGATAGATCGGCACGGCGACCGACCCGGTGGTCGGATCGGCGCGCCACCCGGCGTGAAGGGCCAGGGTTTCGGGCTTCAACGGCGCTTGCGACATGATCAACTCCGCAGGTTTGACGCGACCCGGCCCGCCCGCCGTCGCGACGAACGGCAAGGCGTCGGCATCAATAACACGCTGAACAGACGGTGTTCACAAATTCACCCCATCTAGTTCTGTCAATCTATAGCTGTTGTCAACTAAAAACCGTCGCTTCCCTACAGCTCGGCGTGGCCGGTCTCCGTGAGCCGCAGCCGATCGAGCGCGACCTTGACCCAACCGCGCGCAACGGCGTGGGCAAGCGCCGCCTCGTAGTCGGCGGCGCGGCCGAAGTTGCGCTCGAGAAAATCTCGGCTGACTCGGACGGCCGGGAGGCTCTCGCCGGGCCGCGTCCGCGCGTCGGCGAACAGCGCCAGCAGTGCGCGCGCATAGTCTTCGTCAGCGGGCAGCATAATCGTCGCTTTCTCCCCCCGCCCGAATTCGCGCCGCCGAATGCGCCGCTTCTAAGGCCGTCCGCGTCTCCGCGACGCAGACGGAGCCCGAGCCTGCGTGCCGCGCATGCGACCTGCAAGGCGCCCGCGGGCCTACCTCGGCAGGTCGACGACGATCCTCAGCCCGGGGGCGTTGTCCTCCGCCGCGTAAGTCATGCCGTGCAGTTCGGCGATCGCCGCCACCAGACTGAGGCCGAGCCCGTCGCCAGGCGTCGAGCGGGCCGCGTCGAGGCGATAGAAGCGCTCGAAGATGCGCCGACGCTCGCCTTCCGGCGCGCCCGGTCCGTCGTCGGCGACCGTCAGCCGGCCGCAGCCCTCGCGCCGCGCGCTGGCGACGACGATGTGCGTCCCCGACGGGGTGTGACGCAGCGCGTTGTCGACCAGATTGGCGACCATCTGCGTCAAGAGCTCGCGATCGCCGGCAAGCCGCAGCGACTCGTCGAGCGTCGCGGTCAGGGTCTTGCCCTCCTCCTCGGCGGCGGGCTGGAACGCCTCGACGACATCGCGCGCCGCGTCGGCGAGGTCGACTGGCCGGAAGCCGGCGCGCCGCGCGCCCGATTCGATTTGACCGATGCGGAGAATGGCGTTGAATGTGGCGAGCACCGCGTGGATGTCCGAGATTGCAGCCTCGAGCGCGGCAGCGGTCTCGGGGCGCGTCGACTCTCGCGCGAGCTGGGTCTCGAGGCGCTGAGCCATGCGCGTCAGCGGTCGGCGAAGATCGTGCGCCACAGCCGCGCCGACCGCTTTGTGCGCCTCGAGCAGCGACTCGATGCGGTCGAACATCAGGTTGAACGTGCGCGCCAGATGGTCGAGCTCGTCATCGCCGCCAGTCTCGGGAATCCTCCGGCGCCAGTCGCCGGCGACGATCGCCTGCGCCGCGCCGCGCATCGCCTCGATGCGCTTCAGCGCTTGCGAGCTCAGCAACACGCCGCCGAGCGCGCCGAGCGCCAGCGTCGCGGCGAGCGCCCAGGCGAAGGCGGAGAACAGCGCATGCATCGGCCCGGGCGAGTTGCGCCATTCGTCGGCGACGACCAAGGCGCCGCCGTTGCTGAGCCGCGCGACCAGCGCGCGCACGTCAACCGCGCTCTCGCCCGCTTCGTCGTTGTCTGGCTCGCGCAGCGTGACCCAACCGACCGCGCCCGGCGCCGGGACGAGCTCGCCAACGATCAGTTTGCCGCCGGCGTCGACAAGACCATAAGCAAACGAGTCGACCACGCCCATGCGGCCGGCGATCGTCGCCTTCAGACCCTCCTCTCCGTGCGCAGAATATTCCTTCACCAGCGCTGCGCTTTCGCCCGCGACGTCCTGATCGATCTCGGCGCTGATCTGACTGTGCACGACGACGTAGACGACGGCCCCGAGAATGAGGACCGACAGCGTAAACAGGCCGAGATAGATCGCCGCGAGGCGAAAGCTCGAAGTGCGGAAGAGCCTAGTTCGGAGCACGCAGCATGTACCCGGCGCCGCGCAAGGTGTGGATGAGGGGCGTCGCCTGGCCGCGATCCACTTTCGCCCGCAGACGGCTGATGTGGGTCTCGACGATATTCGTCTGCGGGTCAAAATGGAACGACCACACCTTCTCGAGCAGCATGCTGCGGGTTACCACCCGTCCCTCGCTCCGCATCAGGAATTCCAGAAGCTGGAACTCGCGCGGCTGGAGGTCGATCTCGTGCCCGCCGCGCCTCACCGTGCGGCGAATGAGGTCCATTTCGAGGTCGCCGGCGACGAGCAGCGTCGGTTCGGCCCCGAGCGTCGGCCGTCTCGACAGCGCGGCCAGCCGCGCCATCAATTCGGTGAAGGCGAACGGTTTGATCAGATAGTCGTCGCCGCCCGCCTCGAGGCCTTCGACGCGATCGTCGATGCCGGACAGCGAGGTGAGAAACAGCGCCGGCGTCGCCGAGCCAGCCGCGCGCATCGCCTTGACCAGGGAAAGACCGTCGAGCTCCGGCAGCATGCGGTCGACGATGACGACATCGTAGCGCTGCGCGCCGGTCGCCATCAGCAACCCATCACGGCCGTTGCGGGCGACGTCGGCTTCATGGCCGCGTTCGGCGATGCCGCGAGCGAGGAACTCCGCCCCGTCAGGGTCGTCTTCGACGATCAGGACTTTCATTCCGCGGGCCATGCCGCGCCTCGACGCCGCCGTCGGATCCAGAACATGCGGGCCAGGATGCGGTCTCCGCGCGCCTCGTGCGCGAGCGTCGCCAGCGCGTGCGCGATCAGATAGACCCACATAACATTCCCGGCCAACGAATGCGCCGCCAGCGCCATACGCCCGTAGGGCGTTCCGGTAAAGAGCGCGAACCAAGCGGCCCCGCTCATCGCCAGGAAGGTCGCGAGCAGCAGCCCGAGGCCATGCACCGCGCTCGCCAGCGCGTCGAGGTGCAACGGCGGCGTCTTGCCTCGCAGAACCGCCCGAACGATCGCGCGCGCGTCGCCGACGAGCGCCGCAAGCGCCTCGCGCGAAAACCACGGGAAGAGCCGCTCCAGCGGCGTCTCGCGCTCGTCACGGATCAGAGTCCACAACCAGAACAGCGACAGAACGCCGAGCCCGGCTAGCCCGGCCTGCTGATGCAGGGCGAATGGCCAGTCGGGCGCCTCACCGGGGAGCGGGCGCTCCATGATCAGGCTGGTCAGCAGCTGCTCAACCACCGTCAGCAGAGCGGCGAAGTGCAGCGCGCGCGTCAGGTGGGATCGGGCGATCGTCATCGGTCCTTGGGGGTTCTTGGGACGGGAAGTCGGCCTGGCGCCGAAACGGTCAGTTGCGCAGCGCGTCGTGGCAGGAGCGGCAGTCGGCGGCCACCCGCTGGAAGCGGGCGCGGGCGCCGCCGGGCGTCCCGGCCGCCTGCAGCGTCGCAGCAGCGTCGGCCTCGAATTGCGAGAAGCGATCCTTGACGTCGAGCGCCTGAGCGCTCGATCCCGCAATGCCCGCTTCGACGTCGCGCGCGTCGCCGACCAACGCCGTCAAAATGCGCCGCACCTCGGCTTCATCGTAGGGGACCGCGCCCGTCAGCATCAGCTCGGCGCGGCCCGCCTGCGCCTTCCAATCGCGCATGATCGGCCGCAGGCGCGGCGCGGCGGCGGCCGCGCTTGCGGCGACGGCGAAAGCGACAGCGGCGAGAAGGATGGCGGCAGGCTTCAAATCTGGCTCCCGGAGCGGCGGACCTGCCAGATGTGCCTGCGCGCTTGGGCGGGAAAGCGGCGGCGCCTATACACTTTCGTAATCTCCGAAGCTTCCGACCCGTCCGGCGCGGCGACCGCGAACGTTGACCGCGGTCCGGCGCGGGCCTAGAGACGACCCGAGCCCGGATCGAGCCAGTCATGACGGTCGTCGTCGCCTTCGGCGATTCCAACACCTGGGGCTATGAGCCCGGCGCGGGCGCGCGTTTTCCG
>Ga0335069_10012902_pt1 | contig 11746 bp, 6 predicted proteins | sample Lox_Sample_11_FD_206714 | JGI IMG/M metagenome (GOLD analysis project Ga0335069, IMG submission 206714) | Soil microbial communities from Loxahatchee National Wildlife Refuge, Florida, United States - Lox_Sample_1.1 | ecosystem: Environmental > Terrestrial > Soil > Wetlands | place: USA: Florida...
CGAGGGTGACGGCACGACCAGCGTGAAGGTGCTCGACTTCGGCATCGCGAAGCTCACCGCCACCGAGGGCGACGCCGCGCACACCGGCGAGTCGACGAACACGGGGATGCTGCTGGGGACGCCCTTCTACATGGCGCCGGAGCAGATGTTCGGGGAGAAGAACATCGACCATCGCGCCGACCTCTGGGCGATCGGCGTCATCCTCTACGAGGCGCTCACGGGGCAGCGGCCCACGCAGGGCGCGAACCTGGGGCAGATCCTCAAGGTGGTCGCCAAGGAGAAGCTCGTTCCGCTGCGCGAGCTGGCTCCGTCGTTGCCCGAACCGGTGCTCGACCTGGTGGGCAAGCTGCTCGAGATGGATCGCGACCGCAGACCGTCGGACCTGCACGAGGTGGTCGCGGTGCTGTCGAAGCACACGAGCGCGCAAGCCGAGCCATTCGGAGCTCCGCGTGCGCCGCAGTCGTCCGGCGCGCTCACTCCGGTCGGAGCGAAGGCGTCGACGCCATCGACGTCCTCGCAGCCGGCTCGCCGGTTGTCGATGCCCGCCGTGGTGGGCGGGCTCGCGATCATGGGCGCCGGGGTTGCGTCCGTCGCGATCTTCGGTCGCTCCTCGACAGTCGCTCCGGTCACCGCGGCGCAGGTGGGGTCCGCGGCGATCGCCGCGCCGATCTCGGCACCGAGCGTGACCGCGGGCACGACGCCCTCGGCTTCGCCGGAGCCGCCGGCGGCCGCGAGCGTCGCCGTCGCGGCGCCAACCGCGTCCGCGCCGTCAGCGGCACAAGCGTCGACCGCGGCGCGGCCGCCCGCGACGAGAAGCCGGACCGCCACGGCGACGTCGGGCACCGCGCCCACGACCGCTCCCCCCGCTCCATCCGCGGCTCCTTCACCCGCGCCCAAGCCGTCCGCGGCGACGCCGAAGATCAGCGAAGACCTCTGAGCGATCCTCAGAGCGTGTAGTCCGCCGTCAGCTGCGGCAGGAACAACCCGAACGGCCGGAACGCGCGCTCGTTCTCGAGCACCGCCGAGTCGCGCGCGCACCCGACCTGGTTGGGCTGCTGGGCGGAGCACGCCGGCGGAACCGTCGCAGGGCCGAACGGGTAGACGGGCCCGTCGCTCGCCACGAAGAGTGCGCCGAGCTTCAGGCCGAGACGCAGCGCACCCAGCGGAACCTCGACGCCGACTTCCGGCATCACGAACAGCGGAAAGGACGTGAGGGTGTTGCCTGCGCCCGGGATACCGAGGGGCACGGTCTGGGAACCAGCCGCAGCGCGGCCGGTGAGCACGTCGGTGGACTCCGCGGCGAGGACGCCCATGGTGAGCCGCGATCGGATCCGCCACCCGTGGCCGATCGGCTGCCAGAAGGATGCCCCCGCGCCCAGGAGATACGCATTGAGTCGCAGCAAGTCGTGGAGCTCGTACGTGACCGGCGTCCCGTCCTGCAGTGAGCCCGCTGCCACCGAGCGCGAGACCGTGTTGCTCAGCGACGCGTGGCCCACCGTGAGCTCCGCGGCGAGACGAAGCGGCAGCTCGTACCCGAGGCGCGCGCCGAAGAGAAACCCGTTGGCCACACCGTGGCTCGAGCACGAACCCGGGCACACGCTCTCGGCGTCGCTGCCCAGGGATGGCCCCACGCCGTACCCGAGTAGTGCGCCGACGACGAAGTGGGACGACGCCCGGTGCGGCCACCTCGGACTCGACTCGTCCACCTGCAAGGAGAGCGTCGTCTCCGCGTCCGTCGGCGCGCTGTCCACCGCTTGCCGGAACGTGATCGATTGCGGGAGATAGCCGTCCTCGCTCGCATCGAGCCGGTACTTGCCCGCGGGCAGCGGGCCCTCCCAGCGCCCCTTGCCGAGAGGCACGCCGTTCAGCGCGAGATCGGCCGTCCTCGGTGTGACCGTGAGGCGAAGCACCGGGCCGAGAGGAGAGGAGGCAAGACGGGTCAGCGTCGTCTGGCCCTGGAGGACGGTCGCGAGCGTGGGCGCGGACCCACTGTCTCCCTTGCGGGTGCTGACGACGTGCACACCCGGGGTCAATCGTCCTTCCCACGGCGCAGGACCGAGCACCACCCCATCGACGAGCACGTCGGCGTCGGGGAGCGCGGCGTCCTCCACCCGCAGTCCGCCGGATGCTTGAAGCGGCTCGAGGCGCGCGTCCACCGAGATGGTCGCGCCCACCGTGACGTCGACGTCCTTCTCGAAGGTCTCGTAACCGTCGCGGATCACGCGCACCTGGTGCCGGCCGGGCATCACGCGGAGCGCGGTCTCGACCGGAAGCTTGCCGCGCGCGCGGCCGTCGATCACGACGGTGCCGTCCACGTTGGCCGACACCCGCACGGAGCCGACGCGCGTGCGCAGCGCCGCCATCGACTGCGGCACGGTGACGCGGTTCTCGGCGTCCAGCTCGGAGCCGAAGTTGGCCACCACCTCTTCATAGAGCTCGAGTGCCTCGTCGTAGCGCCCGAGCCGATCGAGGCAGATGGCCGCGTCGAGGGTGTTGCCCTTCGCGGGGAAGATGGCGCGCGATCGGAGGAAGAACTCGAGCGCCCGCTCGGTATCGCCGGCGTTGAGGAGAGCCACGCCCTTGCGCAGCTCGGCGCGCGCCTGCTCGACGCGCGAGTCTTGCGCGACCGCGCCGCGCTGGGACGTCAGCGCGGCGAGGACGACGAGGGCTGCGATGATCGAACGGTGGATTCTCAAACACGGACTCCGGCGCGACGCCGGCGTCGCAGGCCGCTCGCTACCACCAGGGAGAGCCCGGCGAGCAGCCATTCGGGGTCGACCGCTCGCGAGCTCCCAGGGGCGTCGCATGCGCACGATCCCGGATCCGTCGGTTGCGCCGGGAAGCTTGCTCCCGACGCGCAGTGGCCCGTGACGTCGCACTGCTCGCCCGCGGGGCAATCCGCCGTCGTGTTGCACGTCGTCTTCGGCGGCGGAGTCGCTACGCAGACGCCGCTCGCGCACACGCCGCTGGCGACGGTGCTCGACGTGCACGCGGTGCCGGCGGGCGGATAGTCGCAGTCTCCCTTGCCGTTGCAGTGTCCCGTCGAGCTGCACGTCATGTCGCCCGTCGGCTCGCATCCCGCCACAGCCACACTGCCCTCCTTGCGCGGACCGCAGGTGCCGTCGTGCCCTCCCGCCACCTGGTCTGCAGCGAAGCAAGACTCGCATCCGCCGGCGCACGCGCTGTCGCAACAGATGCGGCTACCCACCGTGCCGACACAATATCCGCTGACGCACTCCGAATCCGAATCGCAGGGCGTCGCGTTTGGCACCCCCGCCAGGGTCACGAACACACCGACGCTCGGCACGCCGTCCACGACGACGTGGATCCAGCCGGGCCCCGGATAGCTGGTTTGCGGCGCCTTCCAGGCGAGCGTCGTGTCGGTCCATCCGCCCTGGACCGCACCGAAAACCGGACCACCGCCCTCGGTGGGGATGAAGAACACGAGGGGCGCCGAGCCGGCGTACGCGGGGAGGCCGCTGGCCCCGGCGGCGGACAAGTGCTCGAAGCCGGTTCCGGTGATGGTGACGGTGTCACCCGCGCGGATCGACGAGGTGCTCAGGGAACCGATGGTGGGTCGCACCACGGACTGCGGAAGCGGATGCTCGATGGCGTAGGCACCGATGCCGAGGAGAAAGAGCGAGCCGTCCGCGAGGCGCTCCATCGGGGTCGTGGCGGACGCGAACGACTGCTGGAAGTAGTCGGTCGATCCCTGGAGCGATATCGAGAAGTCCTGACAAGCGTTCGGCGAGCAGATGGCTGCTTCTCCGGACAGCCAGAGCTTCGCCCATGTCGGGCCGGCGACCGGGGGTCCGAAGGTGCGAATGTCGGACGCGCTCACGAACTCCCGGAACGAGGAGTCGCTCGCGACGAGCACGTTGCCGTCGGGCAATGCGATCGCCGCGGTGCTGCTCGAGGGTTCGGTCGCGGACGTCGCGACCGTCTGCCCGGTGGGCACGTCGAATACCTCGAGCGTCGTCACCGGGTTTTCCTGGGCATCGTAGCCGCCCGCAACCAGCACCTGGCCCGACGAGAGCAGCGCGGCGTTGTGGAGGTAGCGCGCGACCTGGAGGTTGCCGATGGGCGAGAACGTGCCCTTCGAGCCATCGAAAAGCTCCACGCTGGTCGTGGGGCCGCCGCCACTCGTGAGACCTCCCGCGAGAAGGACGCGGTTCGTCGGAAGCAGCGTGGCCGTGTGGTGGAACCGGGCTGTCGCCAAGTTCCCCGCGCCTGTGAAGTGACCGGCGTGAGGATCGTACTCCTCGACGCTCGATAGCGGATTATCCGACCCGTCCTTGCCTCCCGCGACGAGCACGTTGCCGGTGGACAGCAGCGTGGCAGTGGCATCGGACCGCGCCGTTGCCATGGATCCCGTGGGCGAGAGCTGTCCGGTCGTCGGGTCGAGGAGGTCCGCGGACGCAGAAGGGCCCGAGCCCGCGTTTCCACCCGCGAGCAGAAGCTGATGGGTGGGCAGTAGCGTCAGCGTCGCGGTCGTGCGGGTCGGCGCCTCGGGGTTTGCCCAGGAGAACGAGTCCGTCGTCGGGTCGTAGATCTCCGCCGCGGGTGCCCTCAGGGGAGGTGGAGCATATCCCCCCACGATGAGCACCTTGCCCGAGGGGAGCGGGACCGCCTGGTGGAAAGCGCGCGGAGCTACCGGCATTCCCTTCGTCGGCGTGAACAGGCCCGTGGTGGGATCGAAGAGCTCCGCCGTCGGATTGACATCGGTGCCGTCGGCGCTCATCCCGCCGACGATGAGGACTTTGTTGCCGGGAAGAGTCGTCGCCGTGTGCACTTCCCGGGCGGACGACATGGGTCCGTTCGTCGGCGAGAAGGAGTCAGTAGCCGGGTCATAGATCTCGGCGCTCTGGACAGCGCCCGGGCATGGGGGCCGCGTGCAGACCATCGTGAGGCCACCCGTCACGAGCACCCGACCGTCGCCGAGGACGGCGACGGCTCCGAACTCGCGCCGGACGCTCATGGGCCCGGCTGTCTGGCGAAACGTTCCAGATGCAGGATCGTAGATCTCGGCTGTATCGAGTGGTGGAGCACAGTCCAGGCTCGGGCAACCGGGGTCGATCTCGGTGCCGCCCTCGAAGAGGACCCTGCCATCCTGCAGAACCGCGGGCGGAGCTTGATAGCGGGGCGTCACGAACGTTCCCGTGTTCGAGAACTGGCCCGCCACGGGGTCGTAGACCTCGACGTCAGGAACCCAGTAGCCCTGCCAGTTCGGGGCGATACCCGTCACGAGCACCTGACCCCCGGGAAGAATGGAGCCCGTGTCCGCGCTACTCGGATTCAGGAGACTGCCGGTCTTCGTGAATTCGTTGCTCGAGGGGTCGTAGAGCGCCGCGTTGTTCACGCTCATGCCCTGGCTCGCGCCACCGGCGAAGAGGATCTTGCCCGACGGGAGCATGGTCGCGGCAAACATGGCAGCCGCCCACGGCAGGCTGGGGCCGGGCGTGAAGTTCCCCGAGGCCGGGTCGAAGCTCTCGGTGGACGACAGGACGCTCCCGTCATCGGCGAAGCCCCCCACGACGAGCACGCGACCGGTGGTGGGAAGCAGCGTCGCCGAGTGCCATTCGCGGTCGACGGCAAGTCCGCCGAACGGCTGGAGCGTCTTCGAACCGAGGACGAACGCCTCGGCCGTGTCCAGCGCGATCGTGTCCGACGTCGCGCCTCCCGTGAGAAGAACGTTGCCCGACGGCAGCAGCGCCGCCGCGTGGTACGTCGTCGTCGAGAGGTCCGGCTGGTCGACGGGGACAAACGTGCCGCTCGCCAGCTCGTATTTCTCCGCCTGACCGACGGCCGCAGGAGGACTGGCCAGGAAATTAGGGTTGAAAGTCTCGCCACCGGTCAGGAGGACCTCACCGGTCGGAAGCAGGGTGGCGCTCGCCCACCCGCGCGGGAAGTTCAGCGATCCCGTGGACGAGAAGGTTCCCGCAACCGGGTCATACAGCTCGGCCGTCCCGAGCGCCGGTGACCCGGACGTGGTCTCGTCGAATCCGCCGGCCACCAGGACCTGGCCGGAGGGGAGAAGCGTGAGTGTCGGGTACCCTCTGGCTCCGAAAATCATCGGCTGCAGGAGCGAGAAGGTCCGCGTGACGGGGTCGTAGAGCTCCGCTCGATTGTCCCCCACCACGAGCACCTGGCCGGACGGGAGCAACACGGCTTCCGACTGGAACCGAGCCAGCGACATGCCGTGTTCCAGCAGCGCGAAAGTCCCGCTCGTCGGGTCGTAGAGCTCGGCGGAATTGGATGGAGCGCCCGAATCGTCCTGTCCCCCCATGACGAGGACCTCGCCCGACAGGAGCCTCACCGCAGACGCAAACTGGCGGTACTGGTGCATGGGACCGCCCGGCGAGAAAGCACCCGTCGAAGGATCGTAGATCTCCGTCGATGTCCCAGCGCTCTGACCGCCTGCGACCAGAACCTTGCCGGATGCGAGCATCGTCGCGGTGTGAGACACACGAGTCGTGATCAACGACCCGGTGGACGTGAACGTGCCGAGCGATGGATCGTAGAGCTCGCAGCCAGAAACGGGGGTCGCCGTGGAGTCCCACCCGCCGAGCAGCAGGACCTTGCCGTTGGGCAACCCCGTTGCCGTGTGACGGGCGCGCTCGAACAGCATCGTCCCTGCCGAGACCCACGTCGGATCCACGAGCACGGGCCCAGGCGTCGCCTCTGGCACGCGCAGGGTGAGTCGGCTGCCCGTGACGTCCACGCTCACGGGGACGCTGCGCCCATCGGCGTCCCAAGCCGTGTCCGCGGCGAAGCGGAGCCGCGAGACGTCTTGCCCGTCGATCACCTCGATCACGCCTGCCGCGCCCCGCGCGGGATGCAAGCTCCACCCCGCCGGCAAGTCCACCGTGTACGAGGGGTGCCGCGACGCACTGTCGATGCGTACGAGCTCCTCGACGCCCTTGCGCGTCGCGAACGTCACGACGTCGGTGCCCTCGGAGATGCCCTCGTAGACGAGGGCGCCCTCCTCGAGTCGTGCCGCGACGCTGCGGGCTCCCGTGTGTCTCACGTGAAGCACGCCATGGGGCATCGCGATCGCGAACGGCTCGCGCGCGTCGGCAGAAAGCTCGGTCCGTGGAGCGACCGCCGACTTCACCAGCGTCGGAGGGACGACGACGAACTGCTTGCCGCCCGTCTCGGCGCGCGCGGGGTGCTGCGGCGCCTGAGCGAGAAGAGCGGTAGCCGCAGGAAACCGTGCCTCGAGCGCGGCGACGAGCGAAGCCTGCTTCCGGTCGGCTCGGGTCGTCGCGTCCTTCGCGCACGAGAGCGTCGTGATGCCGACGAGCAGCGCGATCCTGCCGGCACCCGTCATGGCACCGGCACCGTGTAGATCCCGCCGGGAATCCCCGAGCAGTAGTTCCACGAGTAGACGAGGGTCGACCTGTCCGCCGTCAGGTAGAAGGTCGCGTCGGCCCCCCGCACGAGCGTCGTAGGTGGCGCGGTTCCGGAGAGGTCCACGGACTCGAGGTCGGCGTAGCCGTTGGCCCAGTAGCCGTTGCTCGGCTGGCCTTTGGCGCCGTGGTCCGCGTAGACGACCTTGGCGCCGCTCGTGGGGTAGCCTCCCCAGAAGCTCTGGGTGATCGTGGCTGGGACGCCCGAGGGTGGCAGTCCGTCATGCTTCAAGTTGCCCGGTCGGAGAACCCCCGGCACCTCGAAGAAGACCGCCTGCGAGTTGTCGGCGGTGAACGCGCCAGCGGACGATTCGGGCGCTGCGAGTCCGCTGGCGGGGATGGCATCCATGAGATTGCCGGCCACACCGGCGTCGGTCAGCGTGATGACGGCGTTGCCCCCATCGCCGGGTGCCGTCGAGACGAGCTGGATCCCGTTTTCGGCGTTGCCGTTCGCCGAAGGCGGGTTCTGCGTGAGCTCGATCCAGGCGTCGTCGGTGGAGAGCGCGAGGACATTCATGAACGGGCCACCGGCCAGCTCGACGGGCGCAGGCGACGACACGGGCGAGCGCCACAGCGATCCGTCCCAGCGGAGGTAGAGCAGGCTGCTTCCGTCGTTCGTGAAGAGTCCGCCGGCGCCCAGGGGGTCGATCAGGGTCGGTGGATCCGTGGCGCCGAGCGTCTGGACGTAGATGCCGCCGCTGGTCGCGTACGTGAGGTGAGTCGCTGCCGTGTCCCCCGCGAAGAGGCACGTCGAGCTCGTCGTCGTGAACGTTTGCACGTTCTGCCAGTTGGGCGCGGGACCGAATGCGGCGATGGTCCCGTTGAGACCATCGACCGCATAGCTGACGACCAGGTAGTCCCCGATGAACTCGATCATGGGGGTGCAGTTGCCCTGGATCCATCCCGGGACCAGCACGGTCGGGTTACTGCCGTCGCTGCCCGAGACGCTGACGTTGCCCACGACGAGGCCCGCGTCGGTCACAGCGGCGCCGTCGAAGTAAGCGACGTAGGCACTGTCCGGGCTCACGTCGACAGTCGCGTAACCTGCGCCTAACCCGGGGGAGAGGAACGGACACGTACCGAGGTTTGCCGGGGGCCCGATCCACGTGTCGGCCGCCAGCTCGATCGCACCGTTCGCGCGCGTCCAGGCCCACAGTTGGTTGCCGGCTTCACCGGGCGGGCTCTGGCCGCTCCAGTAGAGAGCCACGTCGCGTGAGGTGTAGACAACCGGCCAGCCGCCGCCGGCCTGGTCCCACGGTCCGACGTCCACGGGTGTGCCGCCATCCACTGGCACGGCCCCGATATGCTGGGTCGCGTTGTCCCAATAGAGAACCTGACCATCGCTCGTCACGCCCTGCACGATGGCGGTGGCGGTCGCCGAGGCGAGGATCTGCTTTCCCTGGGGCATGCCGGGGGCGTTGCAGACGATTGGGCCATCGCCGGGAGGGGGGCTGGCGACGTCCCCATCGTCCGCGCCATCGTTGCCGGCATCCGTCTCGGTGGCGTCGGCCGTCACGTCGGCGCGCGACGCATCGGGGGTGCGCCCGGCATCGCCGGAGCTGTTTGCGCCGTTCTGATCCCCACTGCATCCCCACGTGACAGCGAGCACCGTGGTCGTGCCGACGAGAAAGCACCCCAAGACGCCTCTCATGCTCTCCCCCCGGTTGTGGGCGATCCACGGCCCGTTGTGACGGTGCTCCAGCCGTTTTTCCTTCGCCCCACGATCCCACGAGCATCGGGCTCAAGCTCGGGTCCGCCAAGCGAAAAAAGCCGGCAGCTCTCGTGCCGGTCCTCGATCGCGCCGTTACCCCCCGGCGGCATCGCCCGCGGACGTCCCCGCGTCTGCAGCCACGCACCTGCACAAGCCCTCGTCCCATCTCACTCCGGCCTTGCAGGTGACCTTGCGGATGCACCCGGCGTCGTGCGCGTCAGGCACACAGGCGCACAAGTCGTCGTCCCACGTCAGCCCGTCTTTGCAGGGGACGACGTTGACGCACCCGTCGGGCAGGTTCGGGTCGGGCGGGGCCGGGGTCGCGTCGATGGACCAGCTCGCGTGGTCGGTTTGCGATCCGGTGACCGCCGAGACGATGGCGCCGCCTCCGCCGTCGTCGCCTCCTGCATCGGTGTCGCCAGCCGTGTTGCCGGAACCATCACCACCGCCGTGGGGTGAAATCGCGGAGCTACATGCGACGAGGGCGGCGCAGAACGATAGCCTCGCGATAGCCCAGAGGACGGAGCGCCGATGCCCGGACGAGAACGCGCATGCGAATCGGTGTCTCATGAGGGGCTGTGGCGCGTGGCGACCCTTTGTGACCGTGCCCACGGGCTGACCATGTCGCCCACGAGCATGAACACTCGGCTTCCGGCTCGATGGAGAGCCTGGTGCTCATCGTCAGCGAGTGCGCAGCTTGGACTCGATCCGGTCGAAGACTCGCGGCAACGCGTTATCTGGGCCGTTTCCCGGCCGCAGAGCGCCTTTTCGGGGCGACCTTCTTCGGCCCACGACGCACGCTCGCGCTCTTCGTCTTGATCTGGCGCTGCAGACTTCGGATCCGATCTTCGTACGCACCGGCAAGACCTTCGAGGCGGCTGAAGGTCCAGAACGGGTCGTTCTTGGTCGGAAGGGCCAGGACACGGTCCACGAACCGGTCGAGCGAAATACCGCGGCCATCGGCGAGCCGATCGGGGATGTCGACCTGTAGATCGATCTCGATGGCGAGAATCATGAGGAGCCATCCAGTCCCGAGGGCCTCTGCGAGCGACGACGCCGGTTGTCCGCCAGATATGGGGAACTCGGCCGCCTCTGCGGCCGCCGACAGGAACCCCTCGAGCCACGCCTTCTTCTCGTTCATGCGCTCGACCACGCTACCAGCCTCCGTCGACGTCCTCGGAATCGAAGAACGCGAATGCCTCGTCCAGGTAGACCTCGTTCGTGCCGTGACCGAGTGGGTGCGGCGCGGCGCGCACCGGCCAGTGCGCCGCCTCGAGCGCGCCGACGAGCGCGCGAACGCCGGCGGTCGTCGTTTCGTCGTGGGTGCCGTAGCCGACGTAGAACGGCCGGGGTGAACCGCGGGCGAAGCGATCCGTCGCGCCCGCACCGACCGCGCCGCCGGAGATGGCCGCGAAGCCGTCTACGGGGAACGCAGGCGACGGCACGTCACCGCGGTCCGCGAGCGCCGTGAGCGCGTACGCGCCGCTCGACGAGCCGGCGAGGTACGTGCGCTCGAAGGGTGCGCCCGCGATGGCCTCGAGCGCGCGCTTCGCCTCGACCCAGCGCGCGACGAGTGACGGCGCGGCCGACGCTGACGTGGGCCACGCCCACCAGTCGCGTGCGCCGGCGGGGCCGAAGCCGCGGCGGCCACGCGGGACGAGCGCCGCGACGCCCGCGCGGGTGCACGCGTGCAGGACGACCATCTCGACCTTGTTCTGCTGCGGGCTGTCCGGGATCGGCGGGACGATGCCGTGCAGATAGACGAGGAGACGGCGCGGGCGGTCGGCAGGGAGCGGGGGCAGGACGTAGCAGACGTCCTCGGCGAGTGCGGTGAGGCCGGGCAGGCACCAGTCGGTGGTGACCGTGGGGATGGGGGCCGGGGCCGAAGTGGATGACGCTGCACTCGGGGCCGAGCTCGAGATCGGGGCGGGGACAGGAACGGCAGATGATGAAAGCGACGTCGCGGAGGGTGCGGGCGCCGCTTCGCTCTGGCTCGCGTGCGCGCGCGGATGGCACGCGGGTGACGCGAGCAGGGCGAGGGTGGCGAGACGTCGGGCGAGCATCGCGGGATCCTCGACAAGGTAGTCGAAGGGGATCGTCTTGCCCCGGCTACGATCGCCGCCGCGCGAAGTCGCTCACAAGCAGGAGCAGAGCGGGTCGCCGGGCGCGCACGTGCACTTGCCCTTGCTGCGCGTGACGAACGGATCGTCGGAGTGGCGGGCTCGTTGCGGCACGACGCTGGCGCCACGCACTTCGGTCTTGGGGCGACCGACGACGTTGGTCGGCTCCGCGGCTGGCTGCGCCGACGCAGAGGGTGCCGCGCTCGCGATGGGATTCGCGGGCTCGGTCGCCGTCGTCGTGATCTCCGTCGCGGTCGCGATCGGCGCCGCTGCGGCGGCCTTCGGCGAATCGTCCTTCGCGACGCTCTTCGTTCCCGGCGCGCCGGCGACGACGGCGACGATCGCAACGGCAGCGGCCGTCGCGGCGACGATCCATCGACCGCGCGACTTTCGGGGCGGCGGCGCGGGCTCCGGCTCGTCGGCGTCGAACGGGACCTCGCGCAGGCTCTCCAGCGACGGCGGCGCGGCGTCGAACGCGACCGGGCGCAGGGTCTCCGGCGCCGGCG
>Ga0335069_10012903_pt1 | contig 11746 bp, 13 predicted proteins | sample Lox_Sample_11_FD_206714 | JGI IMG/M metagenome (GOLD analysis project Ga0335069, IMG submission 206714) | Soil microbial communities from Loxahatchee National Wildlife Refuge, Florida, United States - Lox_Sample_1.1 | ecosystem: Environmental > Terrestrial > Soil > Wetlands | place: USA...
TGCGCAGCGGGAACCTCTCGCTGGTGACCATGCCGGGGATCGTGGTGGACGCCGACGAGGTGGCCATCCGCAGCGGCGGCGTCCGGGTGAAGGCGCCGTGGGGCCCCGACGTCCCGGCCCGGCTGCGGATCGAGGTCACCGGCAAGGTGGGCAGCGGCCACTTCGTCGCGCGACCGCGGTACCGGACGTTCTGGCAGTGGCTGACCAGGCAGCCCAAGCCGTACATGGTCACCGCGCGCTGACCTCGGCATGCCTGCCCGGCTGGGGCACGCGGCCGTGACGCCCGTCCTGACGCCCGCGCAGGCCCGGACCCTGGCCCAGATCCAGGCCGAACTGGCCCGGCTCGTCCGATACGACGACGAGTCGATCGTGCACGAGACGTGGATCAGGCAGCGTTACGACCTCGGCGCCGCCGCCAGCTACGCGCCTGCCCGGACCGCGGCGGTGCGGACGGCCTGGCACGAAGCCGGGCACGCGGTGGCCGCCCTGGCCGTCGGGGCGCGGTTCAGCTCGGCCAGCATCCGGCATGGTTCGGGCACCCAGGGCCGGGTGCACGGTATCCAGGGTTCTGGCGAGCAGGGGTTCGTCATCGACGCGGCGGGCCAGATCGCCGAGCGGCTGCGGGACTGGTCCCTGCCGGCCGACGACGACGAGCTGCGGGCCTGGCTGCCGACCTGGCGCGCCGACGGCGGCGACGCGCGGCGGTTCCGGCGCGGGATCGCCGCCCGGTTCGGCGGCGACGAGGTCGCCGCGTGGCGGCACTGCGAGCGGGTGCTGACCCCGCTGCGGCTGCCGATCCGCCAGGTGGCCAGGGCGCTGCTCGTGCACCCCAGGCATCTGCCCTACGGAGTGGCGGCGGCCATCGCCGACGGCGGCTAGGCTGCTGCCTCGTACCAGGCCGGGAAACCCGTCAGCGAGTCGAGCACCACCTCGGCGCCCGCGCCGGCCAGCTCCTCGCCGGTGAAGGAGCCGGTCGTGACGCCGACCGCCCGTGCGCATGCCTGCACCGCGGCGGCCATGTCCGGCGGGGTGTCGCCGACGTAGGCCGCGGCGTTCAGGCGGCGCAGTACCGCGGCCTTCTCCGGGCCGTGCACCAGGGCGAACAGCTCGTCGGCGGCCAGCCCCACCGCCCGCAGGCTCGGCCCCACCGAGACCGGGTGCTTGGCCGTGATGATGACCACCCGCTCCCCCGCCGCCCGGACCGCCGCCAGCGCCTCACGCGCGCCGGGCAGCGCGGTCGTCATCCGCTCCGCCAAGCCCACGTAGTGCCGCCGGTAGATCTCGGCCGTCGCGGCCACCTGGCCGGGCGGGAACCAGAACGCCAGCTCATCGTCCAGCTTGATGCCGAGCCGGCGGTCCACCGCGTCCAGGTCGATGACGGTGGCGGTCTCCCGCGCCACTGCGGCGAACGAGGCCAGGATGGCCGGACGCGAGTTGATCAGCGTCATGTCGAGGTCAAAGCCGACCGGTCCCATTCCGCCTCCTTTCGATCCCGGCCATCTCCGCGGGCCCGAGCGGGCCCCGCACGTCGCTCCTCCTCCGTTAATCCTGGCAGCCAGGGCGCGTCCAAGGTCAACCGGGTAAATTCAAGACCTTTTGTCTACCGAACGAGCTCGGTTGCCGCCTCCTGCCGGCTGCGTGCTCGGCCTCGGCAACCCTGGAGTGCCTGCGTGCCCTGCTGGCCGTCCGCGTTAGTGTGCCGATATGACGCGGGAAAGGTTGCTCGCCTACTGCCTGGCCAAGCCGGGCGCGTGGCAGGACGAGCCCTGGGAGGGCGACGTGGTGGCGAAGGTCGGCAGCAAGATCTTCGCGTTCCTCGGGTCGGGCGCCGCCCCGTCCGTGGGCCTGAAGTGCGGGGCCAGCCGGGAGGCGGCCGACGAGTGGCTGCTGCGGTATCCGGACGACGCATCGGTGATGGCCTACATCGGCCGCTCGGGGTGGAACACGCTGCGGATCGGCGGTGCGATTCCCGACGACGAACTGCTCGAGGCCATCGATGCCTCCTATTCGGCCGTGGTCGGCAAGCTGCCCAGGAAGGACCGCCCTTGACGGCCGGGGAGACCGGTGATGTGACCGCCATGACCGGTGATGCCGATGCGCTGGATTCCGCCGCCGGCGAAACCACGCCCCTCCCCGCTATCCCGGTGTCCGCCGGGGCGCTCATCTTCGACCGGGCGGGACGGCTGCTGATCCTCAAGCCGACCTACAAGAGCGGCTGGACGATACCCGGCGGCGTCATGGAGGCCGACGGGGAGTCCCCGTGGGAGGCGTGCCGCCGCGAGGTGCTCGAGGAGACCGGTATCGAGGTGGTCCGCGGGCGGCTGGCCGCGATGGACTTCCGCCGGCCGCAGCCAGGCCGGCCGGGGGGCATCCGGTTCCTGTTCGACTGCGGGAAGGTGAGCGACGAGGAGCTGGCCGGCCTGACGCTGCAGCCCGAGGAGATCTCCGAGGCCCGGTTCGTTCCGCTTCCCCACGCGCTCGCCCTGCTGAGAGGCCCGATCAGGCGGCGCGTCAAGGCGGCGACCCGCGGCCGGCCGCTGGTCTACCTGGAGGACGGCCGCCCGCCCTGATCCGGGTCCTGATCGGACCTGCGAGGAGCCCGGCTAGCTGGAAGCCCGGTCGACGCCCCGGTGCACCCGGACCGAACGGTCGATCAGCTCGCGGAGCGCGTCGTGGTCCACGTCGTCGAGGCGCCTGATGTACAGGCAGCCCTTTCCGGCCTGGTGCGGGCCCAGCCGCGCCAGTACCGGCTGGTACCGGTCCTCGAACCCGCCGACCAGGTAGATCACCAGGTGCTGGCGGCGGGGCGAGAAGCTGGCCAGCGGCGAATTACCCTCCTGGCCGCTGGCGTACCGGTAGTGGTATGTGCCGAAGCCGACAATGCTGGCTCCCCACATCACCGGCGGCTCGCCGGTGATCTCCCGCATCATGGCACGTAGCCGGTGCGCATCCTCACGTCGCTGCTCATCAGGCACACGGGCCAAAAACTCCTCCACCGATGCGTCGGTCGGGCGCATCGCCGGATCCTTTTTGGTCGCCATGCCGTCATGCTCACACACCTGGCGGACGACCAGGCAGAAGGGGTGGCCGACCGGGTCGAGCTGCCGCTCATGCCGATGTTCCGGCCTGGCTGCTGCTTCAGCTCGCGGATCTTCGCGGCGACGTCATCCCCGGAACCGCTGATCAGCGTGGAGTTCTGCCAGTCGGCTGAGGTCAGCGTGTCTGACACGACGAACTTAGGCGTGTTGTTCATCTGGTCGGCCATGCCGCCGGACTGGCCGCCGAAGGCAGCGGCAAAGCCCTCGCAGGTCGTCCGGCCGAGCAGCGGCTCGTAGACCGCCAGCTTGCCGATCGCGGGGATGCGCTTGGCCGCCTCGAGGGCGAGCGCGGCGCCGGACGACGTGCCGTGCACGAACACCGTTGCGCCGTCTATCGCGGTTTCGCCGGCCAGCGCGGTTCCGCCGGCCTTCCCGGTTTCGCCGTCTATCGCGGTTTCGCTGGCCAGCGCGGCCAGCGCCTCGATGTCGTCGACCTCGCGGTCCACGGTGTAGGGCCTGGTGTCGCCGCTGTCGCCGCGGCCGCTGATGCGAGTGTGACCATCAGGGCTTATGAGGCCAGTGTGCGACGCCGGACGGGCGGTGGCGGGATCTTCCGCTCAGCAGCGCGGGTCCGATACAGGTTGCGGCGCGGGTCCGATACAGGTTGCGGCGGGGGTCCGATACGCGTTGCGGCGCGGGCAGGGACAGGTTAGGGCGCGGGCTGGTGTGAGTTACGCAAATACGCTTCGGATGGGGCAGAACAGAAGCAGATGCGCCGCGTTTGCTGCCATTTCGGCCGCAGGTGCGTTACAGTCACGGCGTGCCGACGTTTCGGATCAAGGAAGCCGCAGCGCTGCTCGGGGTCAGCTATGACACCATGCGGCGCTGGGCCGAAGATGGCCGAATCGAGCAGGTCACGGACACATCGGGGCGGCTGACCGTGGACGGGGCGGCCCTGGCCAGGTTCGCCCAGGAGCGCGCCGAGTCGGCCGCGTACCCAGATCCAGACGACGGGGTGGTGACCGCTCAGTCGGTAAGGAACCGGTTCACTGGCCTGGTCACCCGCGTGGTCCGCGACACGGTGATGGCCCAGGTGGAGATCCAGGCGGGACCGCACCGGTTCGTGTCCCTGCTGAGCCGGGAGGCCGCCGACGAACTGGGGCTGGAGCCGGGTGTCCTGGCTATCGCCGCCGTCAAGTCGACGAACGTGTCCGTCGAGATCCCCAGGAACCGCTGAATTCTCGCCCGCGAGATCTGAGAACTAGGAGTGATAGTGCGCCGAATCGCCCTTAGCGCAGTCGCCGCGAGCCTGGCGGGAATCATCGCGCTGGCCGGCTGCTCATCGAGCAGCAGCAGTAGTGCGGGAGCCTCGCCGTCGACCAGCGCGAGCAGTCCCGCGGCGGCCGCGTCCGCGTCTTCGTCCGCCGCGCTGTCCGGATCGATCACGGTGTTCGCCGCGTCCTCGCTGAAGGAGGCCTTCACCACGATCGGCAAGCAGTTCGAGGCCGCCAACCCGGGCGTGAAGGTGACCTTCAGCTTCGGCGCCAGCTCCACCCTGGCCACCCAGATCACCAACGGCGCCCCGGCCGACGTGTTCGCGTCGGCGTCGCCGAAGAACATGCAGCAGGTGGTGACCGCCGGTTACGCGTCGAACCCGGTCAACTTCGCGAAGAACGTGATGGAGGTGGCGGTGCCGCCGTCCAACCCCGCGCACGTCACCTCGGTCAATGATCTGGCCAAGTCGTCGGTGAAGACCGCGCTGTGCCAGCCGCAGGTGCCGTGCGGGGCCACCGCCGCGGAGGTGTTCAAGAACGCGAAGATCACCGTCAAGCCGGTGACCCTGCAGCCGGACGTGAAGTCGGTCCTCACCCAGGTCGAGCTGGGCAACGTCGACGCGGGCATGGTGTACGTGACCGACGTCCACTCCGCGGGCAGCAAGGTGAAGGGCGTGCCGATCCCGGACAGCGTGAACGCGTCCACCGAGTACCCGATCGCCGCGATCAGCAAGAGCGCCAACCTGGCGGCCGCCCAGGCGTTCGTCGCCTACGTCACGTCGTCGTCCGGCGAGGGCGTGCTGAAGGCGGCCGAGTTCGAGGCGCCATGACCACGCCCGGCCCGGGCCGATGACCATCGGTACCCTCGGCGCGCCCACCCGGCTGAGCGCGCGGGACCGGGCTCGCCGCGCCGACCGGGGCGGCGCGGGTACCCGGTCCGTGCCGGGCCCGCTGCTGGTCCCGGCGGTCATCGCGGTCGCGTTCCTGCTGCTGCCGCTGGCCGGGCTGGTCATCCGCGCCCCGTGGGGGCGGATCGGAGCGGCCCTGTCCGGGGCGGACGCGGTGCAGGCGCTGGTGCTGTCGCTGTGGACGGCGACGACGGCCACCGGCGTCTGCGTACTCATCGGCGTGCCGCTGGCCTGGGTGCTGGCCCGGACCACGTTCCCCGGGCAGCGGCTGCTGCGGGCGCTGGTGACGCTGCCGCTGGTGCTGCCCCCGGTAGTCGGCGGGGTCGCGCTGCTGCTCGCCTTCGGGCGGGCCGGCTTCATCGGCAGGTACCTGAACTCCTGGTTCGGGCTGACCATCCCGTTCACGCCGCTGGCGGTGGTGATGGCCGAGACCTTCGTGGCCATGCCGTTCCTGGTCATCACCGTCGAGGGGGCGCTGCGGTCGGCCGACCAGGGGTTCGAGGAAGCCGCGGCCACGCTGGGCGCTAGCCGGATGACCGTGTTCCGCCGGGTCACCGTGCCGCTGATCGCTCCCTCGCTCGCGGCGGGCGCGGTGCTGTGCTGGGCGCGGGCCCTGGGCGAGTTCGGGGCGACGATCACCTTCGCCGGCAGTTTCCCGGGGCAGACTGAGACCATGCCCATCGCGGTGTATTACGCCCTGGAGGACGATCCCGACGCCGCCATCGCGCTCAGCCTGGTGCTGCTGGTGGTCTCGGTGATCGTGCTCGTCTCGCTTCGCGACCGCTGGCTGCGGGGCGGCGCGGTCCAGTGACCGACGGGGAGGGCGAGGGCGGCGGCCTCGCCGTGGACGCGACGGTCCGGCGCGGCGGCTTCGCCCTCACCATCGCCCTGAAGGTCCCGCCGGGTCAGGTGCTCGGGCTGCTCGGGCCTAACGGGGCGGGCAAGACCACCCTGCTGCGCACGCTGGCCGGCCTGACCCCCGTGGCCGAGGGCCGCATCACGCTCGGCGGGCAGGTCCTCGACGACGCCACGGCCGGCACGTTCGTCGACGCCACGCGCAGGCCGACCGGGTACCTGTTCCAGGACTACCGGCTGTTCCCGCACCTGAGCGTGATCGAGAACGTGGCGTTCTCGCCGCGAGCGCGCGGGCTCGGCAAGGCCGCGGCCAGATCGGCCGCCCGCCACTGGCTCGCCCGGCTCGGCCTCACCGACCTGGCGGCCCGTAAGCCCGCCGAGCTGTCCGGCGGGCAGGCGCAGCGGGTCGCGCTGGCCCGGGCGCTGGCCGGGGAGCCCACGCTGCTGCTGCTCGACGAGCCGCTGGCCGCGCTCGACGCGCGGACCCGGCTGGACGTGCAGTCTGAGCTCAGGCAGCACCTGGCCGACTTCGCCGGGCCGTGCGTGCTGGTCACCCACGACCCGCTCGAGGCGCTGGTGCTCGCCGACCGGCTGGTGGTGCTGGAAGACGGCCGGATCGTCCAGGACGGCACGCCTGCCCAGGTCGCCCGCCAGCCCGCCACCGAGTACGTCGCCAAGCTGGTCGGGCTGAACCTGTACGCCGGCCGCGCCGACGGCGCCGCGGTCGCGCTCGGCGCCGGCGGTTCCTTCGTCGTCCCCGATCACGGCCAGCAGGGTGACGTGCTCGTGGCCGTCCGCCCCTCCGCCGTCGTGGTCAGCGGCGAGCCGCCGCACGCCACCAGCGCCCGCAACGTCTGGCCCGCGGTGGTCACCGGCCTGACCATGCTGGCCGACCGGGTCCGGCTCGACCTCGACGGGCAGCCGTCCGCCCTGGCCGACGTCACCGCGGCGGCCGTGACCGAGCTGTCGCTGGCGCCCGGCAGCCAGGTATGGCTCAGCGTCAAGGCCACCGACCTGGAGGTGTACAGCCGCGACCACGGCGGTTAGCGGGACAGGAGGGAAGGGCGAAGTTAGCCGGCGGGAGGGGGGCGCGGGGCTAGCGGGGCGTGACGGAGGCGCGACGGGCCAGTTCGGCCTGGCCGGCCGCGCGCATCTCGTCCAACGGGGCCGGCTTGATGCCGGTCATCAGCTCGACCTGGCCGGCGGCCTGGTGAAGGAGCAGGTCGAAGCCGCTGACCACGATGGCGCCGGACCGGGTGGCGGCTTGTGCGAGCGGGGTGGGCCAGGGGTGGTACACCACGTCGAGCACGGCGAAGAAACCGAGGCGATGATTCCGGGCTCGTTCGGCATAAAAATCCGCGGCGCCGGCCGGAACCGTGGAAACCAGCAGGTCGCCGTCGCGGACCTCGGTGCCGAAGGGCCGCAGCTCGACCGCCATGCCCAGCCGGCCCGCGGCGGCCAGCAGGTCGCCGGCCCTGGCCCGGTCGCGGACCAGGACCACCGCCGACCTCAGGCCGGTCTCGCGCAGGGCGGCCAGGGCGGCGCAGGCGGTCGCGCCCGCGCCGAGGATGGTCGCGCTGGCCGGCGCGGTCACCCCGGCCTCGGCCAGGGCCGCGACCATGCCCGGGACGTCGGTGTTGTACCCGAGCCGCGCACCGCCCTCGAAGACCACCGTGTTGGCCCCGCCGACCTCGACGGCGAGCGGCTCGGTGCGGTCGAGCAGCGGGAGCACCGCCCGTTTCAGCGGCATGGTCAGCGACAGCCCGGCCCACCCGGGAGTGGCGAGCACGCCGGGCAGCCCGGCCTCGTCGCATTCGATGGCGGTGTAGGCCCAGCCGTGCAGGCCCAGCGCGGCGTACGCGGCCGTGTGCAGCGCCGGCGACAGCGAGTGCGCGATCGGCGAGCCGAGGACGGCGGCCCGGTTTCCGCCGGTCAATGCTGGCTCAGGTACTTCTGGAGTTCCTGCCGGAACTGCTCGAACTGGGCCTGGCTGGAGGTGAACAGGGTCTCGCCGGTTTTCGGGTTCACGGTCACGAAGTACAGCCAGTTGCCCCGGGCCGGGTGCAGCACGGCCTGGATGGCGGCGTTCCCCGGGCTGTCGATGGGACCGGGCGGCAGCCCCTTGTGCTTGTAGGTGTTGTACGGCGACGGGCTGCTGAGCTCCGCGTCGGTGGCGACGATGCCGAACTTGTTCAGGCCATAGAGCACGGTGCTGTCGAGCTGCAGCGGGATGCGCTGCGCGAGCCGGTTGTAGATCACCCGGGCGATCTTCGGGTAGTCGGAGAGCCGGCCGCCTTCGGCCTGCACCAGGCTGGCCATGATGATCACCTGGCCCGGGCTGAGGCGTACCTGCTTGGCCGCGGTCGGCAGGTTCACGGACGCGGCCTCCTGGTCGAACCGCTGCACCATGCCCTTCAGCACGCCGAGGGCGGTTTCGTGCGGCTGGACCGTGTAGGTCGCGGGGAACAGGTAGCCCTCGACCTTGCCGTTGGCGTAACTGGGCAGGCCGAGCGACGCCGGGTGGCTGAGCACCGCCTGGTACTTGCTGGCCGCGATGCCGGACTTGGCGCCGAGCCAGGACACGATCTGGCTCAGCCGCCAGCCCTCCGGGATCGTCACCGTGACCCGGACCAGGTTGTTCGGGTCTAGCAGCAGCGCGTAGGCCAGCGACGCCTTCATGTGCAGGTGCATCCGGTAGAAGCCGGGCAGCAGGCCGACCGGGTTCGAGCTGTGCTCGGCGGCCAGGACGAACGCGCGGGAACTGGCCACCACGCCGAGCTTCACCAGCTTCGGCCCGAGGTCGGTCGCGTTCTGGCCCGAGGTGACCTGGACCACGATGGAGCCGGTGCCGGCGCCCGGGTAGTCGGCCGGGTGGTACTTGTCCTGGTAGAGGTTGTAGGCGTAGATGCCGCCCGCCGCCAGCGGGACGAAGATGACCAGCAGCGCGGCCAGCGGCGCGATCCAGCGGAACCTGCGCCTGGGGCGGCGCCTGCCCCGGCCGCCACCGCCACCGCCACCGCCGTCGCCGCGGCTGTCCTGGCGGCGGGCGCGGTGGCTGCCTCGTTCGGGCTGGCCGAAGTCATAGTCGCCGTCCCCGTCCCCGTCGTCGGCGAAGCCGGGGACGAACCTGTCCCCGGCGTCATAGTCGTCCTCGTGGCCGGCGTCGCCAGGGTAGTAGCCGTGCTCACCGTAGTGATCCCGCTGGCTATAGCGGCCCTGCTCGCTGTAGCGACCCTGCTCGCTGTAGCGACCCTGCTCGCCGTACTGGTCCTGCCCGCCGTACTGGTCCTGCGGGTAGGTCTCACCGGGGCTGGCCTGCGCGGGACGCCACTGAGTGGTTTCCGGGGGCCGGGGGTCCCGGTCCGGAAGCCGGTGAGGCCCTTGAGGTCTTTGCGGTATACGGGGATTCTGGGGCATTCGCGGCCCCTGGGGCATGCGGGGATATTGAAGGCCGCGGGGATCTGGCAGGCCGCGGGGGGCCTGAGGCCCGCGGGGGGCCTGGGGGCTGCTGGGGCCCTGGGGGCCGCGGTAGGGCTGCGGCGGGCGCGGGCCCTGCGGCCATCCGCCTCCGTTCTCGCTCACGCGCCGGCCCCCGGGACGAGCTCGCCGGCAGGGCGGCCGGTGGCACGTTCGGCATCCAGGGCGGCTTGGAGCAGGATGGCGGCGGCCGCGGCGTCGACGACCTGGCGGCGGGCGCGGGCGTGCTTCCCGCTCCGGCGCAGCGCGCCGTGTGCCTCGGTGGTGGTGAACCGCTCGTCGACGAGCCGCACCGGGATCGGCGCGAGCCGTCCGGCCAGCTCCGAGGCGAACTCCCGGGCGCCGGCCGCGGCGGCGCCCGCACGGCCGGACAGCGACGTGGGCAGCCCCACGATGACCTCGATCGCCTCCTCGGCAACGGCCAGCCTGGCCAGTTCGGCCTTGGCGCCGGGACCTGACGGCAGCACCGTCAGCGGGGTGGCCAGGACGCCTCCCGGATCGCTGCGGGCGACCCCGACGCGGACCGAACCCACGTCCACCGCCAGCCGCACCCCCATCCGGAACGGAAGCTCGCTCACCGGAACGGATTCCGGCAGAACAGGGGACCATGCCGGGGCTGGGCGCGACCCGGAACCAGAGACCCCGGGAGGTCGCAGGAGCATGCCAATACGTTACCTACCGGACCCGGCTGTGTCCCGCAAAGCCCGACGAACAGCCTCAAATGCCTCATCTATGACGCCAGGGCGGCTGTCCGAGATCGGCGCGCCACCGCCCTGGGCGACGTCGGGCTTCCCGCCGCCGTTGCCGCCGAGGGCCCGCGCGGCCGTCCCCACCAGGGAACCCGCCGACAGGCCGAGGCCACGGCCCGCCTCGTTGACCGCGATGACCACGACCGGCTTGTCCGCGGGCACGCCGATGACCGCCGCCACCGCGGGCCGCTCGCGCGGCACCCGGCCGCGCACGTCGAGCGCGAGCCTGCGGATGTCGTCGGGTTCGGTGCCGTCCGGCACCCGGTGCGCGACCAGGGCCACCCCGCCGATGTCGGCGGCGTCGGCCGCGATCTGGCCGGCCGACTCGAGCAGCCGGGCCGCGCGCAGCCGCTGCAGCTCACGCTCGGCGTCCCTGAGCCGGGTGACCACGTTCGAGATCCGCTCGGGCAGCTGCTCGCGCGGCGCCTTGAACTGCTCGCTGAGCTGGCTCACCAGCGTGCTCTCCCGGGCCAGGAAGCGGAACGCGTCGATGCCCACCAGCGCCTCGATGCGGCGCACCCCGGAGCCGATGGACGCCTCGCCGAGCACCTTGATCAGGCCGAGCTGGCCGGACCTGGGCACGTGCGTGCCGCCGCACAGCTCACGGGAGTAGTCGCCGACTTCGACCACCCGGACCTGGTCGCCGTACTTCTCGCCGAACAGGGCCAGCGCGCCCATCTCGCGGGCCTCCTCCTGGGAGGTGTAGAACGCGCGCACGTCCAGGTCGTTGACCAGGACCTGGTTGACCTCGTCCTCGGTGTCCCGCAGCACCGACAGCGGCACCGCGCCCTGCGCGGTGAAGTCGAACCGCAGGCGGCCCGGGGCGTTCTCCGAGCCCGCCTGCGCCGCCGACTCCCCCAGCGCGTCGCGCAGCGCACGGTGCACGAGATGGGTGGCGGTGTGCGACCGGGACAGTGCGCGGCGGCGCTCGATGTCGATCTGCGCGAACGCGGGCGCGTTGACCAGGACCTCGCCGGAGGTGACCGTGCCGCGGTGCACGATGAGGCCGGGCAGCGGCGTCTGCACGTCGGAGACCGCGATCTCGCCGCCGTCCACGGTGACGGTGCCCTCGTCGGCCAGCTGGCCGCCCCCCTCGGCGTAGAACGGGGTGCGGTCCAGGACCACGTCCACCTTGGTCCCCGCGCCCGCCGCCGGCACCGGCACGCCGTTGACCAGGAGGCCGAGGATGGTCGCGTCGCCGGAGATCTGGTCGTAGCCGGTGAAGGTGACCGCGCCGGACCGCTCGAGCAGGTCGGCGAACGCCGAGATGTCGGCGTTGCCGGTCTTCTTCTCGGCCGCGTCCCGCTTCGCGCGCTCCCGCTGCTCGGCCATGAGCCGGCGGAAACCTTCCTCGTCGACGGTCAGGCCCTGCTCGGCCGCCATCTCCAGGGTCAGGTCGATCGGGAAGCCGTAGGTGTCGTGCAGCTGGAAGGCCTGCGCGCCGG
>Ga0335069_10012904_pt1 | contig 11745 bp, 5 predicted proteins | sample Lox_Sample_11_FD_206714 | JGI IMG/M metagenome (GOLD analysis project Ga0335069, IMG submission 206714) | Soil microbial communities from Loxahatchee National Wildlife Refuge, Florida, United States - Lox_Sample_1.1 | ecosystem: Environmental > Terrestrial > Soil > Wetlands | place: USA: Florida...
CTTGCTCGCGGTCCCGACCGTCAGCGTGGGCTCCGCGACCATGGTCATCCCCGATCCTTCCATCGGCAGGTCCAGACCCAGCGGGAAACCCAGGATGGCCACGGGGTCCCCGCGCTCGAGATCTCGCGGATCCCGGTCGACGCCCAGGATCCGGGGCGTGCCGCCCTTGATGTCGACGCGGAAGACGCCGAGGTCGGCGTCGGCCGCGACGCCGATGAAGTGTCCCTGGAACCACTGCTTCGAGCCCGAGAACTTCACCGCGATCCGGTTGGGGTGCTGGTTGCCGTCGTCGCCGATCAGGACGTGGCGGTTGGTGACCATCGTGCCCTGGGAATCGATCGCGAAGGCCGTGCCGGAGAACCGCGAGGAGTCGCTGTACTCGACGATGACCAGCGCCACCGCGTCCTGATTGGTGTGCGAAATGGCGCGGTAATCGACGTTCGCGGCGCCGTTCAGCGCCTGCTGCCGCGCCACCGCAGCGTCGAGCTGCTGGTGCAGCCGCGCGATGGTCTCGGGGTCGCCGTTCTGCCGGGCGTCGGCCAGCTGCTGCTGCAGCTGGTCCGACTCCGTCTTCGCCTGCTGGTAGGCGTCGTTCAGGTCCTTGATCTGGGACTGGAAGTGCTGCTCTTCCTTCCGCAGGCTGTCCTCGATGGCCTGCATCTGCGCGAGCTGGAGGTCCCGGTCGTGCCCGCTCTTCCATTGCATGGCGCCGAATCCGGCGGCGACCAGGATGAGCAGCGCGAAGAGGGCTTTCGTGGTGTTCCGCAGGGCCCGCGTCTGCTTCGCGACCTCGAGGGCCACCCGGACCGCCGTGCTCGAGCGGGCGCGCTGGGCCGGCATGGGGGCCTTGGCCTGCGAGGCCCGTCCGGCGGCCTGCTCGCCCGGGGAGGGTGCGGCCCGCGTGTCCCGCTCCAGCACGTGAAACTCGAACGCGGGCCCCTCGGCCCCGAAGCCCACGACGTCGCCGTCCGCCAGGATGGTGTCGGCCGTGATCCGCTTTCCGTTGACGAAGGTGCCGTTCTTGCTCTGGAGATCCTGGAGGACGTAGTCCGAGCCGCGGACCAGCAGGGCGGCGTGCCGCGCGGAGACGTCGAGATCCCGCTCGGCGTCGAAGCGGATGTCCGAGAGCGGGTGGCGGCCGATGCCGAGATAGGCCTTGGAGACCGTTTCCACCTGTCCGGCGCGGCCGCCGGCCAGGAACTTGATCTGGGCTTTCACTTCCGGGAGGCGAGGAGGATTCCGACGACGACGAGTCCGGCGAGCCCGATGAGGCCGAGGATCATCCGCCACCGGACCTGGCGGGCGGGGCGGGGCGCGGGGCTTCCCTTGTAGACCGGGACCGGCTCGGTGCTCGTGTCGGTATCGATCAGGGGATAGACCTGATGCCCGACGCTGTCGGCGGCCGAGCCGGCGCGGAGCCCGTCCCCGTCGAAGCGCGCGATGATGACGGTAATGTTGTCCGGGCCGCCCCGCTCGTTGGCGAGCGCGATGAGCCGATCGCAGGCGGCGCTCAGATCGGTGGCGTTCCCCGCGATCTCCGCGATCTCCTCCTTCTTCACCTGGCCCGACAGCCCGTCGGAGCAGAGCACGAGCGTGTCGCCCCGCCGCAGCTCCTGGTAGGTGAGATCGACCTTGATCTTGGGGTCGGGTCCGAGGGCCTGGAGGATGATGTTCCGGCGCTCGCTGTGGGCCGCCTCTTCCTCGGTCAGCTCCCCCGCCTCCACGAGCCGCTGCATCAGCGACTGGTCTTTCGTGATCTGGATGGCGGCGCCGTTCCGGATGAGGTAGGCGCGGGAGTCGCCGACCTGGGTGAGGTAGACGTGATCGCCGAAGACGCCGGCCGCGGTGGTGGTGGTGCCCATCCCGCGGACTTCGGGGTGTTCCTTGGCGTAGTTGTGGATCTTCGTGTTCGCCGCTTCGACGGCTTCCTTGAGGTGGTGCGCGAAGCGCTGGGCGGTCAGCTCCTTGTCGGACAACCACGACGCTTCCAGGTGGCTGTACACGGAGCCGGTGGCCATTTCGCTCGCCACTTCGCCCGCCGCGGCGCCGCCCATCCCGTCGGCGATCATGAACAGGGAGCCGCGCTCGCCGAGGTCGTGCTCCTTCATCGCCGGCGTCAGCGTGTGCACCCGGCGGGTCAGGTCCGCGACGAGGTAGTTGTCCTCGTTGTGGTCGCGCGTCTTCCCCAAGTCGGTCTTGGCGAAGAGGTGGACCTTCACGGGCTTCGGAGAGCGTCCGAACATCTATTGGGCACCCGGGTTCAGGACGTCCTTGCAAGCGGCGAAGTCCGGCTTCAACTGCAATCCCCTGTTCGCCCACTGAATGGCGTTGTTCATCTGTCGCGCTTGCTTGTAGGCCTGCGCGACGGCGCACGCCGCGAAGGCTCGATCGTTCGGACTGACGTGAGATGCGTTGTAGATGAGCGTGCCCGTGTCGATGATCGCGGCAACGTTCGTCATATCGGCTAGTCGGTCAGCCATCGCCGCGATGGAAACGGAATCCTGTCCGCTTGGCGCCGGTCGCCGGTTGCCCGGATTGCTGGGCGAGGTCCCCGGGTTCTTCGGCGTCGTCTTATGGGTCGTATCGGGGTGCGACAGCTTGGTCGTGTCGCCCCCCGTCGGAACCGCCGCCGTCTGATGCGTCGTGGTGTCGTGCGCGGCTCCCGTGGGGCCCGCCGGGGCGTGCCCGCGCCCGAACAGCGCGTAACCCCCGCCACCCAGCACGACCACCGCGATCCCCGCCGCGATCGGCAGCACCGACCGTTTCTTCGACTCGGCCGCCGCCACCCGGGTCGGCGGGACCGCGTCGGCGATCCGCGTCTTGTCCGCGGCGCCGATCATCTGCGTCTTGCCTTCGGTATCCGCCGCCGCCGGCGCGTTCCCCACCACGCGCCCGACGTCGGCCGCGAACTCGGCCACACTTTGATAGCGCTCGCCCGGCGTCCGCGCCAGCGCGTGATCCATGGCCTTCTGGAGCTGAGGCGGGAACGTCAGGTCGGGGCGGGCCGCCGCGAGCTTGGTGGGCTCGTCGGTCAGCCGCTTGATCATCGTCTCCTGGACCGTGGACGCCTCGAACGGCAGCCGCCCCGTCAGCATCCGGTAGAGCACCAGGGCCAGGGAATAGAGGTCGCTGCGGCCGTCGAGCTTGTCCCCGGACAGCTGCTCCGGACTCATGAACTCGGGCGTCCCGACCACCAGGCCGGTCTTCGTGACCTTCTGGCCGGCCTCGTCGCCGCCGACCGCCTTCGCGATGCCGAAATCCACCACCTTGACGATGTCGGCGCCGTCCCGGCCCTTGGCCAGCATGATGTTGTCGGGCTTCAGGTCGCGGTGCACGATGCCGAGGTCGTGCGCGGCCTGGAGCGCGTCCGCCGTCTGCCGGAAGATCTTCACCGCGCGCCCCACCGGCAGCGCGCCTTCCCGCTCGATCAGGTCGGTGAGCGGCTCCCCCTCGATGAACTCCATCGCGAGGTAGATCAGGCCGTCGGGGGTCTCTCCGAAATCGTACACCGCGCAGACATTGGGGTGGGTGATGCGGCTGGCGTTCGCGGCCTCGCGGTTGAACCGCGCCACCGCGTCGGGGTCGTGCGTCATCGAGGGATTCATCACCTTGATGGCGCTCCGCCGGCCCATCTTCACGTGCTCGGCGAGATACACCTGTCCCATCCCGCCTTCGCCCAGCTTCTTCACCACGTGGTACCGCTCGGCCACCACCTGTCCGACCAGGTCGGACGTGGGCGCGGCGCCGCGCAGGACACTCCCGTCGTTGGGGCAGAACTTCTGATCGTCGGGGAATTCGGTGGAACAGACGGGGCAGATCTTCACGGCAGCTCGACCCGCAGCAGCTTGTCGCCCACGAGGACGCGCGACCCGTTGGTCAGCGGGACCGCCCCCCGGGCCGCCCGGGCGATCCCGTTGCGGCTGCCGTCGTCGATGACGACGAAATCCGCGTCCTCCGAGCGCACCACCGCGTGCTTGCTGCTCATCGAGGGATCGTACGGGAACACCCAGTCGCCCTGCTCGCGGCCGATGCGCACGTCACGGCCCGGCGAGAGCTGCACCACGTCGCGGGCGCTGCCGTCGGAGCGGAGCTGCGTCAGCGACGCGATGTCGGCCGACGGGATCAGGGACCCCATCCGCTTCGTGGCGTCGGCGTCCGGCGGATGCGGACCGGGGTATCCCAGGCGGCGGAAGCGGATCATCTGCGAGCCGATGAGCAGGAGGTCGCCGTCCACGAGCTTGTGCGGCTGATCGAAGAACACCCAGGTCCCGTTGCGGCTCCCCAGGTCCCGGAGCATCAGCTGGTCCTGCTCCCAGGTGATCCGGGCGTGAAGCGGGGACATGAACTGGTCGTCGGGGAAGCGCACGTCGCCGTCCTGCCGCCCGATCCCCGTGTCCAGGGCCCGCCGCTCATAGCGCTGCACCGGCTTCCCGGACTCGTCGAGCAGGACCAGGAAGAACGAGAAATCCGTCCGGACCGCGGGCTGCGTCGAGGGCCGCTGCAGGGCGGGGGTCGAGCTGACCGGCGCGCCGCAGGTCGCGCAGAATCCGGCTCCGGGGCTGACCGGCGAGCCGCACCGCGCGCACGCCGGTCCCGATCCCGGCGCCGTGAGCCGCCGGCCGCAATGCGGACAGAAGGGCAGCACGCCCGCGATGGCCTTGCCGCAGAACGGGCACCCGGTCTGCACCGGAGCCGCGGGGGCGGCGGTCGCCGCAGCCTCGGGCGCCACCGCCGCCGAGACGCGGGTGCTGGGCAGCGGTCCCTTCGAGGGGTGCGGCAGGGGAGTGGCGGGACCGGAGGGGCTGGCGGGAGCGGGAGGGCTCATCGCGGCGGCCGCGGACGAGCGCGCCCGGGCTTGAGCAGCCGCCTTCGTCAGCGGCTTGCCGCAGTCCATGCAAAACGCCGCCGCGTCGTCGTTGGCGCGGCCGCAGTACGGGCAGCTGTTCACCGGGGACGCTCCACAGGACGGTCAAGTTAAGATGCCGCAATCGATTCGGCAAATTGGCGGCGCTTTCGCGCGCGACGTACCTTGCGGGCCTATGCGACCGAGGCGCGCCACCATCCGCCGCATCGGGGCGTGGGCGCTCTTGTCGCTGGGTGCGTCGCGCGCGTCCGCCGCACAGGTCGAGCCCTCCGGTGTCTGGCGCACCCTGCACACGCCCCACTTCCGCATCCATTTCCGGCCGGCGTACCGGGACATCGCCCTGCGCGAGGCCCGGGAGGCCGAGCGCTCCTTCGCGCTGCTCGCCCGGGAGCTGCATCCGCCGCGCGAGACCATCGACATCACGCTCTCCGACGATTTCGACGGATCGAACGGGCTGACCACGGTCTTCCCCACCGATCGGATCACGCTCTTCGCGACGCCGCCCGCGCAGGACCCGGCCCTGGCTCAATACGACGACTGGCTGCGCCTCGTGACACAGCACGAGCTCACCCACGTCTTCCATCTCGACCGGGTCCGCGGCGTGTGGGGGGTTCTCCAGCGCGTGTTCGGCCGGGCGCCCGGCCTCTTTCCCGAGGGGTACCAGCCCAGCTGGGTCACCGAGGGACTCGCCGTCTACTATGAGACCCGCTACACCAACGGCGGCCGGATCCGCGGCAGTTTCCACACGCAGGTGCTGGCGGCGGACGCGGTCGATTCGGCGTCGCGCCGCTCCGCGGATGCACTGCTCTTCAGCCGCTGGGCCGACGGGTACGTCCCCTACGCGTACGGGAGCCGGTTCTTTCGGTTCCTCGCCGACTCACTCGGTGACTCGATCATCCCGCGTTTCATTGAGCGCTCCGCTGGGCAATGGATTCCGTATCGCGTAGGTCATCCGATCGACGCGGCGGCCGGCGGGCCGGTCTTCGAGTCCGCCTGGGCGCGGGGAACGCGTGCGGAACCGGCGCCGGGTACGGCGGGCACGGTCGTCGCGCACGGGCTGTTCAGCGAGCCGGTGCCCCGGGTCTCCCCGGGCGGCCGGTGGGTCGCGTGGATCCGCGACGATGGGCGCACCGCGCGCCGGGTGGTGATCGCGGAGGCACGCACCTGGCGGGTCACGCGGACCCATCTCGTCAACGGCAACGTCGGCTACGACTGGCTGGGAGACACGCTGCTGGTCGCGCAGCTCGACTACATGGGTCCGAACCGGCTGCGCAGCGATCTCTACCGGTGGACCCCGGACGGCGCCTGGCGGAGGCTCACGCACGGCGCCCGGTTCACCGAGCCCCGCGCCGGGGGCGGCGTGTTCGTGGGCGTCGTGGTGACGCCCGCGGGGAACCATCCGAGTCTGCCGGAGGTCCGGGACACCGCGGGCACGGAATGGGGCGACGTCGTCCCGTCGGTCGACCGGCGATGGGTCGCGGCGACCCGTCACCGGGGAGGCAGCTGGCAGCTCGTGCGCTGGCCCTGGGCCGCTCCCGATTCGGTCACCGTGCTGGACCAGGGCGGGGCACTGTTGTCGGGCCCCACGTGGTGGGGTGACACGCTCCTCTACGTGTCGGACCGCGGGGGCCTGCCGCAGATCTACCGGTGGGACGAACGGAACGGGCCGACGCCCGTGAGCGCCGAGCCGCTCGGCGCCCGGTCGCCGGCGGCGCTTCCGGATCGCCTGCTCTACACCTCACTGCGGTCCGATGGGTGGGCCCTCCTCTCCCGTTCGCCGCCGGCCGGTCCCGCCACGCCGGCGCCACCCGCGCCGCCGGCGCTCCCCTTCGACAGCGCGCCACCCGTGCCGGTGCGGGAAACGGGGTACACGGCGTGGCCGTCCCTCGCCCCGCATTTCTGGCTCCCGGTGTTCTTCGATGCCGGCCCGTCCGGGCGCTACGGCGGCATCGCGACGCTCGGCGCGGATGTGCTCGGCCGCTGGTCCTACGCGGGGCAGGTGCTGGCTTCGGTCTCTCCCGCGCGCCTGCGCGGTTCGTTCTCGCTCGTGTCCGATGTGCTGCCCAACCCGATCCTCGACGCGTACTGGTCGAGCGCGTGGTCCAACATCGGCGTCACGACGGGTGGCACCGTCGTGTCGAAACTGACGCAGGACGCCGATCTCGGCGCGACGCTGGTGTACCGCCGGTGGCGCACGGCCGTGAGCCTGCGCGCCGCTCTCGAGCTCGAGCGGGACCTCTTCGCCGCGTCGCCGGACACGGCGCTCGCCGCCGTGTGCGTCGGGTGCGCGAGCCTCGACCAGACCGGCGGGTCGCTGACCCTGGGCATCGCCCACAACTCCACCGGCGCGCTGTCGGTGTCGGCGCAGGACGGCTTCAGCTGGTCGGTGACCTACCGCCGCCGGGACCAGCAGGGATCCCCGCGGTACGCGAACGACCTGCGGTCCGAGCTCGCCCTCTATCTCGCGCTTCCGGGACCCGGGTTCGCACCGCCGGTGCTCGCGTTCCGGCTGGCCGGCGGCGCGACCGACGGCACGCTGCCCCGGACCCTGGGGGTCGGCGGCGTATCGTCCGGCGTCTACAGCCTCGGCTTCGGCCAGGTGGTGGGCGGCGTCCGCACCTTTCCCGTGCGCGGCTACGCCGCCGACGCCCTCGATGACCGCCGCGCCGCGACCGGAACCGCGGAGCTCCGCCTCCCGCTCGCGCTCGTCGGGCGCTCGCTCGGTCACCTTCCCGTCGGCGCCGACAAGATCTCGGCCCACCTGTTCAGCGACGTCGGGGACGCGTGGGGTCCCGGGGCCTCCCCCCGGCTCACGCGGCTCTGGTCAGCCGGGGTGGAGCTCGCCCTGAATGTCACCGTCAACTATGACGTCCCGGTCGCCCTGCGCCTCGGCGCGGCGGAGCCCCTCGCGGCACTCCCGTCGGGGGCCCCGCGGCGTCCGCAGGTGTATCTGGCCTTCGCGTCCGACTTCTAAGTCCCACCGGTCGCTTCCCGGCCGCCGCCGGTCCCGCTCCGGCACCCTTCCGTCGCGCGACGAAACGTCCGGGCACTCGCGGGTATAATGAAGGAGCCGATGCGATTCCTGCTCCTGCTGCTCACCGCCGCCGCCGCCGCCACCGTCGCGGCCGCTCAGTCCCCCGACGATCGGGCCGCGATCGAGCGCCTTCGGGATTCTCTCGAGAGCACTACGGACTCGGTGGCGCTCAAGCGTCTCGAGGCGTCGACCATCGAGGTCGCGAAGGTCAATCGCGACGATCCCCTCATTCATCTCCGCCTCGGCTTCATCGCCTACCGGCTGGGAGAGATCGCCGACGCGTCGTCCCACTTCGACGACGCGGCCGGGGAGTTCGAGTGGGCCTCCCAGATCAAGCCTGAGTGGCCCTATCCCTGGTTCGGCCTGGGACGCTCGGAGCTGGCCATCGGGGCGCATTCCGCCATCGCCGTCGAAAATCTGAAACAGGTGCTCCACCTCGACCACCTGTCCAAGGCCATCAACGCCTATGCCAAGGCGGTCGCGACCGACTCGACCTTCGCCGAGCCGGTGATCGAGCTGGTGGACGCCGCTCTGCGGCAGCGGGTGCGGGCCGAGACCGACGTGGCGCTGCGCGTGGCGCGGCTGTCGGCCTCGGCGGCGCGCGGCAATCCCGCGTTCCAGATGGCGCGGGGACGGATCGAGCGGGAGGTCGGGGAAGGGGACTCCGCGCGCGCGGCGTTCGCCGCGTTTCTCGCCGCGGGCGGCGACTCCGGCGTAGGACTCCTCGAGCTCGCGCGTACCGATTACTTCCTGCACCGGGACTCGGCCGGCCGAGTCGAGTACTTCGCCGGCGCGCGGGAGGCGGGGTCGGTCGCCGCGATCCGGATGTACCGCACCGACTTCAGCTGGATCGCGAAGCCCGAGGAGCTCGGGCAGTTCGACAGTCTGCGGACGCCGGCGGCCCGGGCCCGGTGGCTGGAAGCCTTCTGGGCGCGCCGGGACGTGGCCGACGTGCTGCAGCCGGGTCAACGCCTGGCGGAGCATTACCGCCGCTGGTTCTACGCCATGCGGACGTTCGGCCTGCTCAGTCCCCACCGACACTACGACTTCACCGAGGTCTACCGGAGTACGCAGGACCAGATCGACGACCGCGGCGTGGTCTTCATGCGGCTGGGTCCTCCCGATCAGAGCCGTACCTACGCGGCCTCGGGCGGCTCGGCGGCCAGCGGGGTGGAGCCCAACGAGAGCTGGCTGTACCGCCGGCCCGAAGGCGACCTGATCTTCCACTTCGTCTCCCGCGGGGACGTCCAGGACTTCAAGCTGGTGGAGAGCCTGACCGACGCGCTGAGCTTCCAGGACCGGCAGCGCCTGGCGATGGGCGGTGACACGAGCGGCGTGGTGCGGGGGCTCTTCGGGTCGCGGGCGACGTTCGGTCCGATGTACGAGCGGATCGGAAGCACGCTCACGAGCAACGTGCTGCCCGCCATCGCAGAGGACCGCCAGCGGGGGACCTATGCGATCGGCGTCGGGACCACTACCGACGACGACCGCCCGCGGTTCGACGTGTCGTTCGACCCCGCGATCGAGGAATACCTGGTGGGAACCCGCGGCACGGGAGCCGATTCCGCGCCGGGGCAAATGCTGCACCTGGTGTTCGCCATCCCCGGCGATCACCTGACGCCGGTCACCGGGTCGGGGGAGTTTCTCTACCCGCTCCGGTTCCGGCTCTACGTCTCCAACCTGCAGGACAGTCTGGTCGGCGCGGTGGATACCCTGCGGGTGTTCGGGTCGCCGCAGGCGCTGCGCAATCCGTCCTACCTGTCGGGTCAGCTCGAGCTCCCGGTGCCCGCCGGCGAGTACCGGTACCGCCTGCTCATCGAATCCCGGGACCGGGCCACCGGGTCGCTGGTGTCCGATACCTTCGCCACGCCTCGGCTCGACGGCCGCACGTTCGCCGTCAGCGATCTGGTGCTGGGCGAGGCCGGCGGCCTGTCGTGGTCGGAGCCGGGGGACACCGTGTACGTCAGCCCGCTGGACCGGTTCCCCGCCGGCAGCGACGCGCAGCTCTATTACGAGGTGTACGGCCTCCCCGCCGGCGCCGTCTACCACACCGAGATCCGGGTGGAGCGCACCGGGGGGGGATCGATTTTCGGCGCCATCCGCCGGCTGTTCGGCGGCAACCGCCCTCCGGTGCAGTTGTCGTTCGACGTCGCCTCGGAGGGAACGACCACCCGCGTCCACCGCGCGGTCGCGTTGCGGGACGCGGCGACGGGTTCCTACAACCTCACGCTGCGGATCACCGACCCCGCGACGGGGCGGGCGCTGACGCGGGTCCGACACGTGGAGGTCGTTTCCGCGAAGTAGATTGACACTGCGGCGAGCCGCGCCCTAAGTTTCCGGCACTCCCCCGGAGATGGGATGTACTGCTCCCGCTGCGGCACTCAGAACGACGACAACGCGAAATTCTGTAAATCCTGCGGCTTGGACCTGACCGCTACGACGCCGGTCCACGCCATCTCCACCGGTCAGCAGGAAGTCACGGAAATCGATCTGGTCCGCGACCAGCTCAAAGAGGAGTACGAGATCCTCGACGAGCTGGGGCGCGGAGGGATGGCCATCGTCTTCAAGGCCCGCGAGAAGCAGCTCGAGCGGGACGTGGCCATCAAAGTACTCCCCTTCTCGCTCGCCTTCGACAAGGAATTCGTCGAGCGCTTCCAGCGGGAGGCCCGGACCTCCGCCAAGCTGGAGCACCCCGGCATCATCCCCATCTACCGGGTCGGCAAATCGGGCCGGGTCATCTACTTCGTGATGAAGTTCCTCCGCGGCAAGCCGCTGTCCGCGGTCCTGGCACAGCGGGGCGCCCTCCCTCCCGCCGACATCCGAAAGACGCTGATCGAGGTCGGGCGGGCCCTCGGATACGCGCACAAGAGCGACATCGTCCACCGCGACATCAAGCCCGACAACATCATGTTCGACGACCTGGGGCAGGCGGTCGTGACCGATTTCGGGATCGCCAAGGCGGCGAGCGGCGGCAAGCTCACCGGCACCGGCATGGCGATCGGCACTCCCCACTACATGAGCCCGGAGCAGGCGCGGGCCCAGCCCCTGGACGGCCGCAGCGACATCTACTCCCTCGGGGTCGTGGCATACGTCTGCCTGACCGGGGCGGTGCCGTTCGACGGGGAAGACTCCTTCTCCATCGGCTACAAGCACATCATGGAGCCCCTGCCCACACCCGAGCTGGCCTCGGACGAGCACCGGCACATCTTCGAAATCGTCAAGAAGATGATGGCCAAGGTGCCGGAGGAGCGCTTCCAGACGGCGGAGCAGATGGTGGAGGCGGTGGAAGCGGGCGGATATGTGGCGACGGGGATCTCGACCCAGGCGACGCGGGCGCTGCCCTCGATCGCCTCCCCCCGGGTCACCACGGGCATGCGGGGCTCGGCGGCGGCGGCGGCGGCGGCGCCCGAGCGCCGGTCGACGGTCGGCGGCCTCGCCCTCTTCGCCCTGGCGCTCGTCCTGGTCGGCTTCGGCGTGTACTGGTTCGGCATCCGCCAGGGGATGATCAGCCACTATCTCTCCAAGGCGGTGCCGGTCGCGCCGATCGACACGACCGGCGCCGGCCAGGCCTCGCGGGATTCCGCCGCGCTCGCCGGCATCCCGGGGGTCCAGGACACGACGCGGCACGACTCCGGGACCCTCCACCCGCCCGCGGCCACCGCGACGCCCGCGCCGGGGACCCCCGCGGCGGCCGCCAAGCCGCCGAAGCCGGCCCCGGACTTGGCCCAGCTCTGCAGCGAGCCCGGTCCCGAGTACAACCGCGGGAGGGCGTGCTTCGACACGCCGCCGGCGCCGACGGTCGCCACCTTCATCACGCTCGCCCCGGACGCCACCGAAGTCCCGCGCC
>Ga0335069_10012905_pt1 | contig 11745 bp, 7 predicted proteins | sample Lox_Sample_11_FD_206714 | JGI IMG/M metagenome (GOLD analysis project Ga0335069, IMG submission 206714) | Soil microbial communities from Loxahatchee National Wildlife Refuge, Florida, United States - Lox_Sample_1.1 | ecosystem: Environmental > Terrestrial > Soil > Wetlands | place: USA: Florida...
CCGGCCCCTCTCGATTTCGAAGTCCGTCGTGACGAAATAGATCGAGTCCACGCCGACGAGCTTGCCGGTCCGCTTGAGCCCCTCGCGCACGATCATCGTCTCCATGACCACTTCCGGGCTGACGAATTCAATCCCGGGGAGCGTCGCCGCAATGCCCGTCCCGTCGTCCAGCGTCAACCCCGGGCTGAAGCGTTTCTTCTCCCTCTTCCCGGTCGCCGGCTCTTCCTCGACCTTCCCCTCCTCCTGCTCCACGGTGGGCGTGATGATGATATTATTCGCCCCCAGGAGCTTCATCTGCTCGAGCACCTCCTGCTTGGCGCCCGTGCCGACGGCAAGCATCGAGATCACTGAGCCGACGCCGAAAACGATTCCCAGCGATGTGAGCACCGCCCGGAGCCGATTGTGCGTGATCGCCTCAAGCGCGATGCGCACGCTCTGGCCCGCGTGGAGAGCGCCGCCGCCCGACATCCAGCGCGCGATGAGGGTATTCCGGAGCGTGTTCACAGCGGTGAGGCCAGGAGGACGGTCTTGAACCTGCCCGCGTCGGGGGGCGTGGTCAGGAGGAGGACGTCGCGCTCCGTGACGCCTGCGAGGATCACGGTCGCGTTCTCGTTGATCATGCCCGTCTTCACCTCCTGCTTCACGACGCCCCCGCCGCTCTTCCTGTAGACGAACGTGACTCCGGCCTCGGTGTGGACGCACTCCAGGGGGACCGACAGGGCGCTGTCCTGCTTCGCCACCAGGATCTCGTTCGCCGTCGTCATCGCGGGGCGGAGCGTCGTGTCCGACTCGTTCACCTTGATCCGCACCTCGAACACCTTGGAGTCGGAGTTCGGCCGCTGCTCCCCGATGTTTGCCACGGAGACGACGATCCCGGTCAGCTGTTTCGCGGGATCCGCGTCAAGCCCGAGCTTCACCTTCTGCCCCGCGGCGATCTTCTGTATGTCCAGCTCGCTCACGTACGTGATCGACTCCATCTCCCGGAGATCGGGAAGCGTGGCCACGGTCGGGTCCCAGGCGTTGATCGTGCTTCCCACCACCTTCTTCTTGCCGTTCCACTCCCGGGCGTAGATCACCATCCCGTCCGCGGGAGCCCGGATCGTAAACTCCACCATGGCCTTCTGGTACATCTCCAGGTGCTGTTTCTCCTTCATCAGGTCCGCCTCCGCCGCCTGCGCCTTGGCCCCCGACTGTCTCCGCTTCGTGACGTAATTCAGCTTTGCCTGCTCCAGGGAGCGCTTTGCGCGCTCGTACTCGATCTCCGCCTGACGCTTCATCGCGGGGGCTTCATAGGCCGACTGCTCCACCGCGAGCCGCTTCTCCTCTTCCGTGTAGGAAAGGTTGACAAGCTCGTCCCTCGCCTGCGAGAGCGTGAGCGCGCTGTCGAGCACCGTCTGGAGAAATTGCGCGTCGAGCTTCTGCACGGAGAGCTGCGATTCCTTGAACTTGCCCGTGATCTCGGACTTGTCCAGCTCGGCAACGAAATCCCCCTTCTTCACGACCGTCCCCTCGGGGATGAGGTTGCTGAGCTTCATCTGCCAGATGTTTGCCTGGCGCGCGTCCTCCGGTCCCATGACGTTGATCGAGTTCTTCGCCTGGAGCTCGCCGCTGACGGACACGGTGACGAGGAACGTCCCCCGCGTCGGCGACGCGGTGACCTCCGACTTTGCCGCACCGCCCGGCATCGCGACGTACAGGAGGAGCAGCAGCACCAGGACGCCGGCAACGGCGTATGTCACGGCCGGCCGCCGGGTGAGTACGGCCTTAATGCGCGGGTCAAGCCGATCGAGGAGTTCCCGGGGGAAAGGCATGCGGATCATTCATGGACCTCGAATGCTGTGCAACCGAAGCGGGCCGGGCGGACACAAAAAATGCCGCCAACGTCAACACGACAGGGCCGGCATGCAATGAACACGCTGTCAAGGTAGCGCATGCACCGCAGACAGTCAACCAGACGGCGTTCGAATAGAACCTTAACTGAGGCAACGAGCCTGAACCGAGCCGACCGGCCATCAGCGTGACTCTTGAGGGATCACGAAAATGAACACGGCGCTCCAAATGACAGAATTTGCCGATGCTCATCGGCACGGCAGATGGCCTGACAGTTCGCCGCCTTACCATTCGGACAATTCGCCTTGCATTGCTTCCCCGGGTACGATACATTCTTGAAAACTCCGATCACTGGTGCCTTCAAGAGACAAAATAGACAAGAGGGATATCAGATTACTCCGGAAAAACCCCGCCCAGCTGGTTGTCGAGTATCAAAAATCCATTGACATCATTGTAGGAAAGTTCGTCCGTTCGGGCATGTTTGCGCCGGGGGAGGCCGACGACGTCAAACAGGCGGTCGCGGAAGGCCTCCTGAAGCGGATGGAAAGTATCCGGGCCCATTTTAACGGGAGCACGCTGGTCAGAACGTACCTCTCGGTGATTATCCGGAACATCTGCCTCGAAATTCGCAGGTCCACCGGCACCAGGCCGCAGACAGTGCTTTCCATGCCGGACGATGAATCGCTGACTGCCGGCGCCAGCGAGGACCCGGACAATCAGGCCCTGATCGGGGAGGTGATCTCGACATTCCATGCTCTGCTCATGCAATATGGGCGCAACGCGCCAAAAATACTGCTCATGCTCAAGCTCCGGTTTCGTCTGCCGGTCAGCACTGCTGATATACTTAAGTGGTACCCGGGTTGCTCGAGGGAGAATCTGGACGCCGTGCTGGGTGTTTTCGGCGGCGACTATGAATCGATGCCTGATCATGAAGTGTACAGGTCGATGACTCCTGTAATGAACGAAGCGGAGGGGAAACTGAATTCGAGCGATGCGTTGCGAAAATGGACAAGCGCGAAGATTGCCGAGGTCCTCGAGCTGCTCAACGGAACTCCGCCGGTGAGCACGCACACCGAGGAAACGCTGAAAATTCTGCTTGAAGACCAAGTTTCTCCATTTTTGCTCAGGCGATAGGTATATACAGGTAGAACCACCGACGAACAGAGGCATCTTCCGTATGAAACGGACATCACGGTCACAGAGGGGGTTTTTCCTCCCGAGCGGTCATCTCACAGAGGAGGCGGTAGGCCTCTGCGTGGACGCATTGAAGCTGGAGCGATACGACGAGGTCCCGACGGACATCCGCGCACACCTTGAGGACTGCCAGGCATGCAGGGGGAATGTGTCGGGAGTCTTTGCCCTGCTCGCCGATCAGAAGTACGACGGCAATCAGGCTCACCCGTATCTGGACGCCCGGTCCCGGTTCGCCCGGGGCGCCTGGTACAAAATTGCCGCGGTCCTGGTGGTGCTCGTGGGGATCGGGGCACTGGTCGCTCTCTACCTGAGCAACAGGCCGGCCGGGCTCCAGAGGGAGAACCAGGCCCTGGTCCCGGGACAGGACTCCTCGTCCGGCAGGAGTTCGCCGGAGAATCCACTCACAGGACGGGAGGATCACGCCCGCACGCTGGCAAGCAGACTGGAGCCGAATGCCGAACTGGAAGCGCTTGTCGACGCCAGGATGCGTTCCCCGGGAGTGAAAGTCCTCAGGCCGGTCATCGGCGGGATGATTTCCGGATCGGTGATGTTCGACTGGAGCGGCGGGCCTGCGGGAAAGTACACCGTAACGATCTACGACAATAGCCGGACGATCGTGCTCAGGCTCACGGTGGACAGGACGTCACTGAAGGTTGATCAGGGCCTGCAGCCGGGGTTGTACTACTGGAAGCTGGAGTCCAACGATGAATTGCTCTACTTCGGCAAGTTCATCGTGCAATAGCGGCTAGTTGCGCATGAGGAGGAATGCGGCCCAGTTGAATGGGAACGCAGTCGGTTTGGAACGGATCAGCTCCAGCTTCGCGTTTCTGAGGGCACACGCGTACGTCTCGCCCGCCAGAACGTGGCGGTAAAAGCTCACCATAAAGTTCCTGGTGCTCTCGTCCATGACCCGCCAGAGCGAGTAGACGATGTTGCGCGCCCCGGCGTAGGAAAAGCCGCGCGTCAGCGCCAGCACCCCCTCCCCCTTCCGGTATTTCCCGATCCCGGTTTCACACCCGCTGAGTACGAGCAAATCCGTCTGCAGGCTCATGTTGTACGTTTCCGCGGTGTAAAGCACTTCATCTTCGACACGCCCTGATCCCGGCGCCGCCGCGAACATGAGTCCCGAGAGCTCCGGGTGATCGTCGTTGACGAAGGCGTGCGTGGCGATGTGAACGAACCCGCAGCCGGGGGCGGCGGCAAGAAAATTCTCCTTTGTCGCCTCCCCGTTGCAGAATGCCCTCCCGCGACCTCCATGTACGGTGAAGTCCCCGGCAATCGTCCGCACCTCTTCTTCAGAGGACCTCAGTTCGCTGTATTCACGGCCGGCAAACTCGACGGAACGGACGTTTGCCGCCAGGAGCTTTGCAGGGACGTGTTTCCCGACTGAATCCCTGAAGACCGGAGCGAACGCTGCGAGCGACCGCGTCGGCTCCGGTGCGGGCATGCCGGCCCGGAGGTGACTCAGCAGGAGGTTGGCAGAGCTCGCATACGAGACTTCCCTGCTCTCGATCAGGTACTCCAGTCGCGTGTAATCAATTTCGCCGCGGGCATTCCGGGGAGCCCGGAGTACCAGCGCTTCAAAGGGTATGAAATGAAGGACATCGTCCGGAATGATCACGAGATGCCTGCACTGCCTGATGTGGGCCCGGATCGGGTCCAGGAGGGCCTGCGCCAGGGCGGATGAGAGGCCGGCAAACCGATCCCAGTCCAGTGTCCTGGCGGCGCGCAGGAATTCCGTGACATTCGTCCTGAAGGCCGAATCCAGTGGCGTCGAGACGGCGGCAAATGATCCCCGGGAGACCACGAACGCCCGGAGATTTCTCTCCGACATCCCGTATTCGACCAGGGCCGTGTTCGTGTCGAGGCTCCGCTGGAGTTCTTCAAGCAGATCAGGCCTGGAGCCCCTGAGAAGCTGCGCGTACCGTGGATATGTTCTTTCGGTGAATTCCTGAACGCGAATCAGGCTGTCGCGCGTCGCAAAAAGCGTATGTCGCAATCTCTCCTCGTTCTTCACCTCCCGTTCCGGCTTCATGCGCTCGCGTTCCAGCTGCACCTCGCAGCACGCAGCCTTCATCGCGAGCTGCCGCTCCATCTCAACAAGAGAATCGGGCACTCCGGCGAACTGCTTTGCCCTGGATCGCTGGATTCCCTCCAGCAGGATCCCCGCTTTTGACATCTCCTCCAGGCAAAACGCCCGCCGGGCAAACTCCGGTTTCTTCGTGGAACGGTAGAGGAGCACGGCCAGGTCCACGCCTGCGTCAATAATCGACGCCTGCGTCCCGGCGAACGTGAGCTTCGATCCTTCGAGCCTGTATGTCCGCTTGATTGACCCTGCAAGGAGCGCGGCCTGCTCGTACGCGTCCAGCGCCGCGGCCGCACAATCCGCGGGCCGTCCCGCACGCCCTGCAATCCGCCTCAGCGCCCTTGCGCGGGAGACCAGCACACGAACCACCGCATCACCCCGCGCGGGGGAGAGCGTCAGTGAGCCGGTCCTGATCAGCGAATCGGAGAATTCGGGCCAGAGGGCGAACAGGGCGTCACGGTATGAATCCAGGCTCCCGTCATGATCGCCCTTTGCCAGCCGGATATCGCCGAGGAGCGCGAGCGTCTCCCCGTGCTGCAATGAGTTCTCACGGTTCGCGCTCTTTTCGATATCGAGCGCCTGCAGTGCCATCCCGAGTGCACGCGCTTCCCGGCCGCGTTCATGCCACACCCGGCCCAATTCCGTGAGGACTCTCGCCAGGTTGAGCGACGGGGAAGATCTGTCGGCAAGGCGGACTATCCTGATCGCTTCCTGCAGCTCTGCCGTTGCAGCGTTCCTTTCGCCCAGCGCCTCCAGTGTCAGGCCAACCTCTTCATGATACCCGGCGAGATCCGGGTGATCTCTCCCCAGTATCCTCGCGGCATGGTTGAGTGCCCGCAGCGAGAGTTGTCTTGCCTCTGCAAGACTGCCCCGCCGGCGTTCAATCAGGGCAAGATCTCTCAGCAGGACGGCGACTCCTGTCGTCCGGTCGCCGTTGATTTCCGAGAGAATCGAAAGAGACTGGCGGCACAGCTGTTCCGCGCGGTCAAGATCGCCCTCATCGGCGGCTATCCCTCCCAATTCGCCGTAGCAGGTCACTGCAAGAGGCGATTTCTCCCCTGCAGTGCGCTTGCACAACTCAAGGGCTTTTTCACCCTCCGCCCATGCCCTCCTCAATTCACCCAGGTGCCAGCAGCATATGGAGAGGAATTCATGGCAGGACGCGGCCGTCTGGCTCGCCCCCAGCCCGGTCTGTTCCAGAATGTCGATCGCTTTGCCATGACTCCGTTCCGACTTCTCGTAGTCCTCGAGGTGGTCGTAGACATCGCCCAGAGCAAGCAGTATGCTGCACAAAAAACCGGGGTTCGCGGGCGAGCTACCTGATTGGATCTGATACGATCGCTCCAGGAGCGGGAGGGCCGCGGTGAACTGGCCCTTCTTCCGATAGACAAACGCAAGTGTATAGCAGCTTGCGGCAAGGGGCTGACCGGATCCTCCTGCGAGCGATTCACGCATCTTCACGCTGCGCAAACCAAAGTCGGCCGCCGAGTCAAGCTCACGCTCCTGAGAGGCCAACGTGTACGCGAGCCGGGCGAGCGTCTCGGATTGCACGAGGCTGTCGACACCCCCCGGACGGGTCTCCAGCTCTCTGGCACGGGTGAGTGCAAACCGGGCTGAATCGTACACGCCAAGCCGGATCCATCCCTTTCCAATGCCATTGAGGCAATACGCAGCGCAGCTCCACTTCCCCTCCTTCACATAGTCCGCCAGTGCGCCCCGGTACGCCGCAATTGCAGAGTCAATACTGTTTGCGGCGAGCAGACGGTCGCCCCGCGTGGCCTGTGTACACCCCTCCCCTGCGGTTTGGGCAAATGCACCCGCACCTGCAATGAGGCGGAGACCTGCGAGGATTGCCGCACCGGCAACGATCGCTCGCCATGGGAAGAATCTCATGGGAATCTCACCTGACTGACCGGCCGCACTACCCGTTCGCCCTGACGTGCGTGCAAAAATCCATTCGGTCTGATCTCCAGATTCGGAGGCCCCGCACATAAATAGCTCTTGAAGGGGTGCAGGGCTCCTCGATTTCCGGGCCCGAGCCCCCGAATGGGCAAACTCACAACAATGGAGAGAAAAATGAGAACGAGTAGGGTTCTTCGGGGGATCCTGTTCGCGGCCGTGGTCATCCTCGCCGGGAGGTCTTTGTTTGCTGAATCTGGCGATCCGCCCATCCCAACCTGGCCGCCGCCCATTACGGCCGGCTTCTGAGAGAGGAGCCACCAGCCAAAACTAGAGATTTCGCGCGGAAAACGCAATCCGAGGCGGGGGCCATGAATGACGTCGCCCCCTGCCTTCTGATTCCAGAATGGCGTCCGGGAAGCATATATATCTGATAGGATGTGCACAACTGAATGCAGAAGGCAGGTAAGCGGGTTCTATCGAGGGCTGAGGGCGAAAATGGCAAGTCCGGCAGAATTGTGGGACGCCGCGAAGACCGCGGTCGTGGGTCACCTGCACTATGAAGGCTGGACGGTCAGGGACCTGGAGACCGGGAGCGCCGGACCCGTGGATATTCTCGCCTCCAAAGATGGTGTCACGATCATGGTTCGCATCAAGACCTCTCTCCTGCCTCAAATGCCGGAGGCCCTTACACGGAGCGAGATCCATCACATGAGGCTGGCTGCAGACCAGATCCTGGCTTCTCCATTCGCGGCGCTCGTCCAGCTTGATCCGCCGAACGCCCCGAGCATTCGATACCTCGCGATCGGCCCGGCCGGTTGAGAAATGCCCGCAGGCCGGAGGCAGGGGAAGCCGGTTGCATCCGGTACAAGTGATCCGTAATATGTGTGACCTTTCGTCGACTCAACAGGCGGAGTGCAGGAGGCGAATCATGAAATCCCTGTCGGGAAGGAATCTGGTTGTCCTCGCTTTGCCGGCGCTGCTGGCCGGCGGAACCGTCAACGCCCAGTGGGTGCAAACCGGAGGGCCCCGGGCTGCGTCGTCCATTGACGCGCTCACCGAGGTCGCAAACGGCTCGGGAGGGCACAACCTCCTCGTCGGGGACTACTCGGGAGACATACTGATCTCCACCAACGGGGGTGCAGGCTGGACTATCGATACATGGCTCGGATCCTCCGTGTACACGTTCTTCGCGACATCCGGTTCGACCATATTTGTCGGCACGATCAGCGCCGGGGTCTTCTCATCGACTGACGGCGGCGTCACCTGGGCTGCTTCCAACGCGGGCAGGTCGAACGGTTTGATGAGTTCTCTTTCGACCGTGGCCCTGCAGTCGGGAGACTCCCTGGCCTTCGCGTCCTCTTTCCTGGATACGCTCTACGTGTCGAAGAAGTCCGCCGGCCAGTGGTCGGCGTGGTCGAGCTCACACGCCGGGCTGAATACACGGAACGCCGTATCCCATGTGATCGTCGCCGGGTCCAGGCTCTTTGCCGGAACGTACACGGACGGGGTGTTTGTCTCCACGGACAAAGGGGCGACATGGAGTCAGAGCTCAACGGGCCTCACGAATCACCTCGTCTATGACCTCGCGTCTCTCGACACGGTCATCTTCGCGGGCACAGCCGGCGGGGGAATATTCCGTTCGACCGATCTCGGAGCCTCCTGGACCACGGCCAACAACGGGCTCACCAACCTCTCGGTAAACAGGGTCCTGCCGGCCGGGAACACACTGTACGCAGGGTCGGCTGAAGGAGGAGTGTTCGTGTCAACCGATCGCGGCGCGAGCTGGACCTCGTGGGCGATTCCGGGCGTCCTGACCGCCGTCGAGGAACTGTGCGCCTCCTCGGATTCCATGCTCTATGCCGGAACGGAAGCGGACGGCGTGTTCAAGTCCCCGCGCACGGCCAGCAGCTGGACCAGCGCGAGCAGCGGGCTCAATTTTCTCTATACGGGTGTGAGGGGGATTCTCGTCCGCGGCTCAACCGTTTTCGCCGGGGACCCGAACGGGTCGGGGCTCTATGCGTCAGGCGACCACGGTAATTCGTGGTCCCGCCGCCCCCTGAATAGTTCCGGGGAGTACCAGGTGTATTCAACGGCCGCGAATTCGACCACGCTCTTTGCAGGAACGGTCGCCGGACCCTGCAGGTCGACCGACAACGGCGCGACCTGGGCGTCTGATACCAGCGGCATTGGCGCGCTGCTCGTCCTGTCGCTCGCCGTGAGCGACTCGATTGCCGTTGCGGGAACCCAGGGCTTCTCCCTGTATATCTCCACCAACAACGGCGCAAGCTGGGTGCAGAAATCGAATGGCCTGACAAGCCCGACCGTGTATTCTCTTGCCATTGCAGGAGGCATGCTCTTCGCGGGAACATCGTCCGGTGGGTTCTTTCAGTCGAGCGATCGGGGAAACAACTGGCTCCCGTGCGGCCCCGGCGTCACCAATCCGGTCGGCCGGGCTCTCTTCTACGACGGCACGCGACTCTACGGCGGGACGTACGCGGGCGTATTCGTGTCGACCAATATGGGCTCTTCGTGGCAGATCGATACGCTCGGCATGGGAGCGGCGTCGGTGCGCACAATCTTCGGGGACGGCGCCAATATCTATGTCGGCACGCTCAACACGGGCGTATTCCAATCACCCTACGGCGGGACGCAATGGACGAGCCGCAACACCGGCCTGAGCGATCTCGGCGTCTTTTCGTTCGGGATCATTGGCGACACGCTCTTCGCCGGCACAGCATCAAGCGGAGTCTGGAAGTGCCCCCGGTCCTCACTGACCGCCGTGAGCCCTGCGCCGTCACCAGCGCCTTCGACGATGACGCTTGCGCAGAACTTTCCCAACCCCTTCAATCCCTCGACGACAATCCGCTACGGGCTCCCGGCGAGAGCGAATACCGTGCTGACCGTGTTCAACGCGCTCGGCCAGCAGATTGCGACACCTGTAAATGCATCCGAGGAGGCGGGCTACCACGAGGTGACGTTCGACGGCTCGCAGCTCGCGAGCGGCGTGTACTTCTACCGTTTGCAGGCCGGGGGCCTGGTCCTGACGCGCAAATTGCTCCTCTTGCGATAAGGACGGCGAGATGCCGGCGCGCCGAAAAACTGAACCCCCCGCCCGGATCACCGGCGGGGGGTTTTGTACACAAAGGTACTCAGCACGCGAAATCAGTTATCGTCCGGGTCGGGAGGCTCCGGCGGCGACGGCGGAGCGGGAATGCCGGGCTGGGCGTGCCCCGGGACCGACTCGTCGCGGTAGAGCGTGATCCCCCAGTACTGCTGGTCGTCCGGCGGGTCGGCGTTCCAGTCACCGTAGGAGTGGGAGTCGTCGCTCTTGAACCGGAGGCGGTAGTCCCCCTTGTCGAGAATAATCGTCGTGTTCACCATCCTGTTCTTCCTGTCGCCCCCCGCGTAGAACGTCATCCGGTACGTCATCTCCCAGACGACCGTGCCGGTGCGCGCGTCCTCGATCCAGCCGTAATCGTCCATCTCGCGCCCCATCCCCTCCCCGATCGCGTAGACGCGGATGCGCGTCGCTTTGTCCAGCGAGAACGGCTTCGTCGCGTCCACGTTGTCGCCGGGCCGGATAATCTGTGCGATCATGTTCCGGTCGCGCTCGTCCGTGTACTTCCCGACGACCGACGGATCCCACTTGTCCCCGACGCCCATGACCGTGATGCCGTAGTGCTCCTGGTCGTAGGGCGGGTCAGAGTTCCAGTCGTTGTACGTATGGGAATCGTCCGTCGTAAACGTGACGATATAGCTCCCGCGCGGCAGCGTGATGATCTCGTCGATGTACTGGTTCTTGGACGCGCCCCCCGCATGCGACGTGCGGTCGACGTCCATCGTCCAGACCTTCTCGCGCGTCTTGGCGTCCATGATCGTGCCGTAATCCGCCATGGAACGCCGCGAGTTGTCCCGCTCGCCGATCGCGTAGACGCGGACGCGCGCCTCCTTTTTCAGCGTGAATCCCTGCGTGAGATAATCGTTGTTCTTCGGATGAATCAGGCTCACGATCACGTTCCTGTCTTCCTCGTTCGGTACGAGGCGGAAGGCCTTCCGCTCCCGCTCCGCGTCGATCGCGACCGTGATGCCGTAGTTCAGGGGATCGTACGGGGGATTCGTGTTCCAGCAGGCGCAGGAATGCGTGCCGTCCGTGACGTAATAGAGCGTGTAGTCCCCTTTCGGCAGCGTGACCGTGTTCACGTACCGGATGTTCTTGTCCGCCCCCCCCGCATACGTGCTGTTCCGGAGCTGCATCTCCCAGACGCGGCGGCGGTCGGCCTTGTCCACGATCCACCCGTGGTCCGCCAGCTGTCCCTCGCGGTCCCCTTCGCCGAGCGCGTAAATGAAGAGCGTCGCGGTCTCCGCAAGCTCGAACGATTTCCGCACGACTTCGTTGTCCCCGAGGCCGGTCGCCTTCACCACGACATTGTCGCGCTCCTTCGGGGGCGTGAACATCGTCACGGGAACCGACTCGTCCACGAGGAGATCCAGCTCCCAGCCCGTCGACCGCTTGTTCCACGCCTTGGCGATGTCGTCGGACCACCAGCCGGTGATCCAGTTGAAGAAGTTCTTTTTCTCCTCCTTCACGTCGCCGAACAGCGGATTCTTCCGGTGGTCGACGGTCATCGTGATGTGCGTGAATGCGGTGTTGTAGGAGAAGACGGCGGCGGCAATGTAGGCTTCGTAGGACCCGGCGGGGAGCGTCACGGTGCCGTCGAACGCCCTGTCGTCCT
>Ga0335069_10012906_pt1 | contig 11745 bp, 6 predicted proteins | sample Lox_Sample_11_FD_206714 | JGI IMG/M metagenome (GOLD analysis project Ga0335069, IMG submission 206714) | Soil microbial communities from Loxahatchee National Wildlife Refuge, Florida, United States - Lox_Sample_1.1 | ecosystem: Environmental > Terrestrial > Soil > Wetlands | place: USA: Florida...
TCCAAGATTTGGGAGAAAGCTGCGACCGCCGTCACTTTCCGTGCATCCATAAGCAATACGAATCTTTACAGGCAATAGCAGGCTCAACGGAGACCACCTTTTGTTTACGAGTGGCGTCTGACAATGTATATGGGCTGGTCTCCGCAGTTAGTGCACGACGCCACAGGTGTGTCTATGTTGATGCCGGGGATCCGCACAGTTGTGGCCGACAATGAAGATTTCTCACGACGCGAGTTGCGCTTGCTGCTGGCTGCTGAGCCAGGAATCAATGTGGTTGGCGAATGCGGCGTTGGTGCGCAAACCGTCAATGCGGTTCGAAACCTGAAACCCGATCTTTTGCTGGTGGATGTGCATCTGCCGGGGACTGATGGATTCCACGTGCTGAGCGATCTTCCCGCGTCGGAAAGGCCGCTAGTGATCGTCACCAGTGCGCAGGAAAAGCACGCGCTGCGGGCGTTCGAAGCGGGCGCCCTCGATTATCTGGTTAAGCCTCTAAGCCGGCAGCGCCTGCATGCCGCCCTCGAGCGCACTCGTTCGGAGATACTCAAGCATCAGGACCGCCAGCTCACCCAGCAATTATTAACGTTGCTGACAAAGCCGGAGCCGCGCCCAGACCGCCGACTGATTGTGAAGTGTGGAGGGAAAGTCATCCTTCTCAGCATGGATGAGATTGACTGGATTGAAGCCGCTGCAAACTACATCAAGCTGCAGACCGGCGGGCAATCCCATCTGATGCGAGAAGGCATCGGCCGGATCGAGGGACGGCTGGACCCGAACTTATTTGTTCGCATTCACCGCTCGATCATCGTGAACGTGCAACGCATCAAGGAACTTCATCCCTGCAATCGCGGAGAGTATATCGTTGTGTTGAAGGATGGCAAGGAATTGTCCTGCAGCCGGAGCTATCGTTCGCGGCTACAGGAACGGCTGATTGCCTGAACTTCTTCTTCCCTGTTCTCGAATCTACTGCTGAAAGTCTTCCACCATGGCGTTCGCATCGGGAGCGAGTTCGACGAACTCACCTGTGCTCACCATGTAAATGATCGAGGTGATGCCGCCATTGTTCAGCACGCCACGGCCGCTGGATGCAACGGTGAAGCTTGGACTGGACGTCTGGTCCTGTTTGAGCCCGGCTGTGCTGCTGGAGTCGGTGATGAAGTCAACCGCGCTCACCCCGTCTGCGGTGGCAATGTCCACCTGGTTATTGGCGGCCCCGGCGATGGGCGCGACCGAACCTCCAAAGTATGTACCTGAGAGAGATGCGGCGGAGAAGGCTCCGGGACCGACCTGGGCGGTCACGAAACCGAATGTGACCGCTGGATCTGTACCAATGATGAAGCCTTGATTGGCGTTTGTGAGATACAGGACCGGATCGGAGGTCTGGAATCCGGAGTTGCTGAGCGTGGTGCGGCCGTTGGTGGCTACGGTGTAGGTCCCCTGCCCAGTCTCAGATGTGACGTTACCCGCCGTATTCAAATCAGAGTTGAGCGTGATGTTGGCTGAACCGTCGCCGGTCAGCAACCCTACCTGCCCTTGAGCGGCCGAAGCCGTGGTGTCGAATACACCAGTGCCGTTGAAAGAGTTTTGTCCGAAAGATCCAGACTGCTGCAGCATGTTCCCGCCGACGATGGCGCGAGGGTGTCCCGATACCTGGTCAGTGTCCATCATCAGTAGTTGGGTGCCGTCGACAATGTAGTAGCTGTAGCTGGTCGTAGTTGGACCGGCGATGGTGATGGTAGCAGTACCGCGGCCCGTGGTCGCGTCCGGCGCTGAATAGGTACCCGTCACTCCGGTGTTTGAAACCGGACCGGCGATCGCAGAATCGGAGTCTAGCGAACCAGCGCTAAAACTTCCCGCGCCATTGGCAGCGAACTGTCCAGCAAATCCGTAGCGTGCGCCTTGCCCGTCAATGCCGAGCATTCCGAAGGCGTAATTGCCGGTAATGCTGGAGAGAGTAAATGACGTCGGAGTTTGCTTAAAAAATACGCCGGATGCCTGCGACACACCGTCGAACTCGATCATCTTGCCCTTGCTGCTGGGCGGGGTCACGCCAGGGTTTACCGAGATTGCGAAGGTGCGGCCAGTGCCCGTGAAACTAATTGTCCCCAGCCCGCTGGTTTCAATCAGGTAGGTCCCACCAAGACCCAGTGACGTCTGAACGTTCGCGGGATCGTTTGTATCCATAACGCCGCTAACAATGTGGCCCGAGCCATCGGCGATGAAGCTGCCGGCTGCAACGAAGCGGCCGCTGGTATCGAACCCGTTCACGATGAACGCGTAGTTTCCATTCAAAAGAGCGTTGTTCACAGTGCTGGCGTTTATCGTCAAACTGAGAGCAGCCGTAGCCGTCTGCGGATTCGGCTGGGTATCGTCCGTTACCTGGACAGTAAAGTTAAAGGTACCAAGCGTGGTGGGAGTACCGCTGATCACTCCCGTGTTGGCAGCCAGACTAAGCCCGGGAGGTAAGGTTGAGCCCTGCGCAAGGGCCCAGGCGTAAGGAGTTGTTCCATTCACTGCCTGTAACGTAAAGCTGTACGCCATGCCCTGAATGCCATCAGGCAGAGATTTGGTTTGGATCGCCAGAGGCGGCTTGGGATTCACTGTAATGCTGAAAGTCTTGTTTGCAGAGCCATCCTGCGAATCGGTGACGCCGATCGAGAAACTCGATGTTCCCAATGCCGTGGGTGTCCCAGAGATCGTTACTGAATTTCCGGTGCTTTGCGAGAGCGACAGACCCGGGGGAAGACTGCCAGAGAGAAGTTCCCAGTCGAAGGGCGATGTTCCGCCATCAGCGCTAATCACTCCCACATAGGGTTGACCCAAAGTAGCGATCGGCAGCGAGGTGGTGGTGATGGTCAGAATTGCAGTGAGATCAATCGTCAGAGTGGCAGTTACGGTGGTCTTGGCAACTGAGGTCGCGGTCACAGTAACGCTTGTATTTGTAGCCAGGATATTGGGTGCGACGTAGGTGACGGAGGTAGTAGTGGCTCCGCTCAAACTGCCTACTCCGGACAGAGTCCACGAGACGCCTTGATTGGTCGAGTCGTTGGCGACGGCCGCAGTAATCGCGACAGTCTGGCCCTGGTCGATGGTTTGGGTGGTATTGGGAGTGAGGGTGATTGAAACGGAGGAGCCACCACCGCAACCGGGTAAAACAAGCGTACAAACCAGCAACGCGAGCAGACAGAATTTGAAATTTCCCAAGGCTTTCCTTTTCCTGGACTCTAAATTTTGCAGTGAAGCTGACTAGAACGAGAATACCACCTGCAAGTCGATCCTACGACTTGCGCCCGCCGAGGAGTACGGGCCTCCCGCAAGAGCGTTTGATTCCCCGAACAACGGCGAACTCAAGTTACCGATCGGCGGAGCCAGATTCACGCGATTAAGGACGTTGCGCACCGAAACTCCCAGAGTCAGGTTGTAGCGCCGATCCGTACCGGGGCCCATGCCGAACAATCCACCCCCACCGGGCCCGCCTCCACCGGATAATCCCCTGCCGCCCAGCCCTCCGCCTCCGGGTCCTCCACCGCCGCGACCACCGTGTCCGCCACCTGGGCCCGGTCCACCATCGGAACCGCTGCCCTTGGTTTCGCGTCCAAATCCAAACGTCTTACTCAACCGCAGGTTCAGCGTAAAAAGAGTGGGGCCAAACCCATAATTCACGGGAATCAGTCCGGTCGTAGCCGCAGTGTTAAACGTCCCCAAGGGAGTACATATGAGGGATGTTCCCGTGACCGTATTGGTTGGACAGGTAACCGTGGAAGCTAATGCCGGCCGGTCGTTGAAAATCGAGTCGCCATTGGTGTCCAAGCCGTTGGTGATGTTGTACGGCGAACCTGAAGAGACGAGCATGAACGGGCTTAGCCGGAATGCGTAGGGGAATGAAATGGTTCCGCCGATGAATCCGCGATGCCGCTGATCGAAGGATGCGGGACCATAGTCGGCCATGGGGTCGTAGGAATTGGAAAGAAAGTTCGCGCTGCTGCCAGCCACGCCGAATGCGGAGCCTCCACCACCGGGACCACCTGCACCCGCCCCGCCGCCACCACCGCCGCCGCCGCTTCCTACACCGCTGCCTGTTCCTAAATTACTGTTTGCATAATTAAGGGCGTAGTAGCCAAAAAGCGAGAGGTGCGTGCCCGCGCTAATGCGCATGTTCACGATCAGCTCGTTTTGTCGGAAGATGCCCTGACTCTGATACTGGTAGATGTTGTCGGTTCCACCGAGGGGCCGCACTCCGCTATTGGGAACATTGGGATCGACGGTTCCAGGGAGGGGAGCGTTGATGTTTTTCAAGAAGAGCTGGTGCTCGCCTCGCGCATATAGATAGGTGACAGCGAGGGTTGCGCGGTGGGTCACTTGCTGCTCAACGCTGGCAGCCGTCTGCATGATCATGGGTGCACGCAGATTGGGTGAAATCTGGTAAATTGTCGGCGAAACCACTGCACCGGGAATCGCTCCCGTGGGAATGTTCGGATAAAAATCCGGATTGGCAACGATCGTGAGTTGCTGGGTTGTTCCATCAAGTCGCTCGGCCTGCAGAACCTGCGATGACGAAAAGCGGTCGTAGAACATGCCAAAGCCGGCCCGCAGCACGGTTTTTGGCGTTGAATTCTTCCGATTGATTCCCCATGCGGCGGAAAGTCGCGGGGCCCAGTCGCCGTGATCGTGGATGTTGCTTTGGGTTTCGAAGCGCAAGCCGTAACTGAGCGTTAAGTTGGGACGCACTCGCCAATCGTCCTGGGCGTAGAGTCCGGCATCGACCTGGCCGACCTCGCTCAAGGGTTCACCGGTCGTGAGAGAGAATTGACTGGCGCCGCCGCCTGCAGCACGGATCTGAGCAGGAATGAGGCCGGTAGCCAGACCCTCCTCAGTAATTGAATAGGCATTGATCGAGGGGAATGTAAATATGCCGTTGAAATTCGCGTTCGATGAATTGGAATCGGTTACGCCGCGGATGCGTGCCCCGAATTTGATGACGTGGTTCCCGTGAACCATCGAGGTGTAGTTCTGCAGTTCGTAGCGATTCTCGTGGTCGGTGGGGTTACCGCCCGAATTCCCTCCCCCGGTAAAGGCGCCGATCACGGAGATTGTCGGATCAAAACTCTGGGCCGTCTGGGTGCTGTTATCGCGCACGAATTGGAAGCGGGTTTCATTCACTACTGCCGGACTCAAGATCTGAGTGTCGCTGATCTGGAGCGTGTGCTCGTCTTCGGTGGAATTGAAGGCCTGCGTCGGCAAGGAGAATTGCCCGAGACCGTCGTTCGCGTCAGCGCTGTGAACGAATTGATATCGAGCTGTCAGCGTGTTGTTCTTGCTGGTCTGGTAGTCGAAGCGTGGGCTGATGTTATAGCGCGAGCGCGGATTGGGAACGCCTTCGGCGAAGGGCACGGGATTGAAATTGGGGTCGAGGACGGTAGCGTTGATGATGCTGGAGTCGTTGATGTTGCGGCCTTCAAAGGTGAAAAAGAAAGATGCCTTCTTGCTCAGCGGGCCGCCGACGCTTGCGCTGTACAGTTCGGAATGATATGGAGGCACCTCACTCACGAAGGGATTGCTTGAGTTGAACGCTGAATCGTTGCCGTGCATCATGAACTGACCGTGAAACTTGTCGGTGCCCGGCTTGGTAAAGATTTCGATGCGGCCGTAACCCAGCTTGTCGTACTCCGCAGAAAAGGGATTCTGGTTGATGCGAATTTCGCGGATGGAAGATTTCGGAGGCAGTTGCCCGCCGGTGAAGCCGTCGATGTAAATCTGGCCGCCGTTGGGGCCGACCGAAGGACCGGCAAGGGCTTCGAGGTCCTGCTGCAATTCATCGGGATCGTCGGGGAGAGCCTCGAGGTCTTTGCCTTGAATGACAATCGCGGTTGCGTTCTGCGAGGGCGACACACTCACTTGCGTGGCTTCTTCCTGGACCTCCACTTTTTCGGGCTTAACCTGAATCTGCAGGTTCACGTCGGCGAGTTGTGACTGCCCGGCGGCGATAGCTACTCCTGCTTGTGTAGATTGTGAAAATCCATTGGCGCTGGTGGTGATTGTGTAAGGCCCCGGTGCGAGACCATTGATCTGATAAGCGCCGCCGCTGTCGGAGACTGCGCTCTTGCTCTGACCGTTTGCACCGACCGCAGTGATGGTGGCTCCGGGAATAACCGCGCCCGTGGGATCGCTGACGTGGCCATGCAGAGATCCGGGGTTCGATTGTGCGAATAAGAGCGACGCACAGAGGACGGCGGTCAAGACGGCGAGTGCAAGCGTCCGTCGTTTAATGTTCTGAATTTTCCCCAAACGCAGCTGCATGTTTACGGAGTTGCTCCCATCGCGCCTTCTCCGCCTGAGCCATTCAGGTTCCAGGGCGACAGCAGCATTGCCGCCTGCCCGTTTGGAGAAGCGGTAAGAATTGGCTCGACTCCGGTGAGCAGCGTAATTGCGCTAGAAGGAGTGTTGTCGCTGCCCTCGGTGGCAACGATCATGACGGCGCTTCCCTTCTGCAAGTCTTTCAGCTCGACTGCCGGCATGCGGCTCAGCATTTGCTGGAAGTCGGGCGCACCTCCAGGACGGGCACCACGAGAACCGCCTTGCTGTGCGGCGTCGTGTTGGCCGGAGGGCTTTGCGGTATTGTCGCCATTCTGCGGCGTTCCACCTTTCAATCGGCGGGCGATGCGGTCCGCCATCATCTGCGGAAGATTGCGCAACTGCGAATCGTCGGTGATCTTGAGGGTCACCGGTTTCTTGGTGGCGAGATTCGTTACCGTCAGCAGATGGTTGCTTGCATCGGACGAGATCACGGTGCCGGCGATGTTCTTGAAGCTGCCGGAGACGATCTCTTCCGCCTTCAATTCCGAGCCATCGCTGGAGCGGTCGCCGCGAGCGCGAAGCTGATCTCCGGTCTTGACCTGGTCGAGAGTGCCAGGTTTTGCGTCGTCGAACTTGACGGAGTCAGGAGCGTAACGGCGGATTTTTGTGGCCTGAGAAACGTTCACGACTACGGTTTTGTTGCCGCTGAAGCTGGCGACGGAAACTGAGATGGTCCCGCTGGCAGCATTGACGGCTGTAACCAGCCCACCGATGCCGCGCTTCTGCCAATCGTCGCGTTCCTGATCTTGTTTCGCGGCGATGTCGGAGCCTTTCATCACGACGATCGACAAGGATTGGATGGAGTTGGCGTCGCTGCCGGGCTTACCGCGGACCAGCATACGATCGCCGACCTGAACGTCGGATAACTTGATTGGAATGGCTCCCTGCAAGTCTTTCTGCCCGGGGGCGGAGCGTACCAAGCGAGTACCATCCTGCACCTGAACGGTCATTGCAGCCCCGGAGTCGGTTGTGATGACGGCCGTGTCAGGGGTAAGAGATTTCACTGTGCCGACGGCGCGGGTTACCGAGGCAGCATTGGTGTCCTGTGCAAAGGCGGCCGGAGCGATTAAAAGCAATGCCAGGATGCAGGTGTCGACCCCCGTAAGAGCAAGGATCGAGCGCGGTTTTTGGCGAAATCTTGCCATTGTTTAAGATTTTAGAGCCTAGTTATTCGAACACAGGATGGACGAGCCGCAGGTAAAGAATCGTCAAGTCGCTGTAAATTTCTACTTTACATGAAGTTAGCGAAGGCGCGACCCATACGGCCTTGTCAAAAACGGAAGATTAGCCTGAATCGAATATTCCAATAGCAGATTCTTGAAGTTTTGAAATAATTCCCTATGACAGAGGCCAATGGATGAAGCGAGTCGTAGCGATCTTCTTTGCTTGTTGCCTACATCTTTTTGGCCAGAGCGATAGCGGGGAGTTACGGCTGAAAGTCACCGATCCGGGCGGTCTTGCTGTTAAAACGTCGGTTCAGGTGACAAGCGAAGGAAACCAGTATCGGCGGGTTTTGAACACTGACGATCAGGGCGTTCTGACTATTCAGCGGCTGCCTTACGGCGTTTATCAAATCGAGATCATTCAGCCGGGATTCTCCAAAATTTTACAGGCGGTCGACATCCATTCGTCGATTCCCACGGAACATTTGATCCAGCTGAAAGTTTTTGCGCAGAGCGAGTCGGTAACTGTCAGCGCAACGAATACGCTCATCGACCCAGATCAGGCCGGGTCGGTAAATCAGATTGGGTCGGAGATTTTGCAGACGCGGCTGAACTCGATTCCCGGCCGGTCATTGCAAGACCTGGTGAATTCCCAGCCTGGCTGGATATACGAAGGAAGCGCGGTGCTGCATCCTCGCGGTTCGGAATATCAAACGCAATTCGTGGTGGACGGCATTCCGCTCACCGACAATCGTTCGCCCAGCTTTGGGCCGGCAATCGACGCCGACGATGTTCAATCGCTCGGGATTTACACTGCCGGATTCCCTGCCGAGTATGGCCGCAAGCTGGGCGGAGTCATCGAAGTAAACACGCAGCAAAATCCTCAGACAGGATTGCACGGACAGCTGGCGCTATCAGGAGGAAGTTTTAACACAGCGGGCGCCGCGGCCCAAGCTCAATATTCGTGGGGCGCGAACACGATTAGCGGAAGTGCAAGCGGGGCGATGACCGACCACTATCTCAATCCCGTGGTTCCAGAAAACTACACGAATACTGGAACGCTTGGCGACTTTTCCGGAAGTTATGAGCGGGAGCTTACGCCGAACGACCGGCTGCGATTCATCGTTCGCCACGAGTTATCGCGCTATGAGATTCCTAACGAGTTTATTCAGCAAGCCGCGGGACAGCGGCAAACCGCTGACAACATTGAGACCATGGGAACCGCGTCTTATCAGCACACGTTTTCGTCAAATGCTGTGGCTGATTTCCGCACCATGGTGCGCGACAACAACATCGATTTCAACTCAAACTCGCTATCGACACCGATTGAAGTCTTCCAGCATAACTATTTTCGAGAAGCGTACTTCAGGGGCACGGCAACCATTAATCACGGCCGACATGAAGTTAAGTTCGGATTCGAATCCGACAACATGTTCCTGAACGAGAACCTGCGGTATCACATCACTGACCCCGATCAATTCGACGATGACACGCCCATCAATTTCGCTTTCCTCGGCAACCGCCCTGATCTCGAGCAGTCGTTCTTTGTACAAGACCAGATCCGGCTGAAGAACTGGACGATCAACGCTGGCCTCCGCTGGGACCACTATCAGTTATTGCTCAATCGCCATTCGGTCCAACCTCGTTTCGCCATCTCGCGATACTTTCCATCGGCTGACGTGCTCCTCCACTTCTCCTATGACCGAATCTTTCAGACGCCGTCATTTGCGAATATCTTGCTGTCGAGTTCGGCTGCGGTGGTTTCGATCGATCCGACGAGTTTCTTGCGGCTTCCCGTTGAGCCATCGGAGGGCAATTACTACGAAGCGGGGCTGACGAAAGTATTTCGCGGCAAGGTGAGATTGGACGCAAATTACTACCGCAGGCTCGTTAACAATTACGCTGACGATGACCAGGTCCAAAATACCGGCATCAGTTTTCCGATTTCGTTCCGCAGTGGCGATGTGTATGGTGCCGAGGCCAAAATCGAGGTGCCCGATTGGCATCGCTTCTCCGGATTTGTGAGCTACTCCTACCTGTTGGGCAAGGCCTCCTACCCGGTTACGGGTGGGTTGTTTCTCGGCGACGACGCTCAAGGTATCCCTCTGACTGGGAACTTCCCGATTTCCCAGGACCAGCGCAATACGGTGCGAGGCCGTCTGCGTTATCAAATTCATTCGCGCTTTTGGCTTGCAGGTGGGATTCAATATGATTCGGGGCTGCCGTTCGAGTTTCAGTGCAATCCCGACCTGACGCTGCAGCAGTGCATTTACGGACCCGGAGGCCCCGCACAGACTTACGGGCCCGAGGTTGTGAGCCGGGTCAACTTTGCGCGGGGGCGAATCTATCCATCATTCCAGGTGAACGCGTCGGCGGGAGCGGATGTGTACAAATCCGACCATGCCAATGTGCGGTTCCAGGTGGACGGTCAGAATCTGACCGATGTCCTTGATGTCATCGACTTTGGCGGATTGTTTTCGGGCAATGCGATTGGGCCGTCACGGAGTTTCTCGTTGCGGTTAACGACAAGTTTCTGAGTGTATGAGTGGCATACTACGCGGAAGGTCCGAAAAACGTAGTTCCGGACGGCGCATGTTTGCCGCCGTCCGGAGTACTTAACCGTTCGGTCGATTGGCTTTACTTTGGCGAAATGTAGCCAAACGCTCCCACTGCACCGTCGTTTGGTCCCGCGGTCCAGAAAAGTTGGTTGGTTTGTCCGTTGGCGGGAGTTCCGCCGCCAAACTCGATGCCCCAGAGCTGAGGGATTTTGATTGGCTTGCCGTTCGCGCTGGTCACCGTTCCGACGTACTTGCCGGTCGACGGATCAAATCCATTAATAGTTCCAGAATCCGTGTTGTTGGATACCAGCAGCGTATTGCTGAGCGCACCAAAGTTGTTTGGCGCGATCGCCACTCCCCATGGCTGATTCAAAGGGCTCCCCTTGATCAGACGCTTCACCAGTACGCCCTGCTCGGAAAAAATGTCCACCGCTCCGCTCGGTCCACCGTTGGCAGCTACAAACGTCACGTACAGCTGGCCATTGATATCCTGAATTCCAGATGCAACAGCCCCTTTCGGCAAGCCGGTATCTGTAAAGGAGCCCACCAACTGGAAGGTCGAGTTATACATGTCGATTTTGTTGTTGGCGGTGTCAGCGGCGTAAATCATGTCATTGGCCTTGCTGATCGCAAGTCCCGTGTACATCGCACCAGCCTTGGTCACCGCGATCAAGGATGCGCTGGGCGAGAAGTTCGACCAGCCCTGAATGGTGCCGTCAAGCGTGGCGAACATGAACTCGGAGGGCCAATTCATGATTTTGAAATTCCGGGTGGGGTTGTAAACGATGCCCGTGGGCGAACCTTGTCCCCCATTAGCTCCTGGTACTATGACCTGCAGGTTTTGCGGATTGCCACTTCCGTCATAAAGCGTAGACCAGCCGCTGCCTTCGTCACTGAGCCAGAATGGCTGGCTTGGACCGTATGCCAAACCCCAGGCGTTAACCAGCAGAGAGTCAAAATGCCCTTTGCCCGCGATGTCCGAATCGAGGACGGTGATGTTGTATTGTGCGAGAGCTGAGGTGGATGCGAAAACGATCACGAGCGCCGCAGCGAGGGTGAGATGGCACCAGCGTAGCATCGTTGTATCTCCTTGATGTTGACAATTTGTTGACATTCAGACAGACGCGAGACAAAAGCGCGACGGGTAGTACTGTATTGCGACCGATCAACCAGATTGTCAGGGATTTGTAAAATCCGGAAGCCGCAACTCTGCGCTGACACGCGGGGCGTTTCGGCAGACAACTGTAGGTCCATGAAACGAATGGAGCGGGAGACGGGGATCGAACCCGTGACATCCAGCTTGGGAAGCTGGCGTTCTACCGCTGAACTACTCCCGCTCGTTCGGCTAGAACCGAATCATAACACAGGAGTTGTTCCGCAAGTCTAATCCATCCGCTGCCTTGGAGCCCCCGTTGGAGCCCCCGTTTTGCTATTGAACCGCCTCGGTTTTGGGTCGCATACGTTCCAGCAAGCGACCCTGAGCCCCAATTCTCTCGGAATCCATGTGTGTGTAGATGAGCGTCGTGTCGATGTGACTTTGGCGCAGCATCCGGCGCACCACGTCGGGGCTCTTCCCCTCGGAAATTAAGAAGGTTGCTAGACCGTGACGGAAGTTGTGAAATCCGAATCGGGGCGCATCCTTGCTTATGATCCCGAGCTTGATTGCAACG
>Ga0335069_10012908_pt1 | contig 11745 bp, 16 predicted proteins | sample Lox_Sample_11_FD_206714 | JGI IMG/M metagenome (GOLD analysis project Ga0335069, IMG submission 206714) | Soil microbial communities from Loxahatchee National Wildlife Refuge, Florida, United States - Lox_Sample_1.1 | ecosystem: Environmental > Terrestrial > Soil > Wetlands | place: USA...
AAGCGCGGAGTGATTCAGGACATCTCGATTATGACCACGGTGGGGCCTAAGCAATGAAGGTTTTGTCGCCCGTGGTGGAGAGGCCCGCCGACTATGATCCCATCTTTCGGATGATTCTCGATCTGTTTCGGGATGAAATTTACGGCCCGATTATGAAGCTAATCGGGTCAAAAGCTGGCCCGATTCAGAACGCCGCTTACAGTGACCTAGAGCTACTCGCTCGCACGATCCAACGCGGGATCATTCGTTTCGATCGCGGGCGCTTCCGTGGGCGCTTCAGTGCCAAGACCTCTCGGGCGCTGAGATCCATCGGTGCTCAGTGGTTGGCTAAGGAGCAAGCGTACAAGCTTTCACGGGGTTCACTCCCACCGGAGGTTTTACATGCGATCAGTATTAGCGATGCTCGGTTTGCAGAGGTCGCCACACGCGTGGACGGTTTACTGGGTTCGATCCGGCCCGACAAGATCAGCGAGAAGCTTCAGCTTCAGAAGTTTTTCGATCGCACCTTGTTCAAAGTGGAGGGCCGCATTCAGGACACTCTCAAGGGTTTGTCCGTTGCTCCCGTTTTGAATGTTGAAGAGCGAAAGCGCCTGGCTGACGAGTACACAAAGAACATGCAACTCTACATCCAGGACTTCACCGAGAAGGAAACTCTCGAGCTGCGTAAGCGCATCTTGATGACGATCGGAAACGGGGGCCGGTATGAGGCGCTTGTGGATGAGATCAAGAGAAGCTATGGTGTGAGCCACAACAAAGCGAAGTTTCTCGCACGCCAGGAAACTTCACTGATGGTCACGAAATTTAAGCAGATTCGGTATCAAGCTGCGGGATCAGATGAGTACATTTGGACGTGCGTCGCGGGCAGTAAAGATCATCCAGTGAGGCCGCTTCACAAGGCTCTCGACGGCAAGCGCGTGAGATGGGATACTGGAGCAGTCTGCACTCCCAATGGCGAGCGGAAAAACGCGGGACAGGACTACGGCTGTCGGTGCTATGCTAGACCGATCATCAATTTGAATCAGGAGAACGCATGACTGATTTGGAACTAGTGAAAGCGATCATGAAGCTGGGCACTGCCCCGCACATTCAGAATTCGCTCAAGAACGCCATGCAGATGCCGAAGCGTTACTACGGCCTGCACTTCTATCCCGGCGTTGCTGAATACCGCGAGGGCGACAAAGAGCCCTATCGCGTGTTCATCAATGAAGCGACCGCGAAGAAGATGGACCCCACGTTCACCGGCAAGCCTGTCTACGTCAGGCATGTGGACGAAGTGGATCTCCGCAATCTCCAGAACGAGGCCGATGGCTTTGTCGTTCGCAGCTTTTTCAACAAGGCGGACGGAAAGCATTGGGTGGAATTTATCGTCGTGAGCGACAAAGGTCACGCGGCGATAGCCAAGGGCTGGAAGCTCTCGAATTGCTACACTCCGAAGGGCGGGTTGGCCTCCGGTGGGCAGCACAACGGAGTGGACTTCAAGAACGAGATCATGGATGGGGAGTACGAGCATCTCGCGATCGTGGACAACCCGAGGTATGAAGAGTCGGTGATCCTCTCACCGGAGGACTTCAAGAAGTACAACGAACAGAAGGAAGCCGAGCTCCAAAAGCTCGCAAACTCGAAAGACGCCCAGAAAGCGGGCAAAAAAGGAGAAGGCAAAATGGGTTTCAGCATCTTCAAGCGTGCGAAGGTGGAGAATGAGGCCGACCTGAAGGAAATGGTCGTCACTCTCCCCAAGAGCAAGGTTGACATGAGCCTTGAGCAGATTGTCAACGAGCTGGACGAAGTGAAGGTTCAGAACATGGCTGGTTATGCGAATGACGAGCACATGGTCAAGACCGGCGACGACGAAGAGATGAGCGTCAAGGATCTCCGCAAGAACTACAACAAGATGAAGGAAGAAGCCGCCGAGCGCGAGGCGATGGAGAACGATGACGACGAGGAGAAGGAGCCGGAGCTCAAGAACAAGGGCAAGAAAAAGAAGAACGACGATGACGAGGAGAAAGAGCCCGAGCTGAAGAACAAGAAAAAGAAGAACGAGTCCGACGACGAAGAGTCTGAGGACGAGGATCAGGTCCAGAATTCCGATGACGATTCTGACGACGAGGAAGAAGAGCAGACCTCGAAGAAGAACGCCAAGGAAGAGAAGCGGAAGCGCGACGAGCGGCGCAAGAAGCTGGAAAACGCGGAAGACGACGCTCGCGATGAGGACGACGAGGAAGTGATCGAAACCGTCCACAACGAACTGGAGCGTGGGCGCAGGCTCATGGGCTCTGATCCGGTCAAGAAGTAATCAAAAGAAAAAGGAGAAACCGAAATGTCTCAGCTTCAGAATCAGTTCAGCCAGGCACCGGTACAGGGGATGTTGGACCTGAAGGCCGGATCGCAGGGGCTTATCGTGGAAGGTATCGTCGACTCTAGCTCGGACGGTGGACTTGTCGCCGGCCAGCCGGTGAAGATGGTGGACTCGGGCGCTCTCGGCACGCCTCCGAAGTTCGTGGAGTGCGCCGCTGACACCGATGACGTGTTCGGCTTCATCGTCTACGACATCAAGGCGGCGACCTATGCCGTGGGCGATCGCGTGACCGTGGCTTCCGGCTTCGGTGCTGTCATGTACATGACGGCTTCCGCAGCGGCGGCTCGCAACGCGAAGGCCAAGATCGTCATCTCGGGCGTGAAGGTTGTCACGGAATCGGCGTCCGGCATGTGCATCGGTCGCTTCTTCGACAAGCCGACTGCCGATGGCGACCTCGTTCGCGTGACCATCAACATCGGTGAAAGCCTGACTTCGTAACCGAGAACCAAGGAAAAGGAGAAAAGCAATGAGGATTCTGAACTACTTAGGGAAGCCGGTTACGCTGACTCAGCGTGAGAAGGCTCGCGCGGACGTACTCCAGCGCAAGTTCGACAACGAACTGAAGAACGCGCTGGGCTTCGAGATCAGCATCACCACGTTGACCACGTTGGTGAAGGCTGTGTCGGAGCAGAAGTTCTTCGAGATCGCACCGGCTGATTACATGCCGATTCGCGCGGGCCAGGGAAGCTGGAGCACGAACCTCGTCACGTATCGCAGCTACGCGATCTCCGATGACTTCGAGTCGGGCAACCTGAACATGGGGTCCAACGGATCTCGTCTTGCTCAGGCCGACGCGGGTGTCGACTCGGTGAGCGTGCCGGTCATCAACTGGGGTAAGGGCATCTCGTGGAACCTGCCCGAGCTTCAGATCGCCGCGAAGAGCGGTAACTGGGATCTCGTGACCTCGAAGGAAGAGAGCCGCAAGAAGAACTACGATCTGGGCATTCAGCAGATCATGTTCTTGGGCTCGCTCCAGAATTCGAGCGTTCAGGGACTTCTCACGCAGTCCGGTGTTACGACCGACACGACCACGATTACTCAGGCCCTCAGCACTCTCGCTGGCCCGGACCTGAAGTATTTCTGTGCGAACGTGCTCGATCTGTATCGCTCGAACTGTGCCAGGACCGCGTGGCCGACTCACTTCATCATTCCTGAGTCGGACTACCTCGGCCTGGCTGGTCCGTCGAACGCCGAGTTCCACTTGAAGAGCACGCTTCAGGTTCTTGAGGAGACTTTCACCATCCTCACGAAGAAGCCCTTCAAGATCCTGCCCTGCGCTTACGGGGACAAGGCGTACAACAAGAAGTTCATCAACGTGGGCACTGGTAAACAGTGCTACGCGCTCCTGAACTACGACGAGAAGTCGCTCCGTGCGGATCTGCCGGTTCCGTACACCGCGACCCTCGCCAACTCTCTGGACAACTTCCAGTTCCAGAACGCCGCTTACGCTCAGTACACGGGCGTGAAGGCGTATCGTCCTCTTGAGCTGTACTACTTCCAGTTCTAAGAGCTGGTAAGATCAACCCCCTCCGGTGAGCAATCCCTCAGTTCCGCTCACCGGAGGGGCATCGAAAGGAGCTTTCATGCATTTGAGAGTGATTGGTCACTGCAATTATCTGATCGAGGCGAAGACCGAGACGAAAGACGCTCGCATCGTGAAGCCTGGTCAGGAGTTCGACGTTGAGGACGGGCTTGGCAAGCGCCTGCTCGCCGCTCATCCGGATGCCTTCGCGAAGGCCGTTCCCGCTGAGAAGCCGAAGCCGGCTCCTGCGAAGGACGAGCACAAGGAAGAGCATCACGAAGAACACAAGGAAGAAGAGAAGCCGAAGCCCGCTCAGGGCAAGAAGCAGTAACCTCCGAGGAGCCTCCCCAAATGGCTTTCACGAATCCAACCGTAGACGATTTCAAAGACTACTTCGACCGTGACTTCCCGTTTGGGGAGGAACTCTCGCAGGTGCGTGACAAAGACGTTCAGCGTGCGCTCGATGATACCGCGATCAGTTTCGCATCGGGCCTCTGGGCGGATCAGTCTCAGTACACCACGGGCTTCCTGCTCCTCTCGGCTCACCACTTGGTGATGAACCTTCGCGCGAGCTCGCAGGGAACGGCGGGCACGTTCGACTGGCTCACCGGCTCGAAGGGCGTGGGCTCAGTGAGTGAGAGCTATCAGATTCCTGAGCGCATTCTCGCCAACCCTGAGCTTGCGATGTACTCGAAAACAAATTACGGCGCGAAGTTCCTGATGCTGATCTTGCCGCAGCTTACGGGCCAGGTCTTCACGAGCTACGCGGATGTCAACCCCTGAGAAAGATGAACTGGATGACCGCATACTTCGCCAGTTCATCAAGATCCTCGACGGGAGTGATCCTCAAGGGAAGATCGGGGTTCTAGGCGGAAGTAAGCCGAGGTCGGACGGAGGACCAACCAATGCGGAGATCGGACTCAAACACGAATTCGGGAAAGAAGGAATGCCAACCCGTTCGTGGCTCCGAGTTCCGCTTATGGATCATCTTGAAGAGTATCTCGATCGTGCGGGCTTTAATCCCGAAGCGGTACTCAAGCAAGTGCTCGCAGATCGCTCCCTCAGACCCCTACTGGAGAAGATCATGGTAGTTTGCAAGCGCGTGGTCCTCGACGGTTTCGCGAGCTGTGGCTTCGGCAAATGGCCTCCCTCGGACATGACCCACAAGAAGAACCATCAGACTCTTGTGGAGACGGGACAGCTTCGCAATTCGGTGGAGACGGAGATCAAGGGTGGATAAGAGCAAGCCGATCATCCACAACGGGAAGGACGTTTCGCTCGATCAGAATCCCGGCACGCTCCCCAACATGAGCGCGGCGCTGACCAATTGGTTCAAGGTCATCCAGCTTGAGAAGGTGACCAAAGAGACGGTCAATCACGAGATCGTCGAAAAGACTTGCCAGCTCGCCATTCGCGGCGTGATTCAGCCTTACGAGCCGACGAAGCTAGAGATGAAGATGGAAGGCCAGCGCACGTGGCAGTGGTTCCAGCTCCACGCGCTCCCCGATCCCGCGCTCTATCTCGACGACATCGTTTGGATCTCCAACATCCGGTGCCGTGTGATGACGAAGCAGAACTACTCGGCTTACGGCTACGTCGAGTATCATCTCCAACAGGACTATCAGGATCGACCTACCGCGCCTCCGTATCCCAACGTGGAAGAGATCCTCAAGTACACGGGCGACATCGATCTCACAGGCCCGTCGCTCACCGCCGATGTGACCGTGATCGACTCCGTGGAAGACGCCACGAAAGCTCACTGGCGCTTGTACTTGATGAACGATGACGGCTCTCTCACTCCCTACACGGAAGACGACGCGATTCAGGTGATCGACACGGAAACGGTTCGCATCACCGTGGATACCTCCGGTGTTTATCGACTCACAGGAATTCAACCCACATGATCTGCCCCCACTGTGGAAACGACGTTGTTTATCTCCCCTCTACGTTCCGCTTCATTTGCGAGAACTGCGGCGTGATTGAGCCGCTCAGAAAGGCCGCGTAAAATGCCCGCTCACAAATACGATCAGCCGGTTCAATTCGATGGGATCGCCACACAGATCGACGTGGATGTTTCTCAGTACATTCCCGATGCTCGCGTCGCCATCTGGACTCTTTACGATACGAACGGTGAGGAGCTGATCGGCTACGTTTCGATCATCGACGCGTTCACCGTTCGGGTGGATTCCGGTGCTACCATTCTGCCCGCTGGGAACTATCCGCTTCTGGGGGTCGCATGAAAAAGTTAGTTCTCGCGCTTCTCCTTCTCGCAGCTCCGGCCTACGCGTTCAAGGTCGGCGGGCTCAACTGGGTTACGACCGACGGCACTTCTGGGCAGGTCATCAAGACCGACGGCGCGGGGAACCTGGGTTGGGTCACTCCCGTCATTCCGCCGACGCTCCACGCGGACGCTCCGCTGGTCTACACGGAAGGCACGACCACGTTCTCCATCACGCTCGCGACTTCCGCCGCCAGCGGATACCTGAGCACTACGGACTGGAATACCTTCAACAACAAAGCGCCCACGGCCTCTCCCACGTTCACGGGAACGGTCACAGGAGCGACGAGCACGTGGAGTGGCCCCTTCAGCGACACGAGTGACGGCGCGGCCTCTACACCGGCCTGGCAGCTCTCTGGAAAGGCTTATACGGGCGGGTCGAGCACGACGACCAAGCCCCTGGCTCTCATCGAGAACGCGACCAATAGTAACGGATGGTCCACGTCGGGTACTTACCTCGGCGTCAATGGATCGTCAGGCTTCACGGGGAATTTGCTTGACCTTCAGCTCAATGCTGTCTCCAAGTTCTTGGTCGGCTCCGACGGCTCCCTCACCGATTCCAAGTACGGAACGGGCATCGCTCACTTCGACTCTCTCGGCAACATCACGTCCAGCGCGGTCGATGTGTCGAGCGCCGACGCGACGGGGACGCTGGCGGCGGCTCGTTTTCCTGCGCTGACCGGAGACGTGACGACCTCTGCAGGTTCGCTCGCGACGAGCCTGGCCTCTACGATCAGCGGGGCCAAGACATTCAGCACGTCGCTCACGTCTCCGGCTTTCATTTCTAGCTCCTCCAACGCCGCGAGCGCGGGCGCGTTCCGCCTGGCGGATACGGACCTCATCAAGTGGAGAAACCATGCGAACGGCGCTGACGTGGCTCTGGGGAAAGATACGTCCGACCAGCTATCTTGGGCGGGTACGTCTTTTCTTTCTAGCTCAGGTGTTCTGCTCGCTGCTGCTCATCCGGCTCTTACTGGCGATGTTACGAACTCTGCGGGATCGCTAAGCACGACGATTGCCGCTTCCGCCGTCTCGAACTCGAAGATGGCGAACATGGCGAACAACACGGTGAAGGGGAACGTCTCGGGCAGCACGGCTGCTCCCTCTGACCTGACGCTCACGGCGGGCTCCACGGCCTCGACGGTGATGTATCGCGACTCCAATGCGAACACGGAGTTCAATAACAGCGTCCCGCAGTTCACCACCGCTGCGACCGCGAACACGACGACCACGCTCACCGCCGCGAGCTCATACCATCAGTATTTCACGGGTTCTACGTCGGGTCAGGTGCTCAAGCTTCCCGACGCGCGAACGCTGCCCGACACGGGCATCGCGTATCACGTTCACAACGACAGCTCGGCCACGGTCGCTGTTCAGGACAATGGGGGCGGCGCTCTTCAGACGATGGCGGCTTCCGGTTCCTACGCGATCTTCACGGCGAAGAGCACGGGATCTCAGGCGGGCTCCTGGTCCACCGAGTACACGGCTTCTTCCGGAGGCGGCGGTAACGTCACCGGTCCTGGCAGTTCTCACGACGGTGGGCTCGTTCTCTTCAGCGGAACGGGTGGAACGACGATCCAGGAAGCTACGCTTACCCAGCATCAGGTTCTCGCAGCGGGAGCGAACAATACGGTTGTCGGCATCGCGCCCGGCTCTTCAGCGGGATACGTGATGGTGAGTAACGGAACGGATTTCCAGGCTACGATCCAGCCTCCGGATTTCATGTTCAACTGCGGAATTCAGGCAGCGATTTCTTCCAATACAGTCGTCATCGACTTGAAACAGTCCGACGGGTCTAGCGCTCCCTCGTCCACGAATCCCTGCACAGCGAGCTTCCGTTCCACTACGGCTACGACTGGCGGGTATTTCACTCAAGCGTTTACAGGCGCGAGTCAAATCACTGTAGGTGCTACGGCTTCATTGGGTCACACGGCGAACCAAGCGCCGATGAACATTTACGTCTATCTCATTCAGGATGCCACGAGTGAAATCTGCGTCTCGAATTCGCCGTTTTTGGATGATACGGTTCTTCACTCTGCTACGGCCACGCCTGCGACGACAGGTAGCACGCTCTACTGCACGAATGCCCACACATCTCGTCCTACTCGGTTACTCGGAATGATCTCCGCGACGTGGGCGAATCCTAACTGGAGTAGCATCACAAAAGTCGCTGTAGTCCCGTTCAAGAACGGGTTCTACGAATCCACTATGCAGTTCGACGGGAGTTGGCAGGGTTCTCATACCTACGCTTCATCGGAAACAATGAGAATTGACACGATCGCTTCCGACAACGTGGGGGCCTTCAATACGTCGACTTGGACGTACACACTTCAAATGCCCGCCATCTGCTCAGTTAACGCTGGAACTAGCTACAACTCTCTTGACGGCGTGACGGACGCGAACATTTCTATGGCCGTTTGCGGTCATAACCATCAGTGCTACACGTCTCGTTCGTCTTCAAATACTAGCTCTACAGGCGTTGTGGATTGCGCGTATACCGGAGCAAGCTGCGGAACGGGAAGCACTGTCGTAGTGACGGCTACTGGCGATGCTTCCTATACGCTCGATAACAACGGCAACAGAACATACTTATCCATAAGCTGCGTTCCGACACCGCAATGAAGGGAGACTCACGGATGAGAAAAGATCAACCACTCGTTTTCTGGACCGCGATGTGTGTTCTCGCTACGATCGCGATGGGTTTGATCGGGTGGACCGCTGCGGGGATCTCAGACTTCGCCACGGTGAAGGGCTCTCAAACCGCGCTGAGCGATCGGGTATCGATCGTCGAGAAGAAGCAGGAAAAAATCGACGCTCTTGTTACAGACATCGCTGTGATAAGAACGAAAGTCGAGAGCATGGAAAGCCAGCTCAGAAAAGGAGAATGAAATGACCCCGACTGAACAAAAGGCCCCGGCCAAACAGGAACTCAGCATCTGGGACATCCTCATGCACCTGCATGATGTCCAGCAAACGATCATCGACGCTGAGCACTTGGTGATGGACCTCATCAAGAAACAGCCCGCCGCTGAAGACGCCAAGGCGCTTCTGAAGGACATCGAACAGGATCTCATCGACGGAATCATCCCGCTTCCTCCGGGTGTCACCGCCGATCAGATCATCAAGGTGATCCAAGGCTGGTTGCCGACGAGCTGAATATGGCCCCGGCAGATCACATCAAACACACTGCCGGTCCTGTTTGCGCGGAGTGCGAGCTCAAACTCGCCTCCGCGCATCCCTATATGGTCTACTGGTTCCACCGACGGAAAGCTCAGCATCCCGATCTCCACGTGTCGTGGGCCTTCAGAGATCAAGCGACTCAGGACGATCTCTATCACCGGGGGCTCACCCGTCGGGAGTGGCCGACCTCGAAACACAACTTCATGAAGGACGGGAAGCCCTGCTCCTTCGCGCTGGATCTCTTCTTCATCGATCACGGCATCGCCGTCTTCCCGTGGCCGCGTTATCAGCTCATCTCGGAAGACTCCAAAGCCGAAATGTCTCCGGTGCTCTGGGGGCACGACTTCAAGTTTCATAAGGAGGATGGCGATCACTTCGAGTTCACCGATCCGCCGCACTTCGATTGGGAGGCTGCATGAGTTCTTCTAGGTCCGGACTCGTCAGCGCTACTAAGTTCACGCTGCTCAAGATCTGCGACATTATTCAATCGGAGTTGAGACTCGGCAACGAGCGCGTGCTGATCTGGAATCAGAAAAAGAACATTGAGCCGGACAGCGGGATGTGGGTCCGGGTGAAGAAGATCGGCGGAAAAGTGTTTGGAAATTCCGCCAGTGCGGTCAACGGAATCGAGCAGCGCTGGATGCACGTGAACATGCTCGTTCAGGTTGACGTGTTCAGCCGGGACGATTCGGCCCTGGACCGGCATGACGAGATTGTGATGGCGCTTCGGGGCCAACTTTCCCAAGCGACTCAAGAGCTTTACGCTTTCAAAATCGGGCAGAATCCGGTGAGCGGACCTACGGATGTATCGGAGATCGAAGGCCCGGCGATCCCCTATAGATTCTCAATGACCTTTCAGGTAACCTATAAAGCGGAACTTCAAAAGAACGTGGACTATTACGATACGTTCCAAGACGCGTCCGTCACCGTGGAGGAATAAATGGCTGAATTAGCTCTAAGCAATATCGTCGACGTATCGGTCGCCCAGGCCCCTACGGGCATCGGGCCGTTTAACGTGAACAACCTGCTCCTTCTCACCGACGAGACGCCCGATCCGGTTCCCGGCGTCGGCTACGCGGTGTACCTCACGCCGGAGGATGTGGCAGCGGACTTCGGTTCTGGCAGCGTCACCGCTAAGATGGCGAACGCGATCTTCGCGCAGAGCCCGAACATTCTGGCGGGCGGCGGCTACCTCGTCATCGCCCAGTTCCTTCCGGCTGAAAAGCTGATTGACGGCATTCAGAGAATTCAGCCGTTGATCTCTTTCTGCGGCGTCATCAAGTCCAACGCCTACTCGGTGGATGGTACGGAGCTCAGCGACGCGGCCAACTACGTGCAGACTCAGGACATGATTCTGTTCGTTCAGAGCGACGATTCCGATTTCGTTCAGCCCGACGGTCAGTTCGATCTCATCCGTCAGGCGGCGAATTACAAGACCCGTTGCTTGCTCTACATGAACGACGACTACGAAGCCGCGACCCTGATGGCAGCGGCTTACGCGGGTCGGGCGCTCTCGACCAATTTCGCGGGGTCGAACACCACGCAGAACATGCAGTTGAAGACGCTGACCACGATCGTGGCGGACGGGAATATGACCCAGACGATCTACGAAGCGGCTCAGAGCGCGGGAGCGGATGTTTACGCCTCCTTCGCTGGCGTCGCCAAGGTCGGTACTTCGGGTGCCAATCGGTTCTTCGATCAGGTCCACAACCAGACGTGGTTCACGACCTCGCTCAAGACCGAGATCTTCAACGCCCTCGCCACCGTGGACAACAAGGTTCCTCAGACGGAACAGGGCATGTCCACTCTCAAGGGCGCTGCTCAGGGAGTCTGCGAGCAGGCGAAGACGAACCTCTACTGCGCTCCGGGCTCGTGGTCGGGCGGGACGTTCGGGAACCAGCAAGACTTCCTGCGAAACATCACGGACATCGGGTACTACATCTACTCGTCTCCGATCGCGAAACAGAGTCAGTCTGACCGGGCACTTCGGAAAGCGCCTCTCATGCAGATCGCGCTCAAGGAAGCGGGCGGAATCAACTCCAGCTCGGTGCTGGTCAACATCAACGCATAAGGAGATTGCTCGATGGGTGCCACGATTTCGATGTCGGGAAACGACACGATCAAAGTCAATAACAGGAGCTTGATCGATTTGGCGGACGGGGACGTGGGGGAACTCACGTACCCGAACGAGCTGGTGACGGTGAAAACCGGCAAGAACGGCAACTCGCTTTTCGCGTTCAACTTCTCGGGCCGTCAGGCGGACGTGAAGTTCAGGGTGATTCGCGGCGCTGCCGATGACAAGTTCTTGCAGAGCTTGCTCACGCAGATGGAGCTCAACTTCGCGGGCTTCGTTCTTCTCAACGGTCTGTTTGTGAAGGTAGCCGGTGATGGTTCCGGTAACATCACCAA
>Ga0335069_10012910_pt1 | contig 11743 bp, 7 predicted proteins | sample Lox_Sample_11_FD_206714 | JGI IMG/M metagenome (GOLD analysis project Ga0335069, IMG submission 206714) | Soil microbial communities from Loxahatchee National Wildlife Refuge, Florida, United States - Lox_Sample_1.1 | ecosystem: Environmental > Terrestrial > Soil > Wetlands | place: USA: Florida...
GAGGCGGCGGGCCACGGCCTCGGCGCCGGCGTTGTTGAAGCCCATGCGGTTGATCACCGCCTCGTGCGCCGGGTAGCGGAAGACGCGCGGCCGGTCCTGCCCGGGCTGGGGCAGGAGCGTGACCGTGCCAAGCTCGACGTGCCCGAAGCCGAGCGCCGCCGCGCCGCGCCACGCGACGCCGTTCTTGTCGAAGCCCGCCGCGAGGCCCACCGCGTTGGGAAACTCCAGGCCCGCGCACGCGATCGGCCGCCGGCGCGCGGCCCCGGCCGCGGCCCAGGCCGCCAGCGCGCGCCGCGCGGGCGCCACCGCCCCGAGCCAGGCCAGCGCCGTCACCGCGCGCTCGTGCGCGACCTCGGGATCGAGGTGGAACAGGGCCGGCCGGACCAGCCGCTCATAGAGAACGCCCATGGCGCGAAAGTGCGGGCCGCCGCGCCAAAACTCAAGCCCGCCCCGGCGCGGCGCCGTCCGGTTTTTTGTGCTTGTTATTTGCCCGCCCCGCCGCACCCTGCGCACCGATTTCATCCCCCGGCCCGCGGGACGGAGCTGGCTTTGGAACGCCCGGCGATTTTTTGCTGTTGCGGAGTTGACTCCGTCCGCGAGCGGGCTTTTTGGTGCACGAAAACACAGCCCCCTTCCGTCCGCCCCTGCCCATGGCCAAGTCCGCTTCCAAGCTCGAATGGTGTATTGTCCGCCTCGGTGAAGACCACAACTGGTGGGTCGAGGAAGTCAGCGATCCCGTGCGCTGGGACGTCGACGGCCTGAGCATCATCGACCCGCGCCAGGTGCAGCACATCGTCGACCTCGTTGAGCCGATGCGCGAATACGGGTTCGACCAGGACGTGATGGAGGCCGCCTTCATCCCCTTCCGCATCGAGAAGGACCTCGGCAGCGGCCGCGTGCGCCTCGTCCGGGTGAAGGAGTCGTTCTTCGACTCCGAGGACAAGCTCTTCGCGCTCCCCGACCTGCTCGACGAGGAGAACGGGCCCTACGCCGACTTCCTCGACCACATCACCCGCGTGCGCGTGAAGATGCTCAACGACCTCTTCGACTTCGAGCAGCAGGTCAGCGTGGACGAGGTGGAGGACGAGATCCGCGAGGCCCGCAACGTCGACTTCATGGAGGGCAAGGCGGTGCACGTGTTCGCCGAGGTGACGGAGATCCTCGACTACGCCCCGGCCGGCTGGGAGGGCGAGGAAGGCGAGGAAGGCGCGCGCCCCGCCGCGAAGGAGGACGAGCTGGACGACGCCGAGCTGCCGGCGCTCAACGAGGAGGAGGAGGAACAGCTCAAGAACGACCAGTCGTTGAAATGGGACGAGGACGAGGAGGAGGGCGAGGGGGACGAGGAGAGCAAGGAAGGCAAGGAAGCCAAGGAAGGCGAAGACGGCGGGGAAGACGACGAGGAGGACGACGCGACCGCGAAGGAGCCGGAGGGGGACGAACGTCCCCGCAAACGCAACGGCCGCGGCCGGAGCTAGCCCGGCCCGCCCGCCGCGGGTTCCTCGCACACCTCGCCCCGGAAGCCCGCGATCTGCGCGGGATTCCCGAGGACCAGAACCTCGTCGCCCGCGCACAGCCGCTCGTCGGCCCCGGGATTCACGATCCGGCTGCCGCCGCGGTTGATGGCGGCGATCTGCACGCCGCTGTGGCGGGTGGGCGCGAGCGCGGCGAGCGTGCGGCCCGCGCACCGGCTGCGGGCGGGCACGGTGACCGGCTCCATGCGCATCTCGTCCATCCCGACCGCCGGCTCGACGCCCGACACCGCCGTCAGGATGCGCCGGACGGCGGCGAGCGGCGGCCCGGAGCCGAGGAGGAGCAGCCGGTCGCGCGGATAGAGGACGGTTTCCGGCGGCGGATTGGCGATCATGAAGCCCTGCCGTTCGATGCCGACGACCGAGCAGCCGAACTGGGCCCGGAGGGCGAGATCGGTCAGCGTCCGGCCGCGGCAGTCGGCGAGGTCGGGCAGCAGGCACTCGGAAATGTTGAGCTGCCATTCCTCCCGCGGCCGCAGCCAGGGCGCGGCGGTGGCCGAGCCGCGCTGCTCGGCGCCGCCGAGCACCTCGTTGAGCTCCACCTCGAGCTCGCTGTGCCAGAAGATCAACTTGCGCCAGAACACCACCAGCGCGACGACCGCCAGCACCGTGATCGCGACGAGCAGCCAGCGCGTCGCGCCGCCCAGCGGCATCACGGCGGAGAGCCAGAGGAAGAGGCCGGCCGCCGCCACCGCCTTCAGCCCGGTCTCGACCACCGGCCGCAGCGCCGCGGCCCGGCGCAGCCCGGCGGTCGACACCTCGGCGTAGAGGAACGCCAGGGCCGAGATGTTGCGCCAGATGGCCACGAGCGGCGCCAGCACCACCACCAGCAGGGCTGACCAGAACAGGACCTCGAGGGCGTAGGGGAACAGCCAGGCGCGCCCCAGGTAGCCCTCCGCGAGGGTGAAAAGGTTCTCCGAGAAGACCAGCAGTCCGGTCACGAACAGGATCTCCACCCCGATCTGCAGGAACCGCCGCCGGCTCAGCTGCCAGAGGCGGTTGCGCCGCGCCCGCAGCTGCAGGCGCTCCAGCAGCCCGTGGTAGTAGTCGGTCCAGGCCCGCAACGCGCCGGGCTGCCGCGCCGCCAGCCAGGCGCTGATCCCGTCCGACCGCCGCGTCAGCACCGGCGCCGCCAGCGTGGTGAGCAGCGACACGCCGACCGCCAGCGGATAGAACTTGTCCGGCACCACGCCGGCGGACACGCCCAGCTGCGCGATGATGAAGGAGAACTCGCCGATCGGCGTGACCGTCAGCCCGACCCGGAGCGCCTCGGTCGTGGGCGAGCCGACGGCGAGCAGCCCGAACGCGCACGCCGCGACCCGCGCCACCACGGTCAGGGCCGCGACGGCGACGATGAGCCCGGCGTGGGCCGCGATCTGCCGCGGGTCGATCTCCATGCCGATGGCCACGAAGAACACCGCGCTGAACACGTCGCGCAGGCCCTCGAAGGCCCGGTCGACCTGCGTGCGGTGCGGCGTCTCCGCGACGATGGCCCCGAGGAGGAACGCCCCGAGGGCGAGCGAGTAGCCGGCGCGCTCGGCGAGCAGGGCCAGGGTCAGGAGCAGGCCGGCCACCAGGAGGGTCTGCAGCTCCTCGGCGGCGCTGCGGCTCAGCCGCCGGAGCAGCCAGGGCACGAGCAGCAGGCCCGTGATCCCGGCCAGCGCCACGAAGGCGGCGAGCAGCCCGACCGTCTCGCCCAGCCGCGCCGCGCCGGCGTGGCCGAACTGCACGAACGAGCTGAGCAGGGTCAGCATCACCACCGCCACGATGTCCTCCACCACCACCACGCCCATGGCGTACTGGCCCGTCTTCTCGTGGGTAAGCGCGGCGTCCTGCAGCACCTTGCTGATGACCGCGGAGCTCGAGACCATCAGCATGCCGGCGAGGAACAGGCCCTCGGCGCGGCTCCAGCCCAGGACCGTGCCCGCCAGCCGCGACAGGTTGTAGACCACGTTGGCCTCGATCAGGGTCGCGACCACGAGGGCGAACCCCAGGCGCCGCAGCTTGCGCAGGCTCAGGCGCATGCCGATGGAGAACATCAGGAACACCAGGCCCACCTGGGCCAGCGTGCTGATGCGGCCGATGTCGGACACGAGCGTGAACGGCGGGGTGTACGGGCCCACCAGCATCCCGGCGGCGAGATAGCCGACGATGACCGACAGGCGCAGGCGCTGGCAGATCCAGCCGACCACGCCGGCCAGCAGGACGACGATCGCCAGATCCTGGATGAAATTGATGCCCTGCATGCGCCGAATCCCGACGGGGCCCGCCCTTCGACAAGGCCCGGAAACGGTTCGCGGTCAAGTTCATCCTCCGCCGCCCGCCCGCCCGTTTTCCCTCGGTGGGACGGCCCCTTCCGCCCGCAAATACCTTTGACAATTTTTCACCCGGCGGATTGTTTTCCTCCGGTCGCACCCACCTGCTACTCCCCCTAACGACATGGCCGGCAATTTGTTTGGTTATTTTTCCAACGACATCGGGATCGATCTGGGCACGGCGAACACGTTGGTGTTCGTGAAGGACAAGGGGATCGTGCTGCGCGAGCCGTCGGTGGTGGCGATCAGCACGTCTTCACGCAAGGTGCTCGCGGTCGGCGAGGAGGCCAAGCGCATGCTCGGCCGCACCCCCGGCAACATCCAGGCCATCCGGCCGATGAAGGACGGCGTGATCGCCGACTTCGACATCACCGAGGCGATGCTGCGCTATTTCATCCGCAAGGTGCACAGCCAGTCGCGCATCGTGGCGCCGCGGGTCATCATCGCCATCCCCTCCGGCATCACCGAGGTCGAGAAGCGGGCGGTCAAGGAGTCGGCCACGCACGCCGGCGCCCGCGAGGTCCTGACGATCGAGGAGCCAATGGCGGCCGCGATCGGCGTCGGCCTGCCGGTGGACGAGCCGGCCGCGAACATGATCGTCGACATCGGCGGCGGCACGACCGAGATCGCGATCATCTCCCTCGCCGGCATCGTCTTCTCCAAGTCCATCCGCGTGGCGGGCGACGAGCTGGACAACGCGATCATCAACTACATGAAGCGGGCCTACAACCTCCTGATCGGCGAGCGCACGGCGGAGGAGATCAAGATCCGCATCGGCTCGGTCTACCCGCTGGAGGAGGAGCTCTCGATGGAGGTCAAGGGCCGCGATTCGGTCGCCGGCCTGCCCAAGACCATCCACATCACCTCGCAGGAGATCCGCGAAGCCCTGGGCGACACGATCGCGGCGATCGTCGACGCGGTGCGCAACGCGCTCGAGCGCTGCCCCCCGGAGCTTTCCGCCGACCTGGTCGACCGCGGCTTCGTCATGGCCGGCGGCGGCTCGCTCATCCGCAACATCGACCGCCTGCTCAGCGAGAAGACCGGCCTGCCGGTCACGATCGCCGACGATCCGCTCAGCGCCGTGGCCAACGGCACCGGGGTGGTGCTCAGCGACCTGAAGTTCCTGCTCCCGCATTTCACCAGCGAGGCCAAGAGCTGACCCGCCGGCGCGAACTATCGGATCGCTTCGTCCGGCGCGGGGATTAACTTCTCCCGCTGCCCGTGCCCTCCAACCGTTTCGACCAGGCCAAGCCCTTCGTCCTCCTCGGCATCGTGGTGCTCGGGTGGCTCCTGCTGCCGGTGGCGGTGAAGTCGGTCCTGCGGGTGAGCTTCTTCGAGCTGCAGGCGCCGGTGCCGGCCGCCGCCTCGGTGGTGCACGACCTGCAGGAGTACTGGGCGGAGCGGGCCCACAGCCGCAACGCGCTGATCGAGGCCGGCCGCGAACTCCAGCGGGTCTACGCCGGCTACGAGTACCAGGCCCAGCAGGCGCAGGCCCTCCAGGCCGAGGTCGAGCGCCTGGAGAAGCTGCTCCGGCTGCCCTCCGACTCCCACTACCGGTTCGAGACGGCCCGCGTCGCCCGGCGCGACCTTTCCGGGTGGTGGCAGCGCCTCGTGATCCGCAAGGGCGCCAACTACGGCATTCCGCTCGAGGCCCCGGTGGTGTACAGCGGCGGCGTCGTGGGCCGGGTGGTCGAGGTGCACGCCTACACCGCCGTGGTCGACCTCATCTCCAGCCCCCAGCTGCGCCTGGCCGCGACCTTCGAGGACGACACCCGGCCGGTGAGCTACCAGGGCGGGGAGAACCCGCCGCTCGCCCCCGCCCACGGGGAGGTCGAGTTCGTCCCGCTCGACCTGTTCGCCTCGTCGGCCGCGCCGAAGCGCCTGGTGACCTCCGGGCTCGGCGGCGTGTTCCCCTCCGGGCTCACCATCGGCATGGTCACGAAGCTGGAGCTCAGCCCGGACGGTCTGTTCAAGAGCGGCGAGGTGGCGCTCGATCCGCGCCTGTCGGAACTCACCGAGGTCACGGTGCTGGTGCCGGTCACCCCACCCTGACCGCCGGCCGCCCGGCCCCCGCCCCATGCTCCGCCGCTGCCTCATCCCCTTCGCCACCAGCCTGCTGGTCTGGTGGTTGGTGGCGCAGCTCAACGACTATCTGGCCCCGCACGCCGCCTACCTGTTCATCGGCGGCCTGCTGGTGACGTTCTCCGCGCTGCACCTGCGCCTGCGCCACGGCCTGGCGGCGACGCTGCTGACCGGGCTCGCGATCGACGCGATGGAGCCGGCGGCGTTCTTCGGCCTGCACCTCCTGCTCTTCGCCGTGGTCCACGTCCTCCTCTTCCACCTCCGCACGCGCTTCCCGCGCGAGGAGACGGCCGTCGGGGTGGTCACCGCCCTGTTCGCCAACCTCGCGCTCTTCCTCGCCTATTCGGTCGTCGCGCTCGGCGCCCAGCCCGCGCCGGGCGTCGCCTGGCTGCGCCTGCTGGCCGACCTGTGCTGGTCGCAGCTCTTCGTCGCGGCGGTCGCGCCCTGGTTCTTCGCCCTGCAGCAGCGGGCCCTCGAGCTCGGCCGGGTCGACCTCGTCGCCGAACACCGCCGTTCGCTTTGAAATCCGCGCGGCAGCGTGCAGCATGGTCCGAGGTCCCGCCGCGCCCGGCCGCGCGGCCCCTGCCGTGAGCATCATCGAATCCTACAAGCCGCAACGCCCCCGCCTGCTCGTCCTCTACGGGCTGGTCGGCGTGTGCGCGGTGGTGCTGGTGGCCGGCCTGGGCTACCGGCAGCTGTTCCGCTCCGGGGTCTACGGCGAGCGCGAGCGGCTGCAGAACCAGCGCCGCGTGGTCGTGCCCGGCCCGCGCGGGAACATCTACGACCGCAACCAGCGCCTGCTGGTGGGCAACCGGTCGCGCTTCGCCGTCACGCTCTACCTCGACGAGCTGCGCCGCGAGTTCCGCAACGAGTACATCGAGGTCGTGCGGCACTACCGCGCCAGCGAGGAGGACGGCGCCATCACCCGGGGCGAGCGGCCGACCCCGGCCCAGCTGGAACAGATCGCCCGCGCCCAGGTGGTCCAGCGCTACCTCGACCAGGTGAACCGGATCCTCGGGCGCCAGGAGAAGGTCGACGTGGCCGAGCTCGAGCGCCATTTCCAGCAGCAGCTGCTCCTGCCCTACATCCTGCTCGACGACCTCAAGCCGGAGGAATACGCGCGCCTGATCGAGCAGCTCCCGGTCAACTCCCCGCTGCAGGTCTACACCTCCAGCACCCGCTACTACCCCTATGGCTCCGCCGCCGCCCACGCCCTCGGCTACGTCGGCTCGAGCGACGAGGTCGACGCGGAGAACGTGCCGGGCGAGGACCTCAAGACCTACGCCGTCAAGGGCACCACCGGCCGCACCGGCCTCGAGCTGCGCTACGACTCCCTGCTCCAGGGGGAGACGGGCGGCACGGTCTATTGGGTCGACCCCGCGGGCTTCCGCGGCGAAATCTACGGCGACCGGCGCATGCCCAAGCAGGGGCACAACCTCGTCTGCAGCCTGGACATCGACCTGCAGCAGGCCGCCGACACCGCGATGGGGCAGAACGAGAACACCAAGGGCGCCGTCGTCGCGCTCGACGCGCGCACCGGCGAGGTCCTGGTGCTGCTGAGCAAGCCCGACTACGACCTGAACCAGTTCTCGCCCCGGATCAGCCACGACGTGTGGGCCGACGTCCTGGCGCGCGGGGCGCTGCTCGACCGCGCCATCGCCGGCCTCTACCCGCCGGGCTCCACCTTCAAGCTCGTCACCTCGGTCGCCGGCCTGCGCAGCGGGGTCATCGACGCCGCCACCTCCACCGCCGACTGCGAGGGCAGCATCAAGATCGGCGGGCGGATTTTCCGCTGCGACAGCGGCTACGGGCACCACGGGGTCCTCGGGTTCACCGAGGCGATCGCGAAGAGCTGCGACGTGTGGTTCTGGCAGTACGGGCTGAAGATCGGCCCCGAGGCGATCGCCGCCGAGGCCCGCCGCTTCCACCTCGACCAGCCCACCGGCATCGAGCTGCCCTACGAGTCGGACAACATGCTGATCCCCGATCCGGCCTGGAAGCAGAAGAACGTGAACGAATCGTGGTTTCCCGGCGACACGGCCAACATGGCCATCGGCCAGGGCTACGTCCGCGTCACCCCGCTGCAGATGGCGTGCTTCGTCGCCTCGCTGGCGCGCGGCGAAACCGTCACCCAGCCGACGCTGCTGCACGACCCCGACCGTCCCGTCCAGCACACCGCGCCCATCGGCCTGCCGCCCGCGGAATACGCCGCCCTGCTCACCGGCATGGAGGGCGCCGTGACCCACGGCACGGCCAGCCTGCTGACCACCGTCGCCGCCCTGCGGATTCCGGGCCTCGACGTCGCGGGCAAGACCGGCACGGCCCAGGTGCGCACGAAGGACGGCACGGTCGACATCGCGTGGTTTGTGTGCTTCGCGCCGATCGAGGACCCGCAGATCGCGATCGCCGTCACGGTCGAGGGCGACAAGCCGGGGGATTTCTATGGCAGCCGGGAGGCGGTGCCCGTGGCCGGCGCGGTGCTCAAGAAGTGGTTTGAGAAGAATCAGCTCACCCGGCCGACGGAGCCGGCGCCGGCGCCCGCGTCCTGACCGCGGCCGGCGCGGACCTCCCGCCACGCCCGCCGGGCGCGCCGGAACGCCGCCTGCGGTTCCGGCCACGTGGCGCGCGGCCCGTAGCGCAGGCGCTCCAGCTCCGCCCACACTGCGGCGTCCGCCGGGCGGGGACCCAGCCGGCGCAGCCAGCGACCGGCCTCGCGCCGCACCGGATCGGGACCGCCGTGCCGCCGGCGGCCCTCCCACCGCCACCACCACGCCCGGCCCCACCGCCGCCAGGCGCCGAGCGCGGCGGCCACGGCGGCCAACCCGCCGCCCCACGCGAACAGGCGCGACAGATTCCACGGCCGCTGCAGCCACGCGCGGCCCAGCGCCGCCGCCCCGTTGAGGAAATCGCGCAGGGTGGCGGCCACGCCGTTGGTGGTTTCGCGGAGGGATTGCACCAGCGCCAGCTGCGTGCGCTGGTCGAAACTCACGATGCGCCGGTACCACAGGATGCGGACGGCATCGAGGCGCGCGCTCCAGCTCCGGTCCAGCCGCCGCTCGTTGGCCGCCGCGCCGGTGGGCCCGGACTGGCTGGCGGTGACCGCCGCCGCGCCGTCGGTCGGATCGACCCGGAACCACGCGCTGCTGCCGTCGTAGACCTCGCACCAGGCGTGGGCGTTGGAATTCCGGACCATGAAGTAGTTCTCGTAGGCGTTCCAGTCGCCGCCCTTGAAGCCCGTCACCACCCGGGTCGGGAAGCCCGCCGCGCGCGCGAGCAGCGTGAACGCGCCGGTGAAGAGTTCGCAGTGGCCCGGCAGGCCGTCCGCGTCCATCCAGGCGACGAACGGGTCGCGCCCGGTCTTCGGCAGGTTGACCTGCAGCGAGTAGGGATGGTGCTCGGCGAGCCACCGGCCGGCCTGGGCGGAGAATTCCGCGGCGCTGAGCCGGGCCCCGCCCGTGATTACCGCCACTGTCCGCCGCAGGTCCGCCACGTCCTCGGGCCGGTCCGGCAATCCGAGTGTCGTCAGGGGGTACCCCGGCCCGGCGGCGGCGCGGCTGCCCGCCGCCGGGCGGCCGGCTTCCGCCGGCGTCGGCGCGCGCTCGGCGTTGCGCAGCAGGGCGGAGAAGAACCGGTCGGGGATCGTGCCGTCGGTCTGCATGCCCTCGACGCGGTACGCGGTCATCGTCACCGGCTCGTTGCGCAGGGCGATTATCCGCAGGCTGTTTTGCTGCTGCACCCACTGGGGTTCGCGGAAGCGCAGCTGGTAGAAGGTGCCGGGCACGGGCAGGTGCCGGCTGATGCCCGATTCGTAGTAAAAGGTCCAGTAGACCGGCGGCCCCCGCGGCGGCCGGAGCATGCCCGGCACGAAGGAGGACAGGGCCGCGCTGATGAACAGCTCGTTCTGCAGCCGGCGCGAGGTGCGGAAGGTGCCGTCGCGGTACTCGTCCAGCACCACCATGCGCCAGTAGGGCATGGCCGGCACGTGGGTCGGATCCGAGATGTCGACGCGCAGGGCCACCGAGTCGTCCTGCTGGATGTCCACCACGTCGCCGAGCTTGATCGTGTCGGAGAACCCGGTGCGGCTCTTCTTCGACAGGAACCGGTCGAGAAAGAGACTGTTCTCGAGCTGAAACCGGGGGATGGCCATGAACAGCAGCGCCGAGACCCCGACGACGCCGACGAAGAGCAGCCCGGCGAGCGTGAGCAGGCGCCAGTCGGACACCTCCCGCAGGCGCCGGAGGAACCGCCGCCAGCCGCCACGCGCCCACGCCGGGACCGCGCCCGCCTCCGGCGCGGCGGCGGCCGCGGCCCCGGCCGGCGCCCCCTCGGAGAGCGTGACGACGAAGAGAAACGCCAGCGTCACCGCGGTGAACACCAGGATCTGGGCGCCGAACTCCAGCGCCACGGTGAGCACGCCGGCGATCATGATCAGGATCAGCCCCAGCACGATGATCTGGAGATCGTCGCGCTTCTTGCGGTAGCTGGTGCCCCGGTAGAGCAGCAGCAGCAGGTCGAGGCGGATCATCGGGGGCAGCGCCTCGCCGGTCGTGTAGAGGTCCCAGACGAAGAACACCACGATGAACGGGAAGGCCAGCTTGTGCACCAGCGGCGGCACCCGCGCCGGCAGCGCCGGCCACGCCAGCACCGCCAGCACGCCGACCGCCGTGACGCCGGTCAGCGCCCAGGCGTCGATGTCGAGGTAGGCCACCGTCGACAACGACAGGAGGGTGAGCAGGCCGCCGAGCAGCCAGCGCAGCTGCTGGAGCTCGTCCCGGCTAAGCCGTGGCCGTTCTCTTTCCATCGACGTAGGCGGCGACGCCCCGGGCGCCCTCCGCGGCAAAGGTGACAAGGTTGCGGCGGGGCCGGGCCGGGGCGGCGGCCGCGGCCGGCGCGCCGTTGGCAGCCTCCGCCGGTTTCCATTCCAGGACGGCGATCCGGTCCAGCAACGATTCGAGGTCGCGCACCCGCCGGATGTCGAGGGCCTCGCCGGCGTCAATCGCCGCGCCGCGCAGGCGGCCCTCGGTGAACAGGTCCTCCGCCAGGGTCGCGACGAGGCGGCAGAGCAGCTCGAACTGCTCCTCGCGCGTCCAGCGGCCGCCGCCGGTCTCGACCCAGAGGAAGAACCCGGCCGCGCTCTCCGCCGCGAACTGGCGCACGAGCAGCTGGCGCAGGCGCGCGCTCGCCTTCCAGTGGATCAGCCGGTGGGAGTCGCCCGGCTGGTAGCGGCGCAGCGCCAGCAGGTCGTTGCCGGCGCCGGGCCGGGCCACCCGCTCGCCCTCCATCGCCCGCTGCGCCGCGGCCGCGGGCGTGAACCGGTAATCGACCGGCGCCGGCCACACCACCACCTCGCGCCGGAGCCGCGTCCCGTGCTGCTTGCGCAGGAAGCCGAAGGGATAAAGCGAGCCCACGCTGGCCAGCTCGACCCGCAGCAACCCACGCCGGGGCGGCGTGAGCCGCCAGTCGAGCCGGAGCTGGGCGCCCGGGTCGAGCCGGTCGCGCAGCGGCACGGTGGTGCGCGCGGTCAGCTGCTCCATCCGCGCCCAGGCGGCGCGGAATTCGCCGGAGGTGGTGGTGACGGTCGACTCCGGGCGCCTCGGCCCCGCCGGCACGGGCCGCGCCTCGAGGTCGAACCACAGGCCGTAGGTCGGCAGGAGCGTCTTCCGGTTCCAGAGCTCGAGCGTCACCGCGGTCTCCTGCCCCGCCCGCCACGGCGGCGCGAGCAGCAGGCGCCAGCCCACGCCGCGGAGGTTCAGCCACGAGAGCACGCCGCTGAGAATGAGGCAGGCGAGCAGCAGCGAGAGTGTGATGAAGAGGATG
>Ga0335069_10012911_pt1 | contig 11743 bp, 11 predicted proteins | sample Lox_Sample_11_FD_206714 | JGI IMG/M metagenome (GOLD analysis project Ga0335069, IMG submission 206714) | Soil microbial communities from Loxahatchee National Wildlife Refuge, Florida, United States - Lox_Sample_1.1 | ecosystem: Environmental > Terrestrial > Soil > Wetlands | place: USA...
CGCACACTCGCCGATCTCAAGCGCGGAGGGAAGGTAGAACCCGCCTTCTACGCGAGCCCGGCGCTCGTCGACTGGCTGTACCACGACGCGCCCCAAGGGCGTCCAGCGGCGCTTCCCGATGCCGGCGACGTCGCGGGCGTTCAGGACGGCGACGAGACAGTCCGTGTTCACCGGGGCCTCGGACCCGAGGACATCATGCTGACGGTCGGCGGCGGCGATGCGGGCGGGCATTCCGCATTCTTTCCCTCGTGGAGCCGCGGTCGCTCGGTTCCCTTCGTCACCAAGGAGATCCCCCAATGATGCGAATCCTCGACCCGACGCTCGGGCCGCCGCCGGCGGCGGTGGCACTTCCGCGCGCGCCCCGGCCGCATAGTCTCAGCGGCGTGACGCTCGGCCTGCTGGCCAACGGCAAGTCCAATGGCATGGCGCTCCTCGATCGGCTCGTCGAGCGCCTCGGCGAGCGTCACGATATCGGCAACGTGGTCCGCATCGCCAAGACCAATGCGAGCGCGCCGGTGAGCGACCGCGACGCCGAGATGCTCGCCGGGCGCTGTGCCGCGGTCCTCACGGCCATTGGTGACTGAGGGTCGTGCTCGTCGGGCAGTGTGCTCGACGCCATCACCTTCGAGAAGCGCGGCATTCCGGCGGCCGTCGTGATCACCGAGCCGTTCGAGCCCACCGCGCAGGCCATGGCGAGGCTGGCCGGCATGGACGGCTATCCGTACGCGGCCGTGCCGCACCCGTTCGGCAGCCTGAGCCCGGCGGAGGTGCGCGCCCGGGCCGATCAGATCATCGACCGCGTCGAGCGGCTCCTGTTGAAGGACTGAGTGAACACACACACCGTGAAGAGGAGAGCCTGATGGCACTCGGATTCGCATTGTTCGCGGGGACCTCGGCCGACAACATTCGAGCCTCGGCGCGGGAGGCCGAGCAGCTCGGGTACAGCTCCTTCTGGGTCAACCACCCCGGTTCCACGGACGGGCTGGCCGCGCTTGCCCACGCGGCGGGCGAGACCAAACGCCTCGCGCTCGGCATCGGCGTGATCCCGCTGCACACGCGCGGGCCGGAGAGCATTGTCCAGGGTGTGCGCGCCACCAAGCTGCCGCTCGATCGCCTGCTCCTGGGCGTGGGCAGCCCCAATCCCAATTCGCTCGGCCGAGTGCGCGCCGGCGTGGCGGCCCTGCGGTCCGAGCTCACCACGCGAATCGTCGTCGCGGCGCTCGGCCCCAAGATGTGCCGCCTCGCGGGGGAGATCGCCGACGGCGTGCTCTTCAACTGGCTCACCCCCGAGCATGCCCGCATCTCTGCCGACTGGGTGCGCGCCGGCGCCACGGCGGCGGGACGGAAGGCGCCGACGCTCTATGCCTATGTCCGTCTCGCGCTGGGGCCCAAGGGCTGCGAGAAGCTCGGTGAGGAGGGGAGCCGCTACGCGGCGATTCCCGCGTACGGCGCCCACTTCGAGCGCATGGGCGTGAAGCCCGTCGACACGTGCATCGCCGCGCAGAATCCCGGCGAGGTCTCGACGGCGCTCGGCAAGTGGCGAGGCGCGGTGGACGAGGTCGTGCTCCGCGCCATCACCGGCAACGACACCGTCGAGGAGAACCTCGCGCTGCTCCGCGCCGCCAAGCCCACGTAGCGGGCGGCGGGCTAGCCGACCTGGTATTTCTTGATCGTCACCTGATCGAAGGCCAAGCCCAGGCCCGGCTTCTTCGGCACCACGAGCCGGCCGCCTTCGAGGGCGGGCGTTTCCTCGTAGAGCCGGAGCGTCCACGGCATGTACTCGACGGTGAGGCCGTTGGGAATGGCGGCCACCAGGTGCACGTGGATCTCCGGGATGAGATGACTCACCACGGGCAGGTTGAAGGCCTCGGCCATCCCGGCGACCTTCATCCACTGTGTGATGCCGCCCACCCGCAGGAGATCGATCATCACGATGTCGACCGAGCGCGCTTCCAGCAGGTGACGGAAGGGCACGATGCCATAGTGGTACTCGCCGGCGGCGATGGGCGTGATCAGGGCGTCGGCGATTCGGGCGAGGCCGGAATAATCGTCGTGAGCCGCCGGATCCTCCAGCCAGAAGAGCTGGTAGGGCAGGACGCGGTGCCCCACCTCGATGGCGTGGTGCACACTCCAGAGCTGGTTGATGTCGCACATGAGGTCGATGTCGGGTCCGATGGCCTCGCGCATGACGCGCACGCGCTCGACCGATGCCGCCATGGTCGGCTCGCTCCCGCACTGCATCTTCATCTGCCGGAAGCCCATGTCAACGAGCCGCGGGCCCGCCTTGGCGAGATAGTCCAGGGGATGCTGCCGCATGAGGGCGCCGCTTGCATAGGTTGGCACGCGATCGCGCAGGTCCCCGAGGAGCGCGCACACGCTCTTGCCCGCGGCCTTGCCCTTGAGATCCCAGCACGCGATGTCTACTGCCGAGAGCGCGAGCGCGAAGATACCGCCGGGGCCCGAGCTGCCCGCGGCGCGGCGCAGCTTGGCGGCGATGGCCTCGACCTGGGTCGGGTCGTCGCCGATGATGAGCCGCGCGAGCGCGTCCACCGCTGCCTTGAGAGCCGGAGTGAGCGTGCCGCCGAAGAAGGTGAGGCCGAGTCCCACGAGTCCCTCATCGGTGCCCAGCTCGAGGGTGACGAATTCGCGCGTGTCGGTGGGCTCGGGCAGGCCGACGACCAGCGGGTTATCCGCGGGCGTGCGCAGCACTCGCGTGGTGACGTGGGTGATCTTCATCGGCGGGACCTTTCTCTTCGCCCGGGGTTCAGAAGGCCAGGAAGCTCTTCAGCGCGGCCAGCACCGCCTCGGGATTGTCTTCGTGGAGCGTGTGCACCGCGCGCGGAATCTCGACGAAGCGGCCGTGCGGCAGCTCTTTCGCCATGCGCTCGGCCACTTCGCGATCGAGGATGGGACTCGATTCGCCGCGGAGCACGAGGGTCGGAACGGTGATGGATCGCAGGACAGCCCACCAGTCCAGATCGAGCTGCGAGCGCCGCTCCTTCACGCTCGGATGCCAGGCCCACACGATGGCGCCGTCGGGGCGCAGCCGGAGGCTGTGCGACGCGACCCACCGATAGTAGTGGATGCCGGGATACGGGTTCCCGCGATAGAGGTGCTGAGCCGCCTGCTCGATGCTCTCCCACGTCTCGGGCTCGGGCGGCCCCGCCGGGGCCTGCGCCGCGCGCTTGCTGATCTCGGGACCGATGTCGACGATCACCAGCTTCTGCACGCGATCGGGCCGCTTGGACGTGAAGTAGATGGCGTTGCGGCCGCCCATCGAAAGCCCGACGAGCACGAAGGGAGGAAGGCCGAGCTGATCCACGACGCCCGAGATGTCGTCGAAAGACACGATGGCGTTGTAGACGTCGGCAGGGTCGCTATCGCCGTGGCCGCGCTGGTCCATCGCGTAGACGTGGAAGTGCGGCTGGAGCGCGATGCTGAGGGTGTCCCACGCGTGCGCATGCCCGGTGAAGCCGTGCAGGAGCACGAGGGGGGTGCGGTCGCCGCCGCCCCAGTCGAGCACGTGGAGCCGCAGGCCGTTGACGACTACGTCACGATCGAGCGGTCGAAGGAGGTTCATCGGATCCGGGGCGCATGATAGCAGGATTGGCGGGCGGGCTCCACCGCTTGACGCAGGTCCGCCGCCGGCGCAAGATCGGGCGCTGCTCGAACTCGCCCGCGAAAGGGGATAGGCCATGGATATCGGCTGCCATCTTCCTACTCAGGGGCCTCTGGCCACGCGCGAGGCGCTCGTGACCTTCGCGCAGGAGGCGGAGAAGCGCAACGTCGCGTCGCTCTGGATCAGCGATCACGTCATCTTTCCGCGGCAGGCGACCGGCAACTATCCAGGTGGGCGCTTTCCGCACCCGCCCGACAAGGCCTACCTCGAGCCCGTGGTGGCGCTCACCGCGGCCGCCGTCTGCACCACGCGCGCGCGCCTCGGGTCCTCGGTCTTCATCCTGGGCCATCGCCATCCGGTGGTCATGGCCAAGATGCTCACGAGCATCGATGCGCTGTCCAGTGGGCGGCTGATCTGCGGCATCGGCGTGGGCTGGTGGAAGGAGGAGCTCGAGATCCTGGGCGCGCCCTTTCACGCACGCGGCCGCCAGGCCGACGAGATCCTGCGCGTCTTCAAGGCGCTGTGGACAGAGGAGAACCCGTCCTTCGCCGGCGAGTTCTTCCACTTCCGTGACATCGGCTTCGCGCCCAAGCCCGTGCAGAAGCCGCACCCGCCCATCTGGGTCGGCGGCGACAGCCCCGGCGCTTTCCGCCGGGTAGTTACGCTCGGCGACGGCTGGCATGCCACGTCGAAGACACCAGCCGAGCTCAAGGACGCCCTCGCGCGGTTGCGCGCCGTGGCCGACGCGGGGCGGCGCCCCTTCGAGAGCATCGAGCTGTCCCTCCGCTTCACGCTCACCGACAAGCTCCTCGCCGAGGGGCCTCAGGCCGTGGTGGATGTTCTCGGTGAGTACAAGCGACTCGGCCTGACCCACGTGCTGATCGACTTCCGCCGCGACGACCTCGCGAAGATGCTCGAGCTTCTGGAGCTTGTGACCGGCACCGTCCGGCCGGCCGTCGACCGCGCCTGACGACGCCCGCGCTGATGCGGTCTAGAAGCGGAGGGCGAGGCCGCCCATGACGGTGCGGGGGTTGCCCGGCGTGTAGTTGATGTCGTTCACGCCCTGGGGCGGCTCGCCCGGCAGCCGCGACGTGTTGTAGAACTGGGCTTCGCGCCAGTCGATGTTGAGTATGTTCTCGACGTTCACGAAGGCGTCGATCGAGGCACTCCCGCCCAGCTTGTACCGGTAGCGCGCGGCAAAATCGTAGAGCGTGTACCCGCGCGCGGTCTGAAAGCGGTCCTCGTCGGCCCAGCGATTGCCGAGATAGCGCATCGAAGTGCTGGCGGTCAGCCCCCAGGGAAAGCGCGCGGTGAAGTCCGCGAACGCGGTCACGCGCGGCGCCAGCGGCACGGCACTGCCGTTGAAGAACTCCGCGGTGGTCTGCGTCACGTTGCCGGTGAAGGTGAGCCAGTCGAAGGGCCTCACCTTCATGCCGAATTCGAAGCCCTGCCGGCGACTGGCGGTGCTCGGCTCCACGGTGCCGTCGTCGCCGTTGAAAACCAGCTCGCTGGTGAGATTGAGCCACCAGTAGGTGAAGGTCAGCTCGACCTTGGGCAGGAGGCGCGTCTTGGCGCCGAACTCCCAGCCCGTGGCCTGCGCGAGGGCGGGCAGGTTCGGATCGGTGACGACGGCGCGGGCGTCGTTGCTGTGATAGCCCGTCCCGAAGTTGGCGAAGAATTCGGTCTGGGCCCAGGGGCCGAAGGCGAGATTGACCTTGGCGCTCGGTATGGACTTCCTCGCGGCGCCCTGGGGCTGATCGGGTGCCTCGACCAGGTTGTTATGGACGTTGAAATAGAAGAAGTCGCCGCGCGCGCCCGTGAGAATCCGCAGCCAGGGGAAGGGCATGGCCTCGAACTTGAGGAACGGCGAGTAAGACGTCTCGAAGATGCTGACGTCCTGCGTGGTTTGGAGGAGATTCCGGTCGACGGTGTGGGTGAGGACGACGCGGGGCCGGTCGAGGCGGAACTGGAAGCCCGCCGTCGTGGCGAGCGGCATGCCAAAGACCGTATCGCGGTGCTCATACTCCGAATTCATCCCGGCGACCTTGCGGTTGCGGTCGTTCTGCCCGATCTGATCGCCGTTGACCGGATCATTGAGGAAGAACGTGAAGTTCGAGAAGAGGTTGAGCTGGTAGTACTGGGCGTAGGCGCGGACCCTGAAGGTGTCGGTTTCCGACACGCGCCACTGGAGATCGCCGTTGATGTTGAAGCGCTGAGTGTTCCCGCCCTCGCTGTTGTCGATGGCCCCGAAGCGGTCGATGATCTTGTCGCGCACGGCACGCTCGGGGATCTGGCCGGACGCCCACCAGTTGCTCCAGAGATAGCTGGCCCAGATCGATGCATCGACGCTTTCGCTGAGCGCCCCCGATGCCTTGGCGAAGCCGTTGATTCGCTGATAGTCCTGCGGCCGATCGAAGGGGCCGTTGGTCTTGTAGATCTCGAGGGCGAAGAGCGTCTTCACCCTGTCGCGCGTGGGCGAGAAGAGGGTGAGGTAGCGCTGGGTCCCCCAGTTTCCCCCCGCCGCCTCCACGATGTCTTCGGGGACGACGTCTCGCGTGATGAAATTGACGGCCGCCGCGGTGGCGAAGTCTCCGTACTCGACCCAGTACGGGCCCTTGAAGACGTCGACCTGCTTGAGGGTCTCCGGGATCATGAAGTGCAGATCGGTATACCCCTGGCCGTGAGCGTGGGAGCGGAGGTTCACGGGCATCGCGTCGAGGAAGAACGCCACGTCCGTGCCGTGATCAGCGTCGAACCCGCGGAGGAAATACTGCGCGGCCTTGCCGCCGCCCTGGTGCTGGCTCACCACGAAGCCCGGCACGAGGCGCAGGATGTCGGAGGCCCGGCCCCGCGGCCGCAGCTCGAAGTCGCGCCCCGGGATGATCTGCTCCGAGGAGGACTCCGTCGCCGGCGGCGCCGCCACGATCACGGGATCGAGCACCGCCTGCGGGATGGGCGGCGGCGGGCTCTCCGGAGCTTCCGCTCCCGGCTGGGGCGGCTGGATCTCCAGGGGCCGCGGCGATTCCTGGGCTTCCGCCATGACCGCGCTGCCCAAGAGCAGAAGGGTAATGATCGCTCGACTCAAGCAGACAGTCCCCCGCGCTTGACGATCGATGAGAGGACGAGCGCCCGCAGGACCCGATGACCGGGTCGGCAGGCTCGGGAAACGAGAAGCTAGGCGGGAGCGATGGGAGGAGCGCGTCCCCGACTGGACGAGACGACGAGATCCGGAACGGGAGCGTTGTAAGCCTCGACGACCTCACTGAGCAAGAGGGCGGGAGTCGCGGGGGGGCCGTCGGTGTCCGGGTCGGCTGCCGCCGGTTGCGCCGGGGATGCGCCGATCGCAAGGCCGTCCGCATGCCGGGCATGGTGCAGGTGCAGGGCCGCGTGGAGCACGCCCTCGAGCGAGGCGATCGAGAGCGGCAGCATCAGCGCGAGAGCGAGCGCCCGGCGGCGCGGCATGGCCGCCAGGAGAGACAGCGCCGCCACGACCGCCGCCACCGACGTCGACGCATGGCGGCGCAGCGCCTCCCATGCGCCCGCCACGCCCCGACTTTCGGGCGCCGTGTCCGGTTGGCCGGGAGCGTGAAGCCCGTTCGAAGCGGCCGCCGTCTCGTGCCCGGGATGGGCCCACGCGGGAGCCGTCAGGCAGACGAGGGCGAGCCCCACTGCCAGCAACAGGGTCGCCGGGCGCACTCGCGCCACGGGCGCGATCCTAGCTCCCGGGCTCGCTCTCTTCAAGCTCGGTGCGGGCCCCCCCTATTTGTCCAGCCAGACGTCCTGCATGCGGCCGTAGTTGTACAGCGAGTTGTGCGCCACGAGATTGCGGACATAGGGCCACTGGGCGAAGTACTCCTTGCGCCACGAGAGCATGGGCCGCGCCACGTCGGCTTCGAGCTTGCGCTGGATCTCCCAGACGATCTTGAGCCGCTTGGCCCGGTCCAGCTCCTGCGACTGCAGATCGATGAGGCGGTCCGTCTCCTCGCTGCAGTAGTCGGTGTAGTTGCGCGAGGCGCCGCACTTGTAGTTCTCGAAGAAGTACGCGTCGGGATCGTCGAAGCCGCCGGCGGTGAGATTGGCGCCGATCTGGTAGTCGCGGCGCGCGAGCGCGGGGAACCAGGCGGCCGTGTCCATCTGCTTGAGCGAGGCCTCGACGTTCACCTGGCGCAGCTGGTCGGCGACGAACGAGCCCACATCGAGATAGATCGAGATGGTCCGAGTCACCAGCTCCACGTGAAGCGGCTTGCCGGGGCCGTAGCCCGCAGACGCGAGGAGACGCTTGGCCTCCGCTTTGTCCGCCGCCGACCCGCGATAGCCCGGGAGCGTCTTGAAGTCCTGGTCCGGCAGCCCCCAGATCCCGAAGGGCTTGGGCATCATCGAGGCGCCCACGACGGCGCCGCCGTGCCGCACGCCCTGCACGAAGGCGTGCCGGTCCATGGCGAGGCTGAACGCGCGACGCACCGCCGGATTGTCGAAGGGCGGGCGCTTGTGATTGAGAACGACGTTGTCGCTGCCGTTCTGTCCCACCTCCTGGATCACGAGGGACGGCACGGCCTGTTTCACCGAGTCCGCCATGGTCTTGGTCATCTCGAGGGGAACGAAGGCGTCGATCCGGCCGGTCTGGAGCGCGGCAAGCCGCGTGCCGCGCTCGCCGATGATCGTGTAGCGGATCCCGTCGAGATAGGGCCGGCCGGGCACGAAGTAGTCGGGGTTCCGCTCGAGCTCGATGAGCTGGCCGCGAGCGTACTGCTTCTGCCGGAAGGGGCCCGTGCCCACGCAGCGCTGCCGCAGGTCGGCGAGCGGGACATGGGCCGGGTACACCGGCGAGTAGCCGGAGGCGAGCATGAGCAGGAAGGACGGCTGGGGTCGCTTGAGCTTGAACACGACGGTGTGCGGATCGGGCGCTTCGATGGCCTCGACGTTGGCGTACCAGTCTTTGCGGGCGCTGAGTCTGAGCTTGGCCGGCGCGTCCGGCGCCTCGCGCACGACGTCGAAGGTGTACTTGACGTCTCGAGACGTGAAGGGCTGGCCGTCGTGCCAGCGCACGTTCTTCTTCAGGAAGAAGACGAGGTTACGGTAATTGTCCTGCCACGACCATTTGTCGGCGAGCTCGAGGATGACCGTGTCCACACTCTCCAGCGCCTTCGCGGGGTCGAAGTACACGAGGTTCGAGTAGCAGGGTGACATCGGCCAGACGTTCGAGACCGTCGCGGACTCGTGAATCAGGAGTCCAGGCGGCTCCTCGATGAGCAGGGTATTGAGGATGCCGCCGCGCTTGGGCGTCTGGCCCTGGGCGTGCACGCCGGCGGCGACCGCGACGCCGGCGATGATGGTGACCGCGAGCAAGAGCGACAGTATCGGGGGACGTGTCATGGTGTCCTCTCGGTGAGTGAGCTTCGCGGACCTCGATCGTTCAGCATGGCGGCGATGGCGGCACCACCTTACTACAAGAGAGCTCTCAGAGGGGCCTCGACGCGGAGCCCGCGGGGCAGTATCCTTGGCGGGCGCGAGCCCACAACGACAAGGAGGTCATACGCATGCCGGATGCAAAGGGAAAGTTCAAGGTCGTGGTCCAGCGGCCCTCGGGAGGGATCAGCTTCGATCTCGCCGAGGGCGCCTATGCCATCGAGAGAGAGGCGCTCGATCCCATCGGCGCCGAGATCGTCGAGCTGCCGGCGAAGACGGAAGAGGAGTTCATCGCGATGGCGCAGGACGCCGACGCCGTCATCGCTCGCAACCGTCGCATCACCGCCGCCATCATCAAGGGCCTGAAGAACTGCAAGGTCATCGGGCTGGGCAGCGTGGGTGCCGATACGGTGGACGTGGACGCGGCCACCGAGGCCGGCATCGTCGTCACCAATGTGCCCGACGTCTTCATCGACGAGGTGGCGGACCACACCATGGCCATGTTCCTGGCCGCCCACCGGCGTCTGCGCCTCATGCACCAGCTCACCGTCGACGCCAAGTGGAGCGAGGGGCGGCCCTACTTCAAGGACATCCCGCGGCTCTACGGCCAGACCATCGGCCTCATCTCTTTCGGTAATGTCGCGAAGGCGGTGGCGCGGCGCTGCCACGCCTTCGGCTTGCACGTCATCGCCTATGATCCGTTTCTCGCTGAGCTCGAGATGACGGCAGTCGGCGTCGAGCCGGTCACGAGCCTCATCGAGCTGTGCCAGCGCTCGGATTTCCTGTCCATGCACGCGCCGCTCAACTCCGAGACGCATCACATGATGAGCGACAAGCAGTTCAAGGCCATGAAGAAGTCGGCGATCTTCATCAACAACGGCCGCGGCCCGACGGTGGACGAGCGGGCGCTGATCGAGGCGCTGAAGCAGCGTGACATTGCCGGCGCGGCGCTGGACGTCTTCGAGCAGGAGCCCGTGGATCCGATGAACCCGCTGCTCCACATGGACCACGTGATCGTGACGCCGCACATCGCCTCGGCGACGGCGCGCATGGCGCCCGAAACGCGGCGCCGTCTCGGCCGCGAGATCGCCACGGTGCTCCAGGGCAAGTGGCCGCGGTCGGCCGTCAATCCCGGCGTCCTTCCGCGGACGAACCTCATTCGCTGGCAGCCTTATCCGATGGGGCGCGGCCCCAACCGGTAACTGGACGCGATTACATCACCACCCTCACCCTACCCTCTCCCTCTCTGAGGGAGAGGGATGCTCGAGTCCCTCGCCCCCGGAGGGGGAGAGGGTCGCAGTTCGAGCTGAGCCGCTCGCCTCGAGCGGGGAGGCGAGGGCTGAGATGATCAGGGGGCGGCCTGGACGTCAGGGATCAGCAGAGCGCGGAGAGGACGAAGTCGATCTGCGCGGGCTCGAGCTGCGGCGGGAGGAGCAGGATCGGCAGCTCCGCGCCCGCGTCGCGCCAGCGCGCGATGCGTTCCCGCGCCTCGTCCGGCGTGCCGTAGACCGTGAGCTCATCGAGCAGGACGTCGGCTTCCGGCGGCACCACTGCCGACCCGCGCGTGGAATTGGCCGCGATGACGGCCTGCACCTCGCGCTCGAAGCCGAGGCGCGAGATGGTCCGCGGATAGAAGGGCCCCATCGAGGTGAGGTAGAAGGCCACGAACCACGCCGCGCCCTTCCGTGCCTCGGCGCCGTCCGCGGCGATCACGGTGGGCAGGCTCGGCACGATGCGCGGCAGGTCGCGGGACGTGGTCGCGCGCGCACGGCCCTCGCGCAGGAGCGCCATCCCGTCACGCAGCCGGGAGCGCGGATAGAGGAAGGGAATCCAGCCGTCCGCCAGCTCGCCGGCCAGTCGCACTGTCTCCGCCGAGAGCCCGGCGAGGTAGAGTGGCACGCGGGGCGCCGGCGGCAGATTCAACCGGAGAGGGCGGGCGCCCGCACCCGGGGCGAGGGGGACACGCTCCCCCTTGAGGAGCGCACGCACCTGCGTGAGCACCCGGCGCATGCGATCGATGGGCGCCGCGTAGGGCACGTCGTGGAGCCCCTCGACGAGCTGAGCGGTGCTGGCTCCGAGCCCGAGGGTGAAGCGGCCGCCCGAGACCGCGTCGAGAGTGCTGGCGGCCATCGCGATTGTCGCCGCGCTCCGGTTCCACACGCCGAGGACACCTGTGCCGATCTCGATGCGCCCCGTGCGCGCCGCCACTTCGCCGAGGAGCACCGTGGTGTCGTGTGCCCAGGTCTCGGGGAGGTAAAAGGCCGCGTGGCCTGCCCGCTCCGCCTCGATCGCGAGGCGCACGAGCACGTCGTGCCGGTTCTCGAGCGGCATCATGGAGAAGCCGAGCGGGGCGCTCACGACGATGGCCTCACGGCGCGAGGATGCGGTCCCAGCGCCCGTATTCGCGCGCGGCGTCCATGAACCACTGGACGCAGTCCGGGTTCGCGCGCGGCGGCAGCTCGCACGACGTGGACAGGACGAAGCGGGAGCGGTGGCCGACCGTGTCGATGCAGCGCCTGACTTCGGCTTCGATCTCCTCGCGGGTGGCCCGCTCGAAGATGGTCACGTCCACGTTGCCGATGCCCACCACGCCGCGCTGATTGCCGAGCGTCACGAGCCGGTCGAGCTGGTCGACCTGCAGCTTGGGATCCGACTGCTGGTCCAGATCGATGGTGACGGCCACGAATCCCACGTCCATCAGGTCCTCGTGGATCTGGT
>Ga0335069_10012913_pt1 | contig 11741 bp, 8 predicted proteins | sample Lox_Sample_11_FD_206714 | JGI IMG/M metagenome (GOLD analysis project Ga0335069, IMG submission 206714) | Soil microbial communities from Loxahatchee National Wildlife Refuge, Florida, United States - Lox_Sample_1.1 | ecosystem: Environmental > Terrestrial > Soil > Wetlands | place: USA: Florida...
GCACTCTGCAGCACCACTCCTTGGCCGCCCATCAACCGGAAGAACGTTGGGGCGCCGAAGAGAATGACAAGGGCAAAGACCACGCCCAGTGCCGCGCTGAGGACGAGCGCGTGTTCCGCCACGGCGCCCGCCTCATCGCGATGCCCCGCACCCAGAGTACGGGCAACCGCCGATGCGGCGCCGGCCCCGATGCCACCACCCATGGCTGTGATCGCCAAAAGAGAAATCGGAAACACCAGCGATACTGCCGCGATGGCGTCGGGCCCGAGACGGCTGACGTAGTATGTGTAGAGAACGTTCGACGTCGCCGCGACGAGCATGACGAGCGTTGTGGGGGTGGCAAGGCGGATGATTGCTCGCAAAGGTGGCATCGCCAACAAGCCCTCCGGCTCTACTCGTCGGCGAGTTGGCGACGACCCGGCGCCGGTCGGGTGTGATGCGGTGGTGGCGGGAAGGGCGCTCATTGCGGTCAGGGACGCACATTGCGCCAGTTCGATGCGGCGTGCAACTGAGGCCGAGGCGGTGCCTCGAGTGGCTGCGTCGTGGTAGAAGACTGTCCGCGGTCATGCAAGCAGAGGAACAAGAATCAAGGAGAATTAGTCGGGCGCTGCTGATCGCGGCGCTGCACCCGGACAGTCGGGTCTTTGCACAGCTGGCAGAGGATGCCGGCCGGCGCGTCGATTGGTCGTGGGTGTTTGAGTGCGCCGCTGCGCACAAGGTGGCTGCGCTGCTGGCAGCGCGCGTAGAAGGCTGCGGTGCAGTGGCACCGATTGACGACGTCACTGCGGCACGCTTGCGAAAGTTTCGCGATGAGGCGCGGGCGCGGGCAGTGGTGGCGCTCGATACGCTGCGCGAAGTTGGAGCGCACTTCGACGAGGCCGGCCTACCATTCCTGGTGGTGAAGGGCAGCGTCCTCGCGGAGCATGTGTATCACGACGCCGCGGCACGCCGCTTCTTTGACGTCGATGTGGTGGTCCATCCGGAGATGATCGAGCCTGCTGAAGCGCTACTACGGTCGATGGGATATGAGCTCGGCCAGGTCGACAAGCTGATCGGGGTACGGCCAACCGGACAAGCGGCGGCGCGGATGGCGGAGAGTATGACGCACGCGTTCTATCGGCGCTACGAGTACGAGTTGCCGTTCGTAACGCGCGCTGCGGCGTCGCGCCTCGCAGTTGACCTGCACTGGCATATCGCGCCACGGGACCGCGTCAGGATCAGCGCGGAGGACATCTGGCAGTTTACCGCTCCGGTGCGCGTCGGCGACAGCCAACTGCGCACTCTGACGCCGTCGGCGACCCTGATTCACCTCGCTGTCCACGCGACCACCTGTTCTTTTGCTGGCTTTCGTCTCCTTCACCTCTGCGATGTTGCCTGGGCGGCAACGCAATTTGGTGAACAATGTGACGATCTCTGGGCGGTGGCGGAAGCCTGGGGTGTGGCGTCGCATCTCGACCGTGTCATGGACATGACCGCTCGTGTCCTTGGCGTACCGCTGCCGCCGCTCGTGCGTCGCACCATCGCGCCGGGGCGGCGGCTTCTGCACCGAGAGTTGCGGATGGTGGTACGCAACGGCTTTCTCGTCGATGCCGCGGCTGCTGGGTCCCTCGCACCATGGCGCCGCGCGTGGAGGGAAGTCGTATGGAGCATCGCCATGCGCTGCTTGGGCCGCAACCTGATGCGCAGCTGGCGCGTGCGCGGTGTGCGGCTGCGCTGGTGGTGGCGGCGGCGACGTGTGGCGGAGGCGTGAGTCGTGGCGCGTTTGCGGCGCGGCGCAGGCGCCAGCAGCCCAATGGCTGCTTCGAGCCGCCGGCACCTCGGCTATGTGGCTGGGTGTCGCCGCCCTCAGGCAGCGTCGCAGCGCTGAAGCAACTCCTCTGCGCTTGAGTCATCGGCGCAGCGCTCCAACAAGTGACGCAATCGTTTGGTGGGGAGATCCGCTGCTTGCGGCATGTGCCGCAGGCGAAAGACGGCGCTGGCTACGGTCGCAGCGACCGCCCAGAAGGGGAAGTGTGTCGCGAAGTCGCGTGAGCTGCGGAGGGCGTCGTATCCGGCCAGGTACGCAGCGCGTTGTGGTACCGGCATCGGCCAGCGATACCATGTGCGGCCGAGGTCGAAGTCCAGTTCATCGACGGTGAGCGCATCGTTGTCTACCACGCACAGGTCGCCCGACTGGCGCACGATGATGTTCTCACCACAGAAGTCGGTGTGAACGAAGCCGACGGCGCATGACGAGGGCGCATGACGCAGCGCCAGTGCGCACAGCGCCTGGACCTCGTTGGCGTCGATCAGTCCGGCCTGTGCGAGCGCGCCAAGGTCCTTCCGCAACCTCGCTTCACTGCGGAGTTCAATCCGCGGTTGGTACGGAGTAGCCGGTGGCAGGGGGGTCCGGTGTAAGAGACCTTGCAGCGCTCCGCAACGACGCGCCAGCGCGGGGGTGAGGTCGACCTGGTTCAGCTGAGTGCCGTCGACCCAGTCGGTGAGAATGGCCCGGTCATGACGAGCCAACACACTCGGGAAGGCCGGGTGGTGCACGCAACGCAGAACGTATTCGGTCCGCGCCGCCTCCCTGGCCGTGGCGAGCTGCCGGCCCTTGAGCGTGCGCCCATCTGCAAAGTCCAGGCGGAATGCCTGTGAGGCGCTCAGCTCTCCGACCGGAGTTGCGGCAACCAACGGTACATTGACCTCGCGTATCAGCGATTGGAGATCCTCGCCGGGTTGGTAACTGCCGTCGGGTATAGGCATGCTGTCTTGCAAATCAAACGCTCTGTAGCCTAGTGGAGCCTGACAACCAAGTGGCGCACTGGAGGACTGTCGGCGTGGGCTTGCTTTTTGGGGGCAACGCCTGAACACTCACTCGCGGCGCGAGAGGCCACTGGGTTGGAAAACGCTGCTACACAGATCGGGTTGCGCTACGAAGGTTTGCGCATCGCCGTCGAAAGTACACTGGCCAGTCACCTGGCTTGGCTGGAGGAGTTTCTTACGCCCGCGTTCACGGTGGGTGCGCCACAGCCCAGCGACTGGCGCGTGACGCTGCACGAGAACGACGCGCGCTATGCTGCAATTGTTGGGCAAGGCCCGGTGCCTGATGCGCTACCGCTTGCCTGCTTCGGCCTGGACCACGATTGGATTCGCTTGCCGCGTTGGCGCAATGCCGCCGGCGTGCGTACCGTCGTCGATGAGCAGGGGGGCGTTGCCTACGAGGTCGACCCGGTCCGTCGAACGGTGGTGCTGACGGGTGAGCCGCGGGCGCTTGCGCTCCGGACCGCCTTGATGCGCGTCGTGCGCGAGTTGGCGATGCGCTGCGCGCAGAGGAGGGGCGGACTGTTTTTGCACGCGGCGGCGCTCGCCATCGGTAGCCGTGGCCTTGTGCTGGCCGGCGAAAAAGACGCCGGGAAGACAACGCTGTTGGTCAACCTCCTGCGCCACGACGCCGCCCGCTACGTGGCGAACGATCGTGTTCTGGTTGGGTGCAGTGTCGCCACGATGCCACTGCGCGGCATGCCGACGATCGTCAGCATCCGTCCGGGCACCCTGGAGTTCTTTCCGCACCTGCATCGGCAGCTGGTGGCAAGCGGCTTCAACTACCGCCATACATTGCAGGAGGCGGCGGCCACGCACGATGCGGTTGCGCGTCCGTGGCGAGACGGTCGCTTCGGCGTGAGTCCCGCACAGTTCTGCGCACTGCTCGGCGTAGAACAAATGGGGACATGTGAAATCTCAGCAGTGCTGTTCCCTCGGGTCGTACCTGAGGAACCCACTATTGGGTTGCGTCAACTTGGGAGTAGGGATGCCGCGCAGCGGCTGGCCGCGACAGTCTTCGGTCGTGCCGCGCCCCTTGAGCAGGAATCGCTGTGGGACTCCGACGCTGAGGTATACAGGCACCACGACGAACTTCTGATCGCCCGCGTCGAACACTTGGCGGACCGCCTGCCGTGTTTCGAATGCCGCCTGGGACGAAACGCCCACACGAGTGTGAGTGCCGCGACCGAGATCGCGCGTCGATTGGTCGCATGATGCCGCGCTCCAGAGCAGTCCGACCCACACCCGGGAGATCAACCTGATGCGGGTGGCCTACATCTGTGCTGATCACGGCATCTCTGTGTTTGGTTGCAACGGTGCCGCGGTGCACATCCAGGAAATGATCCGCGCATTGCGCGGACTGGGGCACCAGGTCGAGCTGTTTGCAGCCAAAGTCGGCGGCCGCCCGCCCGCGGACCTGGAGCATCTCCTGCTGCATCAAGTGACCATGCCGGCGCCACGGTCGGAGGAATTGGCGGAAGCGAACGATCGCCTGCGGAAGTCGATTGCCGACGCCGGGGTTTTCGACTGCATCTACGAGCGCTATTCGTTGTGGAGCTACGGACCCTTGGAATACGCGCGCGATCGCGGAGTGCCGGGCGTTCTGGAGGTCAACGCGCCGTTGATCGACGAGCAGGTGACGCGCCGCCGACCCATTGACTGTGCCGCCGCAGAGCGTGTCGCCGCACGGGTGTTTGCTGCGGCATCATTGATCACCGTCGTCTCGAGTGAGTTGATGGTCTACGTTACGCAGCGTATGGCGGCCCGAGGTGCGCCCTACGTTGTGCAAAACGCCGTGAACCCGTTGCGCTTCGCCGCCGATGTGCTGCCGAGCATTACCCGTGAAGCAAATGTGTTCACGATTGGCTTCCTCGGTTCGATGAAGCCTTGGCATGGCTTGCCGACCTTGATCGAGGCCTTCGCGTTACTACACGAGCGGCCCGACGAGTACCGGCTGCTGCTGATCGGAGATGGGCCGGAACGGAAAGCGGCAGAAGCGGCACTGGTCGCCCGCCGCTTGGACGCGGCGACGACATTCACAGGTGAAGTGCCGCCCGCAGACGTTCCTGGCTTGCTGGCCTCCGTGGATGTGGCGGTGGCTCCGTATCCACAGTTGCCGTCGTTCTACTTTTCGCCTTTGAAGATATATGAGTACATGGCGGCTGGGCTACCCATCGTCGCCAGCTGTGTCGGACAGCTGAATGAATTGATCAGCGACGGAGTGACCGGGCTTCTTTGTCCTGCAGATGATCCGCGGGCGCTGGCGGCGCGGCTTCAATTGCTCAGAAACGATGCGTCTCTACGCGCACGTCTTGGTGCGGCAGCACGGAGGCGCGTACTGGACGGACACACGTGGGGAGCAACGGCCGAGCGAGTTCTGTCCCTGGCCGGGTTCATGTGTTCGGCGCACGCGATGGAGGCGGTGCGGTGAGTAGAACGGTTGCGGCGCCGAAGCAGGTACCGGTCATCTGCGTGGTCGCGAGTCTCCCGGGCACGTACTCGGAGACGTTCATACAGGCGCACATCGAGCGCCTACCCGCCCACGTGGAGCCAATCTACCTGCACGGGGTAGGCTGGCAGAAGGGCGACGGGCAACCCTTGCTAAATCCGCTCTTGCGGAGTGCTGCCGCCGTGGCGCGCGAGTTCAACGTCGATTTCGAGGCACTGCAAGCCTGGGCACTCTACCGCTACCTCAAACGGCATCGGGTCCAAGCGGTGCTTGCGGAGTATGGCGTCAACGGTGCGCGCGTCTTTCGCGTCTGTCGTCGTGCCGGCATCCCGCTCGTCGTCCACTTCCACGGGTTTGATGCCTACAAACACGGTCGTCTTGCCCAGGTGAGCCCGGCCTACGCAGAGATGTTCGGCATGGTGGCGGCCGTGGTGGCCGTTTCGCACGACATGGAGAAACAGTTGGCGACCCTGGGCGCGCCGCGCGACAAGATTGTCTACTGTCCCTGCGGCGTTGACCTGGCGTCGTTTTCCGGAGCCGACCCGGCGAGTGCGCCGCCAACGTTCCTTGCGGTGGGACGCTTCGTCGAAAAGAAGGCGCCGCACCTGACGCTGTTGGCTTTTCGCAAGGTGGTGGACGCGTTTCCAGAGGCGCGCCTGATCATGGCCGGCACCGGCACGCTGCATCAAGCGTGCATGCAGTTGGCAGCCGGGTTGCGGCTTAGCGAACACGTCTCGTTTCGTGGTGTCATCTCACATCGCGAGGTGGCGGCACTCATGCAACGCGTACGAGGCTTTGTGCAGCATTCAATACGGCCGGAGGACGGCGACAGCGAAGGGACGCCGGTCGCAGTGATCGAGGCCGGCGCCGCGGGCCTGCCGGTAGTTGCCACAGCCCATGGGGGCATTGGGGACGTCATCGTGCACGGCGAGACTGGGTTCCTGGTGCGCGAGGGCGACATTGACGCCATGGCTGACTATATGATCCAGCTGGCCTCGGATGCGGCATTGGCCGCGAGGCTCGGACGACAGGCGCGCGCACGGGTCGCCGCGCAGTTTTCGCTGGACACCAGCATTGCCCGTCTCTGGTCCGTTCTGGATCGAGCGATCGCCGAGCCGAGTGTCGTAGTGCAGCCAGCGCACACGGTTGTCGCTCGGCCTGACGGCGCTCCGGAGGTCCCGTGAGTCGTAGCGCTGCGCGGCCAATCACGATTGGGCAAGGCGAATCCAAGGCGCGATGATGATCGCTGTGAGCGCCATCGTGCCGACGTGCCGGCGGATCGTGATGCTCGAGCGGGCTCTGCGCTCGGTCGGCACGCAGGAGGACGGCCCCGACGAGCTGGTCGTCGTCAACGATGGGCCCGACTCTGACGGTCCTGCTGTTCAACGGCTGGCGCAGGGAGTTCAGTGCTCGCAGGTCGCCGTAATCACCAACGCACGCGCTCGCGGTGCGAGTGGTGCACGCAACGCAGGTGCCGATCAGGCGGTCGGCGAATGGCTCGCTTTTCTCGACGACGACGACGAATGGTTGCCGGCGTACCTGCGCCAGGTGCGGAAATGTGTCGAGGGCGGTGAAGTTGATGTGGTGTGTACCGATCTCCTGTACGGGTACGACGGCGAACCCGACCGACCTGGTAAGCCGGCATGCGACCGGCTGGCGGTCGACTTGTTCCTGACGCGAAATCCCGGTCTGATCGGTTCGAACCTGGTGATCCGGCGCGCGTTGTACGCGGACATCGGCGGCTTTGACGAATCGCTCCCCTGCCTGAACGACATGGACTTCGGCATACGGCTGAGCCTGCGCGGCGCCGTACGCTACCGGCCTTTGCGTGTGCGGCTGGTACGTCACTACCAGCACACCGGGGTTCGGCTGTGTACGCCGCGAACGAATATCATGCGTAGTGGTATTCGTGGATTTTACCGGCGCTACGCCAAATACATGACTGCCGCGCAGCACGAGGAGTTCAGCCGCAGTATGCGGCGCCTTTGGGGAATCGATGAGCATGGTGAGTTGGTCTAAGGCGAACGACATCGCTGCATACCACGATGATCGCGAGCGATCGGGCCGGAAGAGCCATCGTGTTCACCGGTGTCGACGGCCGATCTGCCGCCGGTGAGTGGCGGCGCCGGCGTTCATCCGGCCGACGCCAGACTGCGGCCATCGCCAAACTCTCCGCGCCGTTGTAGGAAGCGCAGACGGACGGAGGCAGAGAGATGGCCGATCAGAGTGCGCAGCCGTGTTACCGGGATGCAACACAATCGCTTGATTCGCGCGTCGGCGACCTGCTGTCGCGCATGACGCTCGACGAGAAGCTCGCGCAGCTCGGCGGCGTGTGGTCGACGAGCTTGCTCGAAAACGGCTCACTCTCCGAGGTACGTGCACGCGAAAAGCTGGCGAACGGCACCGGCCACATGACGCGCATCGGTGGCGCGACGATTCTACGGCCGGCCGAGAGCGCCCGGTTCGTCAACGCCCTCCAAAAATTCCTGATCGAGGAGACCCGCCTCGGCATCCCGGCAATCATTCATGAGGAGAGCTGTGCCGGGTATCTTGCCCGCGACGCGACGTGCTTCCCGCAGGCGATTGGCCTGGCCAGCACATGGGAGCCACGGCTCGTCGAAGCGATGACGACGGTGATCCGCACGCAGATGCGTGCGGTCGGTGCGCACCATTCCCTGGCCCCGGTGCTCGATGTGGCGCGCGATCCACGTTGGGGGCGCACCGAGGAGACCTTCGGCGAGGATCCGTATCTCATCTCGCGCATGGGCGTCGCGTACGTGCGCGGTCTGCAGGGTTCGAATTGGACGCAGGGGGTGGTCGCGACCGGCAAGCATTTCGTTGGTTACGGTGCATCGGAAGGTGGCATGAACTGGGCGCCGGCACACATCCCGCGGCGCGAGCTGTTCGAGGTGTATCTGGTGCCCTTTGCGGCCGCAATCAAGGAAGCCAACGTGGCGTCCATCATGAACGCCTATAGCGAGATCGACGGTGTGCCCGTCGGCGCATCGAAGGAGTTGCTGACCGACGTGCTGCGCGGCACGCTCGGCTTCGACGGCGTGGTGGTCTCCGACTACTTCACGGTGCCGACGCTGATGAACTACCATCGGATCGCGTCTGATGAAGGCGAGGCGGCGTGTTGGGCGCTGGCAGCAGGTATCGACGTGGAGTTGCCGTCATTGCAGTGTTACGGGGCACCGCTGCGCTGTGCGATCGAGACGGGGAAGGTCGCGATAACCCTGGTCGACGCGGCCGTCAGTCGTGTCTTGCGCATGAAGTTCCAACTCGGGCTCTTCGAGCGGCCCTACGTAGATGCCGACGCCGCGCCTGGAGTGTTTGATACTGCCGAGCAGCGGGCTTTGGCTCATGAGGCCGCTCAGAAATCCATCGTTCTGCTCAAGAACGACGGCAACGTGCTGCCGCTGGCCAAGGCGGTGTCGTCCATTGCGGTTGTTGGACCGAGTGCTGACAGCATACGCCTGCTTCAGGGCGACTATCACTACCCATCTCACTTGGAGATGATGCTCGGTGAGATCAAGGACGGTGACCTATCGCCGCGCCCAGATGGCAGTGTGAACCTGGCGCAACATTTCGTACCGATGGTGAGCGTGTTGGAAGGGATCAAACGCAAGGTCAGTGCACGCACGACGATTCGTCATGCCACCGGATGCGATGTGCTCGGTGCTTCAACCGAAGGCTTCGCCGCCGCCGTCACCGCGGCGCACCAGAGTGACGTGACGATCGTGGTGGTAGGCGATAGGTCCGGCTTGGTCGATGGCTGTACGAGCGGCGAATCGATCGACCGTGCCGATCTCGGACTGCCCGGCGTCCAGCAAGCGTTGGTGGAATCGATCGTTGCGACGGGAAGGCCGGTCGTTGTAGTGCTCATCAACGGCCGGCCGCTTGCGCTGCCGTGGATCGTCGAGCGTGTGCCCGCCATCATAGAGGCATGGCTACCGGGAGAGGAGGGCGGTACGGCGATCGCCGACGTCTTGTTCGGCGACTACAACCCCGGCGGCCGGCTTCCCATCTCGGTGCCGGCGACGGTGGGCCAGGTGCCCGTGTACTACAACCACAAGCCCTCCGGCGGCCGTTCGAATTGGAAGGGAGACTACGTCGGAGTCAGTAGCAAGCCACTCTTCCCCTTCGGTCACGGCCTGAGCTTCACCCGGTTCGAGTACGCGAATCTCAGGGTCGCTCCGTCGCAGGTCGACGCAGCCGGCACGGTGCAGGTTGAGGTGGAGGTGACGAACGTGGGGGATCGCGGCGGCGAGGAGGTTGTGCAGCTCTACGTCAATGATGTCGTCGCCAGCGTGACGCGTCCGGTGAAGGAACTGAAGGGCTTCGAACGGGTCGCCCTGGATCCGGGCGAAAGCCGGAATGTCTGCTTCAATCTTCCGGTGAGCGCCTTTGCGTTCTACGATCGAGACATGCGGTTGGTTGTCGAGCCCGGGACGACGAGCGTGATGGTCGGCAGTTCGTCGGAGAACATACATCTCACCGGGCAATTCGAGATCATCTGCGAAGCGCAGGTGGTGCGCCCGATCTAATGCACCACGGGGAGCAGCCCTGAGGCTGCTCCCCACTCGCGTGCGGTGTGGCAGTTCCTACGGTTGCTGCAGGATTCTCAATTCCACGCGGCGATTCTCGGCACGTCCTTCCGCCGTGTCGTTGCTGGCCACGGGCTGCGACTCGCCGAACCCTTTGATGGTCATGCGCGACGCGGTGATGCCGCCCTTCTCGAGGTAGTCGGCTACTGCTTGAGCGCGCCGCACCGAGAGCTTCTGGTTATAGGCGTCGCTGCCGATGCTGTCGGTATGGCCCTCGACGGATAGCGTGATGTCTTTGTACTCCTTGAGGGTACTGATGGCTTCATCGAGGATTGGTCGCGCCTCGGGGCGGATGTCCGCCTTGTTGAAGTCGAAGTTTACACCGCGCAGCACGATCTTTCTCTTTGCCGGCGGGGGAGGTGGCGGCGGGGGAGGAGGTGGCGCCTCGGCAACCACCGGAAGCGCAGGTAGAAAGCGGTACTGCGCGCCGAGGCCGGCACTGACGAAGGTGAGATCGTGAGTCGATCCACGTGCGGCGTGAATGCTGGCCTCGTCGCGTTGTACGAAGAGACCCGCCGAGGCCCCGCGCAGAAACTCGTAGTTCAAGCCGCCCGCGATGTTCCAGCCACCGTCGCTACCGTTGATCGGACCGCTCATCTCGGTGTAGTAGCCGCCCTGCGCCGTGAAGAAGGCCTCCATGCTCTCGTCGAGCAGCGAGATGCGCGGACCCGCAGTGAACGAGAAGAAGCTGCTGACGTCGCTCTGCCGCGTCGGGATGCTGGTCTGAAAAAGGGAAAATTGCGGCTGTCCCTGGATGGACAGGGCGAACACGTCGGCGAGGGTGAACAGCCGATACCCGACATACGGTGCGATCATGCCGCCGGGATCGGCAGACCTTGAATACTTCTCCGTGGGCACGGCGGCGCCGACATTGACACCGACGAATGGTTCGCCACCGTGTGCCGCCGGTGCGAACAGACTGACTGCCAGTTCGACGCCTGCGAGCCAACCCCACAGTTTGTTGAGCGTTCTGCGCATGGCCACCTCTCCTCCTTCCATTGCGCTTTGGTGCGCTACTGCCTTCCCCCGGGGACGTGGGATGTCCGTCCCACTACCGCCAGACCGACTCTCCAAGGCGGGCGGCGGCGGGATAGTATCCGAAGACCGTGCCATTGGCAAAACGGACAACGAGTGACACGGCCTCGAATTGTCCAGCAGTTTATGGAGGCGGTGTCGTCTTCAGGTTGCAATATGAAAGGAAGATGAAGTTCTGTTGACGACTGTCAGATCGACGCAGTAGCATCGCAGCGTTCATGGTTGGCCCGATCGTTCATATGCCGCGACTCCGTACCGAGTATCGATGAGGCGGTACCTGAGGGCATACCGCACATTGTTGGCGCGGCCAGCAGCGTTCCTTGCGGGACAAGCCCTGACGCTCTTCGTGATCAGCTTGTACGTCAAGCTCGTCCAGATGCGCTACACCGCTGAGTACGCCGCGACGTGGTTCGGGGGTGGGCATCTCTGGGCGAACTGCCGTGACTATACGGTGTTCTGCGGCCAGGAGATGGCTGTGTTTGCTGTGCTGCTGTTGTTCACCCTGACGTGGCAGCGCTGGCGGCCACGCGGTCGGTTGGCCTGTGGGATCGCTACGGTGTTTGGACTTGCCGTTCTGCCCGTGCTGTCTGGTGTTGAGGTGCTCGGTATCGCGCATTTCGCTCTCTTTCTGACCCCGCTCGGACCGGAAGAAGTACGGATGCTCGGATGGAGCGGGCATGTCGTGTCGGCGAGCAACGTTTTGCAGACTCCCGCCATCGCTGCGGGGTTGGCGCTGGTCGTGTTCGGCTACGCGTGCGCGCCGCCTGGCTTGTGGCTGCCACGCCTGCGCCGTTGGCGGCCGGCGCTCGTCGCCGGCGTCGTTCTGGCCGCAGGCTTCGCAACCATTG
>Ga0335069_10012914_pt1 | contig 11740 bp, 9 predicted proteins | sample Lox_Sample_11_FD_206714 | JGI IMG/M metagenome (GOLD analysis project Ga0335069, IMG submission 206714) | Soil microbial communities from Loxahatchee National Wildlife Refuge, Florida, United States - Lox_Sample_1.1 | ecosystem: Environmental > Terrestrial > Soil > Wetlands | place: USA: Florida...
TGGCGGCGGCGTTCGAGGCGCGATTCAGGCTGACCGAGGCTCGTCGCAAGCGCGCAAGCTACCTCCAGGTAGCCGCTCAGGAGATGGAGCTCTCGAACGTCATCGTCGAGCGGCGCCGCGCGAGTCCTCGGACTATTGCAGGCGGTTTCGACATGGTTACGGCGCGCGCCTTCGGCGCTTCCGCCGAGCTCTTTGAAATTGCTGCCGCCGCGCTCGCTCCCGGCGGCCTCCTTCTCCTGTATGCAAGCGCCGACCAGGTAGGCGATTCTCCCACCGCCGCGAATCGGTTCTTCGACGAGCGCATCACGTGGACGTATCTGCTGCCGCATGGCGAGCGAATCGCGAAGCGCAGCGCCGTGCTCCGCCGCCGCAAAGCCGATCCCTGAAAACTCCACGGTAATCGGCGAATTAGACGGATGCCGCGATCCGCTTTTGCATTACGATCGCGGCGATGCAATTATCGATTTGAGCGTGACGCACTCCAGCGTCGGCGCCTCAAGGTGGTTGGGCTGGCTGTGGGGCGTATCGTAGCGATCGCCAATCAGAAGGGTGGTGTCGGCAAGACGACCACCGCCGTTAATCTCGCGGTCGCGTTGGCGCAGTCGGGTCAGCGCGTTCTCCTGATAGACCTCGACCCGCAAGGCAACGCGACCTCAGGCCTCACGCCCGAGGCAACCAAGTCCGGCACAATCTACGATTCCCTGGTAAGCCGCAGGCCGCTCGGCGAGGTGATTCGCGAATCGCGCCCGTCGCTCGATCTCGCGCCCTCGAGCACGGATCTCGTTGGAGCCGAGATCGAGCTCGCGACGATGGAAGGGCGAGAGCGTCGATTAAAGGCCGAGCTATCGAGTCAATCGGATAAATATAACTTTGTTCTAATTGATACGCCGCCGTCGCTCGGCATCCTCACGCTCAATGCCCTGGTCGCCGCGGATTCCGTGCTGGTTCCGATGCAGTGCGAGTACTACGCCCTTGAGGGTCTGAGCTCGCTCCTTGCGACGATTCGCCGCGTCAACGCTGCGCTCAATCCGCAACTCGAGCTTATGGGCGTCGTGCTCACGATGTTCGATCCACGAAATCGGCTGAGCCACGAGATCTCGCTCGAGGTCAACAAGCATTTTCCCGAGCGCGTCTTCCAGACCGTGGTCCCCCGCAACGTGCGCATTTCCGAGAGCCCCAGCCACGGCCTGGCGGTCATCGAGCACGATCCGAAATCGGTCGGCGCCGAAGCGTATCGGCTGCTCGCGATCGAACTGCTCGAGCGGGTCGGTTCGCCCGGGAAAAACGCGCCCCCCGCCACGCAAACATCGGGCGGCGACGCGCCGGAGGAAGCCGCGCAGGGGGGAACGCCGCGGCGTACGCTATGGAACCTGCGGAGCATCTTCGCGCGCTCGGCAGAACGGGAGAGGAGGAACGGATGATACGCAGGGGATTGGGACGCGGCCTCGACGCGCTTATCGAGAGCACCGAGGCGCCGCCCGCGGGCGATCTGTCGCAGGCGCGCGCGGGCCTGGAGAGCGGCGGCGGCGCCCTGAGCGTTGAGCTCGACCGGATCGTGCCGAGCGTATTGCAGCCGCGCCGCCACTTCGATTCCGAGCGGCTCCAGGAGCTGGCGCAGGCGATTCGGAGCCAGGGCATTATCGAGCCGCTGGTGGTCCGGCCGTTGCCCGCGGCCGACGGCGCCGCTTCCGCCTCGGCCGACTCCACCGCGCGCTACGAACTCATCGCCGGCGAGCGGCGATGGCGCGCGGCGCGGATCGCGGGCCTCGCCGCCGTGCCGATAGTCGTGCGCGAGCTCGACGACCATGCGGCGCTCGAGATGTCGCTGGTCGAAAACCTGATGCGCGAAGATCTGAACCCGATCGACGAGGCGCGCGGGTTCGCGCGTCTGGTCCAGGGCTTCGCGATGAGCCACGACCGGATCGCCGAGCGTATCGGCAAGAGCCGCCCCTACGTCAGCAATGCGATCCGGTTGCTGGAACTGCCGCCCGCGGTGCTCGAGATGCTCGAGCGCGGCGAGCTCAGCGCGGGCCAGGCGCGTCCGCTGCTCGCGCTCGCCTCGGCCGAGGCGCGGACGGCTGCGGCGCGGCGGATCGTCGAGGGGCGGATCTCGGCGCGCGGCGCGGAAGAGCTCGCCGGGGTTGCACGGCGCGCGCACGGCGGCGCAAAAGGCGGCGGCGGCGCCGCCGCGCTCGATCCCAATCTGGCGGCGCTCGCCGAAGGAATCCAGCGCGGGCTCAAGCGCAAGGTCCGGATCGTGCGCGCGCGGGGACGCAAGCCCGGCCGCATCGAGATCGAATTTTACGGCACCGACGACCTGAACGCCCTGGCGGCGATGCTCGGCGCCGCCGCCCGCCCGCATCAGTCGCTATCCTGAACGAGCGCTCTGCCAATCGGGCGCGACTTCCCGACAAGCGAATGCGGATGACGAACCGGCGATGACGACGCGATGAGAAGACCGGCGCGCCCGGCTGCGGGTTCCAAGGCGGCCCGCGAGCGTCATCCGCCGCCGCCCGGCGACGCGCGGAAAATCGGCCGCCCGTCGAAGAAGCATCGCGCCCCCTACGATATCGAAACCGTCACCAACGCCGCGGTGCGGGTTTTCAACCGCCGCGGCTACGAAGCGGCCTCGATGGAGGACGTCGCGCGCGAAACCGGGATTACCAAATCGAGCCTTTACTATCACGTCTCGGGCAAGGAGGAACTGCTCGCCCGCGCGCTGGAGCGCGGATTCAAATGGCTGCTCGGCGTGCTCGATGAACCGGGGGCGAAGAGCGGGACGCCGCTTGAGCGCCTGCGGCATATCGTTTACCGCAGCGTCATAATCACGCTCGAGTTCGTGCAGGAAGTCGAACTGCTCCAGCGCGTCAAGGGCAATACGCCGACCGAACGCGATGCGATGGCGCGGCGGCGGCGCTTCGATCGCGAGGTCGCGACCCTGGTCAGAGAGGCCGCCGCCGCGCGGCAGATTCGCGCCGACGCCGACGCCGCGCTGCTCACCCGGCTTATCTTCGGGATGGGCAATTCGATCACGCAGTGGTATCGGCGCGAGGGCCGGCTGGGGCCCGAGCAGATCGCGCAAGCGATGACGCGGCTGGTTTTCGAAGGGATCGTCGCGGGCCCGCGGCGCGAGGCGCAGGGGTAGAGCCGGCTTCATCATCTTTCGGGTTCGTCTTTCCGGCGAGCTGCCGGATCTTGACATACAGCGGCGGTTGCGCGATTCTTGATTAAATCGACCGAGCGGTCGATTTAATTTCCTGGGGGGCTCATACGCATGGCCAAGTCAGCGCTCGCACGGCCGGGTATCGACGCGAACGGCTCCAATCTTGTCATTCCGCCGTTGATGGTTCCCAGGGACGGCTTCACGCCGGCGCCCGAGATCGAACCCAACAACATCTTTCCGCTGGAATGGCCGGTCAAGACGGAACCGCTGGCAGCATTGTACGAGAAGGCCAAGCGCTCGGCGTGGAACCCCTCCGATCTGCCGTGGGACGACCTTGACCCGGCGCGATTCACGCCCGAAGAGCGAATGGGAATCATGTACTGGTACGCGGTGCTCTCGGTCTTCGACGGCTCGGGGCCGGCGGTCTTCGCCAAGGCGATGATCCATTCCTACGAGCTGCATACCGAGGATCCGATCCGCAAATGCTTCTTCAGCGTCACCCACGACGAGATGAACCACGAGGAGTGCTGCCAGCGCGCGATTCAGCGGCTGGTGCCCGGCGGTCCGCTGCGCTTCGCGGCGCGCACGGACGTCGAACGCGCGGCGCTCAACAATATCCAGTGGCTGTCCTTCAACGGGGCGCGCTACTGGCGCGGCTATTCGAACTCGCTCGACAAGTATCCGCTTTCGGTGTTGTTCACCTCGTTCCTGCTGGGCGAGGTCGCAGCCTCGACGCTCTTTTACGGGATGTCGCGGCGCACCACGCTGCCGGTTTTCAAGGGCGTGTTTACCCGCGTCGGCCAGGACGAGAGCCGCCATCTCGCGATCTGTCTCAAGATGCTCGAGGACGATTGGCCGGGGCTGACCGAGGACTACAAGAACCTGATCACCAAGCAGTTGCGCGCGGGCTTCGTGTTCCTGTCGATGATCCTGTGGGAGCCGCCCAACATGTTCTGGGAGCTGCCGCCGTACTTCCTGCCCAACCATCGCACGCTGATGCAGTATGCGCGGCAGGCCGGGCTCGGCGTGCTCAGCTACGACGAGCAGGCCGAGAACTGGCGGATGGCGATCGCCAAGGTGCGCAAGGTCGTGGGCGATTGGGGAATCAAGTTCCCGGCGATACCGGAGCTGGATATCGAGGGCGTGGACGTCGGCAACATCACGGCCGCCGATATCATCCCGGTATTCTGAGGTAGGCCCAGTTCAAACGCTCTCGCTGATTCGTCGGACGCTTAAGTAATTGGTCTCGCTTTTAAATTCCCTTCCGCAGTTGTCCTGGGGAGGGTGGGGGTCCGGGCGATTGAGAATGTCCGTGAGAATCGCCCCTTGTTTGTCTTGAATATCGAACAAGGCTCTGCCCGCGCGGGCGCGCCGACCTACAAACCCCAAGACATGTCCGTGTAAAGCTCGGACGCCACCTGCTGCATCATTTGGCCCTTTGCTACGGTCTCTTGCGTCGCGGCCACCTGCATATCGGTCATGTTCAGTATATCCGGGCCGCGAAGGTTCTGTTTCAAGAACTGCGGCGTGGTAGGCACGATAGCTTGCGCCACTACAGAAGCCTGAGACGAGCCGCTAATACCCCTGGTGCTCCATACGACCGCCTTGGTTCGCCGATCGGTAAGCGTTGCCGCGACCATGATTGAGTTGCCGTAGCTCAGCGGTTCGGATACACCGCTCAGGCTCGCAGGAGCCGCACCTGCATAAAGAATTTTCCCGGAGAGCAGCAGATCCGCCTGGCCCGGATCGTCCACCACCACCAACCTTCCACGCGACGCGATGGCGTCTTTCATATAGCGCATGAACTGGTCGTCAAGACCCGAAACGTAAGTCAGGTTTTCGAAATGAGCAACATAAATCGTCTTCGCCGAGCTGGGCAGCGCGCTACCGTTATCGGCAAAGTGCAGGGCACAGCCGTCAATTGCGGCGCTCGCCAAGCCAAAGAACATCAATGGCAAGACGTAGTGCGTCAACGAAACGATGGCCAACAGCCAGGAGACCGCAGCGGCTCTATACGTACTCATCGATTCGACTCTTCAGCCTCTGCCCCTTTGAATGTTTTCTCGTCCTGGCGCGAGCGATAGTCCGCCATCCTAGTTGGAATTGGAAGTCGTAGATCTTTCAGCCGCGTCGGATGGCGGGACTATTGAACGGCTTGGCACCAGGCCCATGAGTTGAAATGGGTTGCTCCCGAACGGGGAACCGCTGCCCAACGAGCCCAACCCGGAAAGAGTAAGCTGGAAAATGTAACTCGTATTGTTTGGATTGTAAGTATCGTCAATAGCAAAGTCGGCAAACCAGCAGTCACACGAGGACTTCAATCGAAACCCGAACACACTCGACAGCGTTCGTGAATCCGCCAAATCGTATACGGGTGCGAAGAAAACCCCGAGACGGTTGAACAGGCCAATGTAAGTTGATAGCGAAACCGCACTGATGGCATTCACGGATTTGCTGGTATTTATCAATACTGCGTTCGGCGCGGCGTATGTATACGACAATTGCATGAACGAGCCTTGCAACGCTCGCCCCGTATAGATGCTTGGCGAAGTTTGCCCAGGCGGCTGAAAAGCCAGCGAGAAGTTGAACGCGTCGAGACCCTGCTTAGGGCGCGGGCTCCAATCGACGGTGGTCGCTGCGGAAAGAATGCTGGTGGGGAAAAGCTGGCCCATGGCGGCAACATCGGAGAGATGGGAGCCGTCGCCAGCCACCGCATGAGAGGTATCGTAGGCCTGCTCGAGACTGAAGCGCAGGAGTTCCGAAGAGGAGCCGCCGCCCGCAGTCGTGAAGCTCGGTCCCAGCATGGCCAAAACCCGGTTGCCGAGGCCCGAGCCGGGCGTCCGAGCCTCCGTCTGACCGAAGATCCGAAGACTTACGCCGTAATCGATAAGACTGCGAGGTTCTATACGGTCAACACTGTCGAAAAGGGGAAATTGGTTCTGGTCGATGGTCGGCACATAACTGTACTGCGCGAACGGCTGGATCAGGGTTTCGATCTTCCGTAAGCCGAACCTATCCAGATCGAAACTGTCCAGCAGGGCACTGCGGATTCCCAGGTTGGCGTCGGGTATGGCGCGCGCCATCAAACCACCCGGCGCCAGCCCGCCCAACGTCAGGCCATTATTGTAAATCAGCCCTTGGGTTCCCACCGGAATCACGTTTACCTGATGTCCGGAGACGTCATACGCGGCAGCGTCCAGGCCCCCGGTCACCCAGCCATCGAGATAACGGCTCCATGTCCAAGGCACTGTCAGACGAGGATTCAGATCAACCCTCAAACCGTCGATTCCCTGTTCCCGCCAGTAGTTCACCGCTGACGCGTCGTAGTCGAGATAGGCCAATCCCCCGGCCAGACCCTGGAAGCCGCTCCACAGCAACTTCGGCAAGGTCTGCAGGGCGAAACTCTGGGGTTGAATCAGGTCCTGGTTCCACACCCCTTCCAGTTGCAGGTAGCTATTGTCGAATTCCTGGAACAGCCCAAGGTTTGAGGTTGCAACGCGGTCCGTTTGCCACAACCCACTGCCCGACAACCCGTCGGTCGTCAAACCATATTGATGCGATAGGGCGACACTGGGGATCTCTCTGAAAAATCGGCTATCGCTACCGTAAGCGAGGCTGCCGTATGTGAAGAGACTCGGCGTCAGGTATTCCTGCATGAGACCGACGAAGCCCCAGCGATTGATCGGAATCGTCGGGTCGGCGATCTGCGGATCAACCTGGTCGCTTAGTCGATTCTGTTCAGAGCGGATCGATTCGTTGAAGAAGCTCCCTGTGACAGAAATACGATCGTTCTCGCCATTCACCAGCCGGTATTCGAGTTGTCCGCCGATACGCGTCGAGGTTTCGACGTCGAGCTGCGCCGTCGTGTCCTGACTTCTGCTAATGTCGATGAAATACGGCTGCAAAAATGTCGCGCCGTTCAAGCTCGAGTACCCGTATCGCGGAGTAAGGAAACCACTGTGCCGCTCACTGTTCGTGTTGAATTCCAGGAACGGGACCGGCAGCACCGGATGGCCCAAAACGTCGAAGTAGGCATCACGGGTTGTGGCTGTACCACCAAGATGAAGGTCGATCTGCTTTCCGCTGATGCTCCAGTCCGGCCGCGTCGTGTCGCCCGTACAGGTTGTAATGGAAGCATCGGTAGCCTGGTAGTGCTGACCGGTGAGTTTGTGGACGTCTTTGCCGGTCAAATAGTAATTGTTGTTGAGAGCGAGAATACGGGCATCGGCTAGCCTGGCGGTCTCGTTGTGCAGGTCGAACCAGGCCCGGCTGGAGTGTGTGTCCGAGGTGGGATCGACGATATGGACATGCCCCACGGCCACACCGCGGTAGCGGTGCTGGAGGACGATTTGGTCCGCCGTTATTGTGGTCGGGCCCTGCTCGAGTCTCGCCGCTCCGCTGATGGTGTAAGTATCGGTTTTTGCGTCGTGAACCAGGGTGCGGCCTTCGACATTGACTGGCAGATCTCTAGTTGCGCCTGCAGGGCGCAATGTCTGGATTTGCCTCTGGAGAAACTGCTGCTCCGTAGGCATTTTTGGCTGGCGCGTTCTTGACGCGGCGTGAGCGTCCGCCGTACAGACGAGCAGCCCGGCCAGGGTCATCAGGAGGATCCCGAACGGTCGGGGAAAATCTGGGTAAAACGAAGGCGCGTGGCGCATCGGAAACCTGCCCATGCGACGGGCTTTCCACATTGCCCGTTGACGGTCGTGCGCTTCCCCCGCCGTGGAAGCGATGGCTGCAGAGCAGACTTGTGCGCTTCCGTCGGCAATGGCGCTCCGGCAGCCGAGGAACTTCAGTTATGCGCAGCAGCCTTACGCTCGCCGCCGGTGACGGTTACAAAAAAAGCGCTGAGGTGACTCCAGTCGCCCGCGATGGCCGTTCACTGCATATTGATGGCCGGATTCTTCGGGAGTATGTGTCTGCGCTGCCGGGCGTTTCGCTAGTTTCGGAAGGAACCCCGGTTGATCGATCTATGGTTGAGACGCGGATCATTGTTCGGCACACATACGTCCCAGCGGCTAGCGCGCAGACGGGCCTCACATTCCTTCCTGGTGGAAAAGCGCTCGACGATCGCCCAATTCGCGAGAGGACCAGCCGCGTTTCTATGGACGGAATCGGCGTTGACGCCCGGCACCGGCGGACGCATCAGATACCAAATCACCAAGGCAAACTGAGGGACGCGGCGAAAACTTCATGCCTGCCATCCACACCCGATCGGACCGAGAGGCACAGACCCTTGACCTCCGTCAGTCCAGAGCGGATTCGTGCCTTAGTACGCATTCCGCCCGCGGCGGTTTCCTGGATTTTGGTCACTTCAGTCGCAGGTGCATTGTGCACAGAGCCTTTGCCTCTGAGCGCTGGAGAGGCTAAGCGCCGTCTGGGGTGAGCCGAACGAATTGGCCTGTCCGATGCCGCGGCCCGGTTTTTAGACAAACGGGGCGCTCCGATTAACCGGAGGTTTACTGTTGCGGGGGCGGACCGCACGGCAGATTCTGGATAGCGGAATAACGAAACACGCGACCTTTCCAGCGGAAGGTGCCAAGCTCAGGACCGAACACCGAATCGAGCTCATGGAGTTGGTTCTGTTCCGCGTCGTCGAGCGGGTCGGACGGCGCATACGCCACGAAGGTCACCGAATCAGGCGCCAACGCGCGTTGAAGCGGGGGCTGAAAACCCATCGTCATGAAGTTTCCGGCCGGGACCCAACCGCGGGCATCCGCTCTTGCATTCTGGGTCGGAATCCATTGCGGATCGACGTCGCTGCCGCCGAGCCGCATATCGCGGTAGCTGGTCACGCCATTTTTATCCGTTCGAAGCTCGACGAGCATAGGAAGCTCCGAGACGGGGCCCGTAGAGAGCTGGTCACAAGCCTCCGACGCCTGGATGGCCTGTGGGTCCTCGCCGTTGAAGATAAGGGAAAGAAAACCGCAGCCCCAGGCTGCGAGCGCGATGACTCCGGAGAGCAGCGCGGAGCGGATGAATATGGGAGGACGCGAGACGTGGCGGAGAGGGCCAATCCGTGGAAGCCGAGCGTGCGCGGATGGCGGTTGCCGTCTCATCCGGGTCTTTTCTTCAGTCTCGATCTTGTGTTCGGCCGCCGTTATCAGGCGCTCCAGCATTCGGGTGACCGACCGGTCACCATCGGGCGGCAGGCCGCCCTCAATCCCTGTTTGCATGTCTGGTTCGTTCATTTGGCCGACCTGCCTATTCGGGCAGGTGTTGCTGTTGCTCGTCAGGAGCCCGCGGTTGCTGCTCGGCCGTGTAACACACAAAAGTTCTGGACTCCGGAAGCTCCGCGTCGTGCGCCGGGTAGCAGGCGAAATTCGCGTTGAGGTCCCCCTGGTAGGAAGAAGCTTTTTGCTTGCCGGCAAATCGTCCCACGTAAGGCGCGATATTCCTCTCCACGGTGATGGCGGTGCTCGGCTGATTGGAATTCGAATTCCGCTGCTGATATCTGGAGCTGCCGCTGCCGCCTCCGAGAAGCTGTCCCAGACCTCCAAGACCTTGAGCATGCGCTTGGCTAAAAATTAGAGTCAGCAGCGCAAAAGCAACAAAAACCACGCGTGGAGCGATCCGGTTCAGATCGCTCCTGTGGTTTGAAACATTGATTTCTTTCTTCATAAAACTTCGCGCGACCAGCCATCAGCGGTTCTCTCAGAACGAACGTGCGAACCGGGCTCTCGCTTGACAAAAGACGTCTCTTCGCTGCGGCGGTTACAAGCGCCGGGCACAACGGCACTCCTCCACCGTCAATTGCATCATCCAGCCTGGGGCATTTGCAGATCACCTCGGCGAGTGAGGGTCGCCCCGACATCGACCAAGGCGATCTCCGAGCTGCCGCAGCGCCTGGTGCAGCCGGACAATTGGGCACGGAGAAAAAATTCGGATGAGGTAGCGCCGCGACGAGCGCCGAAATTTCAGCCCTCGGTTACGACTTTCCCGGCGGCGTCCACTGCTTGTTCAACACGCGGCGCACCATCGGCTCGAAGGTGCTCATCGGCTCGTTCGGGTAGGCCGGGTCGAACGAAACCTCGTCGTATTTTGCGCAGAAGTCGATCGTGAGCTGATACCACGGCTCGTCTTTGAACTGCTCGCGCGCGTTGGGGTCGAGTCCCAGGTGACGCGCATAGAAATAAGTCTGAAAGAGCCCGTGATGCTTCAGCAGATTGTAGTGGTCGGAGGAGATGAAGGGGCGCAGGATCGAAGCCGCGATCTCGCCATGGTTCATCGGACCGAGCGATTCCCCGAGATCATGGAACAGGGCGACGACGATCAACTCTTCGCTCGCGCCGTCGCGCAGCGCGCGCGTAGCGGCCTGCAGGCTGTGGCCGCGGCGGTCGAGGTTGTAGGCCTGGTCGCCCGACAGATCGTTGACCATGGCCATCAGGCGGTCGGGCAACTCGGCCAGCGTCGTCTCATGGACGCGCTTCAGAATCTGGAAATCCTCGTCGGTGCCGCGGTCCATCCGCGTGAAATGCATCTTCTCCACGGCGCAGTCTTCCCCCTTACAGAAAGCCGAATCGATCTTATCCAGGAAAGCCGTTGTCCGTCATCCTCGTACCCTGCTGCAACCCTGCTCGCCGAACGTCCTCGTCTTATGCGCTCAAAAATATCCGGGATCCTTCGACTCGCGCAGCGCTCGCTCAGGATGACAGCGCAGGGCTACGGCATGCGTGATGTCCGGTCCGCCATCCCGATCGCGCCGCCGCGGCGCAGCAGCAGCAGCTTGTCGACGCCGGCATCGACGTTCAGCACGGGCTTCAAATCGAGCGCCTCGCTTTCGTGCTCCTGCCACACGCTCTCGGGCACAAGGACGTAGCCGGGCGGCGCGTCGCCCAATTTACCCTCGACCCGTGGAGCGTCGCGATCGAGGTAAAAAAGCAAAGGCGCCGGATCATCGCCGAAGCCGTATAGATAGAGCGGCTCGTCGCTTCCGACCGCGTGATTGATCTGGGCCGCGGCGTCCCGAAACGATCCGCCCGCGCATCCGGCCGCCTCGTGACGCGGAAGATAGACAAAGTTGAAGGCGATGAGCGCGGCGCAGAGCGCCACAAGTCCGCTTTGCGCGGCGCGGCCCCATCGCCCGCGCCGCGCGATGTCGCCCACTCCCCAGGCGAGCAGGAAAGCGGAGGACGGCCAGAGCGGCAGCAGATAGGCGCGCCGCTTATACGCGGCGACGGTAAAGAAAATGACGGTGAGCAGCCAGAACGTCGCGAAGAGGCGAGCGTCGAAACGCGCGCGAAGATCGCGCCCGTCGGCGCTCGGCGCCGCGCCCGCCTGATCGGCCGGGCGGCGCAGCGCCGCCGCGGCGGCGAACGGGACGATCAGGCTCAGCGGCACCGAGTTGAGCAGGATCGGTTTGAGGTAATACCATGGCGCCATGAGACCCAGCGCGCCGAAGAAGCGGCCAAAATTTTCGCTTTCGAGCTGGCGGCCAAGGAAGCCATAGCGCCGGCCCATCGCGCACGCGACGTACCATCCAAGACTCGTCACGATCGCGACGAACAGGCTGCCCGGCGTGAACAGGTCGCCGAGCTCGGCGAGCCGTCGCTCGCGGAGCAGGAACGCGCCGATCGC
>Ga0335069_10012915_pt1 | contig 11740 bp, 10 predicted proteins | sample Lox_Sample_11_FD_206714 | JGI IMG/M metagenome (GOLD analysis project Ga0335069, IMG submission 206714) | Soil microbial communities from Loxahatchee National Wildlife Refuge, Florida, United States - Lox_Sample_1.1 | ecosystem: Environmental > Terrestrial > Soil > Wetlands | place: USA...
CGCAGGGACCATTCCTGGCCAACCTCGCGATGTTTGTATTCGACCTGGTGAGCCCGACCGCGGCGGAGAAGTGGGGCGTGGATTTCGGCAAGCACCCGGTGGGCACGGGGCCCTACCGGTTTGTCGATTGGAAGGTGGGGCAGGAAGTCGCGCTGGAAGCCAACCCGAACTACTGGGATCCGACCGGCAAGCCCAAGATCCCTCGGGTGGTGGTCCGCAACATCAAGGACAACTCCCAGCGCCTGGCGGCCCTCAAGGCAGGGGAGGTGCAAGGGTTCGAAGGCTTGAACCCGGATGACGTGAAGGTCGTGCGAGCCGACCCGAATCTGCAAATCCTCTTGCGGCCGACCAACACGACAGGGTACGTGGCCTTCAACTTCAAGGTCAAGGAACTGCAGGACAAGCGCGTCCGGCTGGCCTTCGCCCATGCGATCAACAAGAAGGCGATCGTGGACGCGCTCTACGGCGGGACCGGCATGGTCGCCACCCAGTTCCAACCCCCGCCGCTCTGGGGCTACAACAAGGACCTGAAGGATTACGAGTACAACCCGCAGCGGGCGCGCGACCTCCTCAAGGAAGCCGGCTTCCCCAACGGCCTCAAGGAGATCACCTGGGAGGACGGCAAAAGAGAGCCGCTCACGTTCTGGTATCTACCGGTGTCGCGACCTTACTTTCCCAACCCAAAGGAGATCGCGGAAGCGATCGCAGCCGATTTTGCCAAGGCAGGAATCACCGTGCAGTTACAGACCACCGACTTTTCGGTCTATCTGGACAAGCGCAAGAACGGGCAGCTTCCGGTTTACATGCTCGGATGGACGGGGGATAACGGTGATCCGGATAACTTCGTCTGCTACTTCTTCTGTTCACCGGGCGCGTCGCGCGAAGGATTCTACGCGAACCAGCAACTTGCGGAGATCCTGCTCCAGGCGCAGAAGCTGACCGACCAGGCGAAGCGGGCCGAGATGTATCGGCAGGCAGAGCAGATGATTCACGACGACGTTGTGCGGCTCTTCATTGCCAACAATCAGCCGCCTTTGCCATTCCAAAAGCGGGTAAAAGGCTACGTCCCAAACCCGACGAACACGGAATACTTCAACACGGTGTACTTCGAGTAATTCGCGCGAACGAGACGAGGACGGGAGAACGTGGCCCACTATACACTCAAATGCTTTCTCACGATCATTTCCGTCCTCGTGGGAGTCTCTTTTCGCTTCATCCACCTTATTCCTGATGACCCTGCCGTCACTGGGCTCGGCAAGCGGTACGCCGGGGCGACGGTGACGAATTCGACGACGTTTTCGGCATACGAGTTGGGGCGGGCGTTGATCGCCGTGGTGCCGGGCGTGGAATTTGGCAACGATGCCCACATCCGAATTTCCTACGCAACCTCGATGCACAACCTCGGAAAGGGTCTGGACCGCATGGCGGAGGCCGCGGCCGCGGCCGCGCTCTGCTGATCCAGGCGAAGGAGGAGACCCGATGCGCAAGCTGGTATGGTTTCTCACGGTGCTGCTGGTCGGCACGGTCCTGTGGACTGGCCCTGCCCCGGCCCAAACGACGTTCGTATTCGGCAACCAGGGCGAGCCGGTCTCGCTCGATCCCGCGATCATCACGGACGGCGTTTCGAACCGGATCACGCGTCAGATTTACGAAGGGCTGGTGAAGTACAAGAGCGCGACTACCGAGGTGGTGCCTGCCCTGGCGGAGAAGTGGCAGGTCAGCGCCGATGGAACGGTCTGGACGTTCACGCTCCGCCGGAATGTCAAGTTTCAGGATGGGACCCCCTTCGACGCAAATGCGGTGGTCTGGAACTTCGACCGCTGGCGGCTCAGCAAGCACCCGCAGCACGAGAACGAGATCAAGGCCGGTCAGACCTTCGAGTACTACGAGGCGCAGTTCGGTGGTTTTGACGATAAAAGCCTGATCACCAAGGCGGAGGCCGTGAATCCCACGACCGTGCGGATCACGCTTCGCACGCCGCAGGGACCGTTTCTGGCCAACCTCGCCATGTTCGTGTTCGACTTAGTGAGCCCGACAGCGGCGGAGAAGTGGGGTGTGGATTTCGGCAAGCACCCGGTGGGCACGGGGCCCTACCGGTTTGTGGAGTGGAAGGTCGGTCAGGATGTCATTCTGGAGGCCAACCCGGACTATTGGGACAACGCCGGCAAACCGAAGATCCCGCGGTTGGTGATCCGGAACATCAAGGACAACTCGCAGCGACTGGCGGCGCTCAAGGCTGGCGAGATTCAGGGTTTTGAAGGGCTGAACCCCGATGACGTGAAGGTCGTGCGGGCCGATCCGAACTTGCAGATCATTCTGCGGCCAACGAACACCACCGGCTACGTGGCCTTCAATTACAAAGTGAAAGAGTTCCAGGACAAGCGGGTCCGAATGGCGGTCGCCTCTGCCATTAACAAGAAGGCGATCGTGGATGCCCTTTATGGCGGTACGGGGATGGTGGCGACACAGTTCCAGCCTCCCCCGCTCTGGGGTTACAACAAGGACCTGAAGGATTTTGAGTACAACCCCCAGCACGCACGCGACCTCTTGAAGGAAGCAGGGTTTCCGCAGGGCCTGAAAGAGATCACCTGGGATGATGGCCGGAAGGAACCCCTCCAGTTCTGGTACATGCCGGTCTCGCGGCCGTACTTTCCGAACCCGAAGGAGATCGCTGAGGCGATCGCGGCCGATCTCGCCAAGGCGGGGATCATGGTGCAGCTGCAGACCACGGACTGGACGGTGTACCTGGACAAGCGCAAGAACGGACAGCTCCCGCTCTACATGCTGGGTTGGACGGGCGATAACGGCGACCCGGACAATTTCGTGTGCTACTTCTTCTGCTCGCCGGGCGCCTCGCGCGAGGGCTTCTATACGAATCAGCAGCTGACGGACCTCCTGCTTCAGGCGCAGAAACTTACCGATCAGTCCAAGCGGGCCGAGCTGTACCGGAAAGCGGAGCAAATGATTCACGACGATGCGGCCCGGCTGTTCATCGCCAATAATCAGCCACCCCTGCCTTTCCAGAAGAAAGTCAAGGGATATGTGGCGAATCCGACCAACACCGAATACTTCAACACCGTGTACTTCCAGCCCTAGCAGGGACACGGACGAGGACGGGACGGCGTGGGCCATTACGCACTCAAACGCTTTCTCACGATCGTTCCCGTCCTCGTCGGGGTCTCCGTCCTCGTCTTTGGGTTCATCCATCTCATTCCTGGCGACCCGGCGGTCACCATGCTGGGGGAGCGGGCCACGCCCGAGCGCGTCAAAGAGGTCCGCACTCAGCTCGGCTTGGACAAGCCGCTGTACGCACAATACGTAATCTACGTGGGCCGAATCCTTCAGGGTGACCTAGGTACCTCAATCCTGCGGGGCGACCCGGTGTTCCGCGACCTCGCGCGCCGATTCCCGGCGACGGTGGAGTTGGCCCTCACCGCAATTTGCATCGCCATCCTCGTCGGGGTGCCGAGCGGCATCGTGTCGGCCGTCTGGCGGGACTCCTTCTTCGATGGAGTGTCCCGTATCATCGCACTGACCGGCGTCTCGATGCCGATCTTCTGGCTGGGCCTGATGCTGGCCTGGGTGTTCGGCGTGATGCTGGGATGGCTGCCGACCGGGTTTCGGATGGACACGGATGTGACGCTGGCGACCGTGACGCATTTTAACATCCTGGACAGCATCATCACGGGCAACTGGCGGGCGTTCATTGTCACCGTGCGCCACCTGATCCTGCCGGCAGTGGCCCTCTCGACGATCCCGATGGCCGTGATCACCCGGATGACTCGGGCCAGCCTGCTCGAGGTGCTGTCGCAGGACTACATCAGAACGGCGGAGGCGAAGGGACTGCCGCAGACTGCCGTCGTGCTCCAGCACGCCATGCGCAACGCGCTTCTGCCGGTGCTCACCGTGACGGGCCTCCAGGTCGGGCGGCTCTTGGCGGGGGCGATCCTGACGGAGACGATCTTTTCCTGGCCGGGGATCGGGCTCTGGATTTACGAGGCGATCCAGGCGCGGGACTACCCGATCGTGCAAGGGGCGACGCTGTTCATCGCCACGATCTTCGTCCTGGTGAATCTGGCGACGGACGTGCTGTACGCCACGGTGGACCCGAGGATCAAGTATGACTGAAGCGGTGAGCGTCGGGAGCCGGGGCAAGAGCCCGTTGCAGGCGGCGATCCATCGCCTCTTGGCCAATCAGGTAGCGCGGGGCGGCCTGGTCATCATTGCGCTGTTTGCCGTGATGGCGGTCGGGAGCCCGCTTTTCTTCCCCTACAATCCGGCGACCGACTCCGATCTGTTGGCCCGGCTCAAACCGCCGTCGTGGTCGCATCCGCTCGGCACGGATGCGCTCGGCCGCGACATCCTGATGCGCATTCTGCACGGCGCGCGGGTCTCGCTCAGCCTGGGCGTGGGGTCGGTCGTCGTGGCTGCGCTGATCGGCTCGACACTCGGCCTTCTCGCCGGTTACATCGGACGCCGCGTGGATCTGTTCGTGATGTTCTGCATGGACATCCTGCTGGCGTTTCCCGCGACGCTCTTGGCCATCGCCATCGTAGCGATGATCGGCCCCGGCCTCCGCAATTCGCTGATCGCCATCAGCATCGTCTCGATTCCCTTCTACGCCCGGATCACGCGGGGCGAGGTCCTGGCCCTCAAGGGGCGGGAATTCGTGACCGCAGGCCGGGGTCTCGGTGCCAGCGCATCGCGGGTCGTCCTCTGGCACATCTTCCCCAACACCTTGCCCCCTCTCGCGGTCCAGACCACGCTGGCGATTGCCTTCGCCATTCTGGAGGCGGCGGCGCTGGGATTTCTCGGGCTGGGTGCGCAGCCGCCGACCCCCGAATGGGGCGCCATGCTGGCGGATAGCTACAAGTTTTTCACCAGCGGCGCATGGTGGGCCTTCTTCTTCCCCGGCGTGACCATCATGCTCTCTGTCCTCGGCTTTAACCTGGTCGGAGACGCCTTGCGCGACGCGCTGGATCCGCGTATGCGCGTCTGATCGGCATCATCCGACCTTCTTGTCGCGCCAACCAACGCGTGGCCGTCATCGTTGTCGTGGGCGCCCGCCTGCCGGGCGGAGTCGAGCTGCTGCTCGATATCACACATTCTTGCGTTTGGGCCCCGACCGTGAGCAGGTTGAGACCATCATCGAATCGCCAGAAGACCTCACGCTCCGAAGCCCCGCCCGAAACGCGGCTTTGCGCACGCTTTTGCTGTTGAATTGCCATTTCGCGGGTGTTAGACTCGGCCGCGCTTTCGGGCATTTTCACAGAGAAGGACTGGGCATGAGCCAATCCGCCGCGTCATCCAACGGGGTCTTGTTGCGCGTCGAGGATCTCCACACGCACTTCATCACCGAAGCGGGCACCGTCCGCGCGGTGGATGGGGTGAGCCTGACGGTTCGGAAGGGCGAAACGCTGGGGATCGTGGGCGAGTCGGGCTGCGGCAAGAGCGTCACGGCGCTCTCGATCCTCCGTCTCATCCCGAACCCGCCCGGCAAGATCGTGGGCGGGCAGATCCTGCTGGACGGCCGCAACTTGCTGGCGCTCCCCGACGACGAGATGCGCAAGGTGCGGGGCGGCTCGATCTCGATGATCTTCCAGGAGCCGATGACCTCGCTTAACCCGGTGTTCACGGTTGGCGATCAGATCGCCGAGGGCGTACGGCTGCACCAGGGCCTCTCCAAGCGCGAATCCTGGAACAAAGCCATCGAAATGCTGCGGCTGGTGCGCATCCCCGACGCGGAACGCCGCGTGAAAGAGTACCCGCACCAGATGTCGGGCGGCATGCGTCAGCGGGTCATGATCGGGATGGCCCTCGCCTGTAACCCGCTCCTGCTCATTGCCGACGAGCCGACCACCGCCCTGGACGTCACCATCCAGGCGCAGATCCTCGAGTTGCTCAACCAGCTTAAAACCAAGATGGGAATGGCGGTCATGCTCATCACCCACGACCTGGGTGTGGTGGCAGACACCGCCGCACGCGTGATCGTGATGTATGCGGGGCGGGTGGTGGAAGAGGCCCCGGTGCTGGAACTGTTCGGCAATCCCATGCATCCGTACACGCAGGGCCTGTTGGCCTCTATTCCCCGTATCGAAAAGGCCGAGCGCCGTCCGCGCCTACAGGCCATCCCCGGCATGGTGCCGGACCTGCTCGACCTGCCCCCCGGCTGCAAGTTCCAGGCACGGTGCGCCAAAGTGTTCGAGACGTGTCGCGGCGACGAACCGGCGCTGAAGCAGATGGGCCCGGACCATTTCGTCCGCTGCTTTCTCTATTGAGCGAAGGAAGCCGGCATGGCCAACGAGACGCTGCTCTCGGTCAAGAACCTGAAGAAATATTTCGAAATGAAGCGCGGCTTCTTCTGGGGGGAGGCGGCGCGGGTGCACGCCGTGGACGGGGTGACCTTCGACCTGCTCCACGGCGAGACGCTGGGGCTGGTGGGGGAGTCCGGCTGCGGGAAGTCCACCACCGGCCGGTTGATCCTGCGCCTGATCGAGCCCACCGCCGGCGAGGTCAGCTTCGAAGGCAAATCGATCTTTGCCGCCAGCAAAAGCGAAATGCGGGCGCTGCGTCAGCGCATGCAGATCATCTTCCAGGATCCGTACTCGTCGCTCAACCCCCGCATGACGGTCGAGCAGATCGTGGGCGAGGGCATCGTCATCCACAAGCTCTGCCGGACGCGCGCCGAGCGGCGCGAGCGGGTGGCGGACTTGCTCCAGAAGGTCGGGCTCAGTCCCGAGCAGATGCACCGCTATCCCCATGAGTTCTCCGGGGGCCAGCGGCAGCGTGTGGGCATCGCCCGCGCCCTGGCCGTCAACCCCAAGCTGATCATCGCGGACGAGCCAATCTCCGCCTTGGACGTGTCTATCCAAGCCCAGGTCATCAACCTGCTCGAAGACCTGCAGGACCAGTTCAACCTGACGTATCTGTTCATTGCCCACGACCTGCGCGTGGTCGAGCACATCAGTGATCGCGTGGCCGTCATGTACCTCGGCCAGATCGCAGAGCTGGCGGACAGTCAAGAGCTGTATGCCAAGCCGTTACACCCGTACACCGAGGCGCTGCTCTCGGCCATTCCGATCCCCGATCCGACCACCAAGCGCCGCCGCATCATTTTGGAGGGCGACCCGCCGAGCCCGATCCATCCGCCCAAGGGCTGCCGCTTCCACACGCGATGCCACAAGCGGTTCGATCGCTGCGATAAAGAAGACCCGGTGCTGCGCGAGGTGGCCCCCCGCCACTGGGTTGCCTGCCACCTGTACTAGCGCTCCCGCTGACCTGGCCCTTCAGTCCGGGCGGGGTGCCATGCGCCCGAGCCGGGCGGAGAGGTGTCAGTTATGCCGAAAGTCAAAATCGTCACCTTTGGCTGTCAAGCCAACGAATTGGATTCAGCCCGTATGGCCGGGCTGCTCGCGCAGGAAGGCTACGCCGTCACCGAGAACGACAGCGAGGCCGACTTCATCATCCTGAACGGTTGCAGCATCCGGGACAAGGCGGAGCAGAAGCTTTACAGCCGCCTGGGGATTCTGCAAGCGCGGAAATCCGCCCAGCCTGATCTCAAGCTGGGAGTCGCCGGCTGCCTGGCGCAAAAGGAAGGGGCAGACCTTCTGCGGCGGTTCCCCGGTGTGGACGTTGTGGTCGGCAACGGCGAGCATATCGCGGAATTGCCGCAGCTCCTCCGGAATGCCGCGCAGGGCAGGCAGGCCGCCACCGGCGAGCCGACCGGCGTCGTCCCCGCCGGATTCCCTGTGCTGCGGGATAGCCCGCATCGCGCCTGGGTCGGGATCATGGAGGGCTGCGATAACTTCTGCGCGTTCTGTGTCGTGCCGCGGACGCGTGGGCGCGAGCGCAGCCGACCGCCTGCCGACATCCTGCACGAAATCGAGGACCTCTGCCGCAAAGGCTACCGCGAGATCACGCTGCTCGGCCAAACCGTCAATTCGTACGGCCAGAAGCTCGACCCGCCGGTCTCGTTCGCCTGGCTCCTCCGACAAGTCGATGCGCGGGTCGGGCCCGGCGTCCGGGTGCGGTTTACCACGTCGCATCCCAAGGATGTCACCCCCGACCTGATCGAGGCCATCGCCATGCTGCCCTCGGTTTGCGAGCATCTCCACCTACCCGTCCAGGCCGGGGCCGATGCCACACTCCGGGGCATGCAGCGTGGGTATACGCGGGACGAGTACCTCCGCATCGCCGCCCTGTACCGCGCGCGGGTGCCAGAGGGATCGCTGACGACGGACCTCATTGTGGGATTCCCCGGCGAGACCCCGGCCGATTTCGACGAGACCCTCTCCTTGATGCGCGCCGCGGCGTTCGACGCCTGTTTTGCGTTCAAGTACTCGCCGCGCCCCAACACGCCGGCGATGGACATGGGCGGGCAAGTCCCCGAATCGGAAAAGGCAGACCGACTCGCCGCCGTGCTGGCGCTGCAAGATGCATTGTCACTCCGCCGGAATCAGCAGTGGGTCGGGCAAACCGTCGAGGTGCTGGTGGATCGTGGGTTGAGTAAGCGCGCCTCAGGGCTGGCGGCGGGGCGGATCCGCCAGAACACGATTGTTCATTTTGCAGGCAAAGTTGACGAGGGAAGTCTTGCGGAGGTCCGAATTTCCGAAGCCACCCCACATCATTTGAAGGGAGTCCTGAGTCCTTGGCCGTAAGTAATGAAAATTTCAGGTTGACAACCTGATAAGGCGTTTTTATGATACCTTCCACTTGGGGGAAGGAGACTTCATGGCACGGTTCAGCTTTGGTAAGGGAAGTCGTGAAGAAGAAGAGATTCCTCCGGAGCCAATCGAAGAGCAGGCCGAGGTCGAAATGGCCACAGAGGCCAGCCAGGGGGGAGGCGGCGGTCGCCGTCGTCTGATTCTCCTGCTAGGCATCCTGGTCGTGGTTGCCGGGGGGGCGTATCTCGTCAACGAGTACTTCTTTGCGCCACCGCCTCCGTCCCCACCAATGCCGCGCATTCAGCCGAAGGGCGGACAGACCCCGGCCGGTGCGCCTGCGACCAAAGCACCTGCAGCCCCAGCAGCCCCGACTCCGCAAACGGCGGCGACTCCGGCCGCGCCCGCGGCACCGACCAAGGCTCCGGCGACTCCTGCTCCGCCGCCCGCGCCCGAGGCGAAAGCTCCTGCGCCGACTCCGCCGGGACCTGCGCCTGCAAAGGAAGCGAAAGCTCCGGCTCCGCCAGCCGCACCGGCTCCCGCGGCGAATCTCACACCTCCATCGGTGCAGGCTCCTGCGCCGGCCGCGAAGGCCGAAGCTCAGGCCCCTGCGAAGGTCGCGGCGAAGCCTGAAGCGACCGGGGCAGCCAAACCTGCGGCAAAGCGCACGGCGCCCGCAACCAATGGTTTCAGTGTGCAGGTCGCCGCGATGGCCGTCGAGGAAAACGCGCAAGCCCTGAAGCGCAAACTCGATGAGATGGGGTACCCGGCCGATGTCCGGTCCGGATCGGGATATAGCAACCAGCACGTCGTGGTGGTCGGCGATCCGGTGGCGCGCGACGCGGCGGAGGCGCTCGCCCGCCGGCTGAACGTGGACGGTTTCCCCTCGCAGTTGGTCAAGGTGGACGGCAAGTTCGTGCCGCAAGTCGGGGCCTTCGTCAACTTCGACGACGCGCTGGACCTTGCGCGCGAGCTGCAGAAGAAGAACTATCGCCCCAAGGTCACCTCCAACAAGCCCGCCACCTCGGTCTTGTACACGGTCCGGCACGGTCAATTCGACACGCGCGCGGCGGCGATGAAACGCGGCGAAGAATTGAAAGCAAAAGGCTTCAGCGCCTGGGTGGTTCCGAATTGATGCTGGCCATTTGATATAGGCTGGAAAAAGGAGGTAGCGGGGGTGACCAAGGCAGATATCGCATCACTGGTCGCGGAAAAAGGCCTGACCAAGAAGCAGGCCATGGAGGCGGTCGAGGCGACGCTCGACATTATCAAAGAGGCGCTCAAGACCGGCGAGAAGGTCCAGCTGGTCGGCTTCGGCTCCTTCCAGGTGAAGGCCAAGCGCGCCCGCAAGGGCCGCAACCCGCAGACCGGATCGGAGATCACCATCTCCGCCCGGAAGGTCCTCAAGTTCAAGCCAGGCAAGGCCCTGCACCAGACGGTGGAAGCCTAAAGGACGGAAGGGATGGGCAGGCCCCCACGCACGCAGCACGACGCGGCGGCTGAAGGTCGCGAGCGGCCGCTCCCCCCCGTGGCCGATTCCACGGATGTTCCGGACCGGCTGTATTTCCGGATTGGTGAGGTCTCGGCCATCACCGGTGTCCCCCCGTACGTGCTCCGGTACTGGGAAAGTGAATTTCCCTCGCTGGCGCCCCGCAAGAGCGGGGGCGGTCAGCGGCTCTACCGGAAGCGCGACGTGGTGATGCTGCTGGAAATCAAGAAGCTGCTGTACCAGGAACGCTACACCGTGGCGGGCGCCCGCAAACGGCTGATGGAGCGCGAGGACCGCTCGCGCCGGGTGGAACTGAAATCCGCTATTCAGCACATGAAGACCGGGCTCGAGGATCTGTTGAAGCAATTATCCTGAGAGCGGCGGTTTAGAGAACATGCACCCCTTGCCCCATCGGCGAGGGGTTTTGTTTTTCAGAAGCCATCACCGCGGAGGCCCAGAGGACGCAGAGAAAGGATTGAGGGTTCGGCTATGTTTCAACATTCGAATTCATTCCCCTCTGCGCTCTCTGTGGTTCTGCGGTGAGCCGGTCTTCCGGTGGCAGCGCCGGAACCGAGGGTACGATGGCCGAGGCCTGGACGTTGCGTGAACCTCGTGGCGTTCGGGCGCGCGAAGTGGTATTCTCAAGACGTTGAGCGTGCTGCGGACGCCACTTCTGATCTTGACTGCCAGCATGCACATGACTACAATCCCGCGGTCTGCTCCCCCAGCAGGCCCGGGTGCACTCAGGGGCACACCGGAGCGGAGAAGGACGCAGGACCACCAGCGTAGCGGATTCTGCACATATCGGGGCGTGGCGCAGCCTGGTAGCGCACTGGCATGGGGGGCCAGGGGTCAGCAGTTCGAATCTGCTCGCCCCGACCACTTGCGTGTCTTCGTACGACTCAACCCCCACATCCGAGATGTAGTTCGTGTGAGCGGTCCGTAGGCCGCGTAGGAGGATCATGGGAGGGGAGGAGCGCCCGCTCATCCTCGTTTCAAACGATGATGGGGTCGGGTCGTTGGGGTTGCGTGCGCTCGTCGCCAGCTTGGAGGCGGTCGGGGAAGTCGTCGTGGTCGCTCCCGACCGAGAGCGGAGTGCGACGGGGCACTCACTCACTTTGACCAGGCCTCTCCGCGTAACGCCCCTTGACAAGAATTGGTACAGCGTGGACGGGACCCCGACCGATTGCATTACCCTGGGGGTCACGGAATTGCTGCCCTGTAAGCCTCAGCTGGTCGCCGCAGGGATCAACCACGGCTCAAACCTCGGAGACGACGTCACCTACTCGGGTACGGTTGCCTCCGCCATGGAAGCCACGCTTCAGGGTATCCCGGCGTTTGCTATCTCGGTCGCCGGGGACGGGGTGTTTGACTTCCGCGCGGCAGCAGCGTCCGCTTGTCGTTTGGCCAGGGAAGTGTTGCGGCGTGGACTCCCACAGGACACGCTGCTGAACGTCAATGTCCCCAACGTGCCGCCCGACCGGATTCGGGGTTGGGCAGTCACGCGACAGGGGCGTCGCGTCTCCAGTGAGAGCGTCGTGCGCAAGACGGATCCCCGGGGTCAAGCATATTATTGGATCGGCGGGGCCTC
>Ga0335069_10012916_pt1 | contig 11739 bp, 8 predicted proteins | sample Lox_Sample_11_FD_206714 | JGI IMG/M metagenome (GOLD analysis project Ga0335069, IMG submission 206714) | Soil microbial communities from Loxahatchee National Wildlife Refuge, Florida, United States - Lox_Sample_1.1 | ecosystem: Environmental > Terrestrial > Soil > Wetlands | place: USA: Florida...
GTGCAATTTGCCAAGCGCTGGTCTATCTCCAAATGGAGTGGCGCTGACCGCGCAGGAGCCCGGGTTCGTGGACGCCGAGGTCGATGGGATCGACACATCGCGATCGACGGTGGTTGACGTCGAGATGAAGCGTCGGTAGTCACGCGGGGTGTGCGGTCGCATCAGACGGCAAGACTTCGTCCGCGGGACAAAGGGCGCTTCTGGATGCACGTCACGTCATGAAGTTGCGCCACTCGCCCGGCGCGCATCTCGAGGAGCCATCATGTCCCGATACGCGAAACCCCTTTTCTGCTGTTCGATCGTGCTGGTGGCGGCCTGTGCCGCGCCGCAGGGCGACGAAACGCTTCGCCCGCACGCTGACACCATCACCGGCAGCAACATCCCCCGGCGCGATAGCGCCCCGCGGCGCGAGACCACGATCCTGATCGATGACGCCATCCGGGACCTGATCAAGTCGAACGGCCCACGCGGCGCTCCCGGCGGCTGACGGGGGCAGCTCCTACATTCACGATCTCAGCCAGGGTGCGTGGGGTAAGCGGGGTGGCGCAGCGATCCTCGCAGGGAGAAGAGCCTTAGCTCGCGGCACAGCACGACGAACTGGCGGCACAGGTTGCGGATGCCCTTGCCGCTGTCGCGACGGAAGTCCGCGATGGTCTTGAAGTCGGGAGCCAGCCGGCCGGTGAGCCACATCAGCTCGACGTTGCGCTGGCACTCTCGTTCCAGCCGCCGGCTCGACTGCACACGGTTGAGGTACCCGTCGATATAGAGTTTCAGCAGCGCCGCCGGGTGGTATGCCGGCCGGCCTGTGGCGGCGGGTTCTACCTTCTTGAAGCCCAGCGCCTGCAGGTCGAGCTCGTCGACGAAGGCGTCCACCACACGCACCGGGTTGTCGTCTGCGATGTAGTCGTCCAGGCATTCCGGCCGCAGCGTGATCTGGCTGCGCTTCTCGCCCTCGATGAATCGACTCATCTGGCTCGCCGATAGTCGCGTTGCGACACCATAGGCGACGACATCATCGAATCAAGGCGTTTTCACACAACCTCTGCAGAGCCGACCTTTAGACGCCCACATCTGCTGAATCGCGAGCGGTCCGACGTTAGAGTGGGTGTGCGGTGGCTGAGTTCGACGCGACGGCGCTGTAGAGTTCCTGCAGAGACCGCGCATAGCCGCGATCAGCATACTGATCGATCTCTCGCGCCTGTTGCAGCACGACGTGCTCCCACCGATTGCGATCGTTGAGCAAGGCATGGAGCTCTTCTGCAACCGCCTGCGTGTCCAGCGGATCAATCTTCACGCCGCTCTGGAGCACCTCGGCGGCGCCCGCGTGACGAGGGTAGAGCACTGGCACCCGGTGTTGCATGCCCTCGAGGATGACCATACCGAACGGCTCCGATCGTGAAGGAACGAGCAGCACGCTGATATCGGCGAAGGCACTGCCTCGTTGTGACCATTCGACGTTGCCGCCATAGATGACGTTAGCTTGCTGCAGTGCCGGTGACGGGTGCCCGTTGCCGCGGACTTCGAATGTTGCGTTGGCCATTCGCGTCTGAGTGGCAAGTGACACCCGAGCAAACAAGTCAGTGCCCTTCTGCTCAGCCAGACGTCCGAGGAACAGCACACGCCTCGTCTCGAATCGACCGAGCTCCGACGGTGGGATCCGCTCGTACGAGAGGGTATTGGGCGCAACGGTGATGCGATCGCGACTCAACCCATATCGCGAAGCGATACGCCCTGCGGTGACATGGCTGGGTGCGAGCACCGCCGCCGCGGTATCCGGGACACGGGCTTCTATGCGCTCGATGATGGCATCCGGCTGCTGGGGGCGGCGGTCCTGCTCAATGGAGTGGAAATGGGCGATCCAAGGCTTGCCAGTCTCCTTTGAGGCCGCAGAGGCCGCTTCGAATGTGACCCAGTCGTGGGCGTGCAGCACATCGAACGGTTCGCTCCGCGCGAACCGGACAAAGCGTCTCCGCGCCTCGTTGATGACGTCGAGCAGCGCCGAGGTATTTTGCAAACCGTCGTAGCTTGAAGCTGTCCCGCCGTACGGCCCCCGGCCACTGCTGCTCGAAGCCGAAACCGAAGCGGTGCCATAAGGTATCGATGTAATTGCTCCCGATCCGCCGCTGTAGGGTGACCAGCTTGAACCGCCGCTGTAGGGTGACCAGCTTGAACCGCCACTGTAGGGGGACCAGGTCGGACCGCCACTGTAGGGGGACCAGGTCGCACCGCTGCTGTAGGGTGACCAGCCTGAACCGCCACTGTAGGGTGACCAGCTTGAACCGCCGCTGTAGGGGGACCAGGTCGAACCGCCACTGTAGGGGGACCAGGTCGCACCGCCGCTGTAGGGTGACCAGGTCGTACTGCCGCTGCTGTAGGGCGACCAGGCAGTCACGCTGGGGTAAGGCAACCAAGTGGCGCCGCCGCCGTACGGCGACCAAGACGGGGCGTTTCCATACCATGGGTCGTCAGCAAGGTCGTACGGTGTGAAGCCTGTCCGTGAGGGCGAGCGCAAGAGCTCCGGCGGAACGATGCCCAGCCCCACTACGCGAACGTCGCTGTCGAAAGGCTGGGAGACGATCAGCGAGTCTTGCCACGGGACAACAACGGTGACGTCTACGCCGAGCGTGCGCAGATTGCGAACGAGATGGAAGCAAGCAGTCCAGGTGCCGCCGGCGACGAATGGCGGGATCTCCCACATGAGCATCAGCACTTTTGGACCGGAGGGCTCCTCGCGGTACCGCTGGACCAGCCGCGCCCGCGGCCCCTTATCGCGCGTGGGCACGAACCGCTCGGCCATCCGCGCTGCCAATCGCGCAAATGGCATCGCGCTGGGCGCGACATGCTCAAGCCCCAACCGGTCTTCGATGAAGGCGACGAAGTCGAAGCCGACGCCGGTTTCAAGTTCCACGAAGCGCTGCACGGCTAGGTTGACCTGCCACCAGCGGCTGCGCGTGAGGTGCGTCGCCAGTTCGTCGCGGACGGCATCATCAATCTCGTAGGCGATGTCTTCGTCACGCAGCGGCAGGGCAGTCGCATCCTTGTCCGTGTCAGTGCGGTGCAGCAGCCCGCTCATCAGGATCTGCGGCAGCGCATCACTGCCGGCCTCCGGCAGCATGACAGCCTGGATCAGCCGCATGACGGGCAGGTTGAGTGGCCGAATTACAGCGAAGGCCGCGGCCAATTCCAGTGCGTCGGGAGTGGAAGCGGCGCGGAAACTGTCGAGCAGGCCCGACGACGTGGTTTGGACAACGACGTCGGACTGGTCACCAAGTGCGTCGGTGGTCGGAAGCAGCGCCGCCCGGCACCAAGCATCGCCGGCCGCCATCACCATGCGCGCCCAGGCCCGCACGGCGCCCTCTTCCAGCGCCAGCATTGGAAGAAGCAGCCCCGGCTCGCCTGCGGCCCAGTCAGGGCGCTTTTCGTGCAAACGCTCAGTGACCTGTCCCGGCGCCGTCGCCGCCATTTCGAACTCGGCAAAGCCCACTGCGGTGTGCGGCCACAGCGGCGGCGGCAGCGTCTGCACCACCGCCAGCGGCACCACCTTCGCCCATGGCGCCAGAAGCGCCGAGACACGCCCGTCGTGCCACGCCGCCCCAGCGCAATCGGACACCACGAGCAGCAGCTGGCTGGCGGTTGCGGCGCCCGGCGTGCGCGTGTCGGGCAACAGCAGGGTGCCCGCTGGCGTCCGTAGGTCGATCGCCGCCCTGTGACCACCAGCACCGCGCAGAGAGACCCTTCGGACGTCGCGAAAGCCTGCGCGGCGCAACAGTGCTTCAAACTCGTCGATGCGCGCGCGCCAAGCCAGCATCGACGATGCTTCGTCAACGGCCAGCAGCACGTCGAACCAGCGTTCGCGCCGCTGGCGCAGCACCGGCACGGGCAGGTCGCTGTGCGCGATCGCCTCGGCGGTGGCTTCCTCGTCGAGCAGCATTGCTGGGCCGCTGGGGCGGTGGCGCGTCACCGGCAGCAGCGCGCGGCCAATCGCAAGTGCGTCGGGGAGCGGGTGCGGTGCTGGCAGCCGAATGCGGCGCACGGTGCTGCCCGCGCCTTGGCTGCTCCCAGCGTACAGCGCTGCCCTGGCGTCTTGTTCTTCTTCCGGCTGCACGCCGCGGGTATCGCCCGGGTGCAACCGCGGCGCGGTGTCACGGCGTCCGTTGCTGTCCGATGCCCGGGCGTCGGCGTCGGCGCCGGCATCGGTGTTAGCGGGGGCAGTGGCTTTTGCAGCAGGCTCCTGCGCAAGCACAGCCTTGCGCGTCCGCGGCAGCCTTTTGCGCGGAAGGTACTGCGCCAGCCACAAGACATCGCGCAGCTCGTCGAAGCCGGCATCGCTGTCGAGCGCACGCAGAGCGTTGACGAGCTTCCACCAGGCCTCCGTTGCCGGCACCAGTGCAGGGGGTTCAAGGTCTTCGGGTAGGGCGTCGCCGCCGGGCGGGCTGCTCACCGTCTTGCCACCAGCTCCTGCTGCATCGCTTCTAACACCGCTTTGCGCTCTTCGTCGGGCTTGACGTGTCTCTCGACCGCGAAGTACACCGCGTTGAGCAGCTGATCTGTGGCGAGTTGCTCGCTGCCGCTCTTCACGCGCTCAACGAAGTCATCGATCACCTTGGCCGCTCTCTTGATCTCGGCCTTGCTGAAGTGCAGTTCGACGATGCGACGCAGCCGCTTGCCCTCGGCGTTGTAGTCTTGAGCGCGGTTGCCGGTTGGGTTGGGCATCTCCAGGCGCAGGCAGCGGCGCAGGAAAGGGGCAGGGAACTCGCGCTCTCCGTTGCTCGTGAGTACCACGAAGGGAAACTGGCGACAGCGCACTTGGCCGCGCGTCACCTGCGCCGTCGGCTGGCCTTGGCGATCCGCGGTCATGACCTCGACCGGCTCGTCAGTCTTCAAGCGACTCAATTCGGGGATCTCAAACTCGCCTTCTTCGAAGACGTTGAGCAGGTCGTTCGGAAGGTCGATATCGGCCTTGTCGATCTCGTCGATCAACAGCGCGCGCGGCCTGCTAGACGGCAGGAGCGCGGTACCGAGGGAGCCGAGCCGAATATAGCGACCGATGCGCTGCGCCAGCGCCGTGTGCGGGGCCCTAGGGTCGCTAGCCGAATCATCGCTGTGGTTGGGGTCGCTCGACTTCTCGTCCTGCAAGCGCCCAATCGCGTCGTATTGGTACAGCGCCTCGCGCAGGGTGCTGCGCGAAGTGACGGGCCAACGCAGCGGCTGGCCCAGGCACAACTCGAAAGCCACCGCCTCTACCAGCGAGGATTTGCCGCTGCCCGGTTTTCCGGTCACCAGCAGGGGCCGGCGCAGGTACAGCGCAGCGTTCACGATCTGTACGATCGACTCCGTGGCATCGAAGTTCTCGCCACGCGCTCGCGAGCTACCCGTGGGCCAAGTGCGCGGGTTCTCTGGGTCGGGCAACACTCGCGGCTGCACCTCGGCGTCGCTGGCGCGCATCGGCCGCCACTTCGGCGGTAGCGGCAGCTCGTCGATTCGGCCGTGCGGCTTGCGGCCGCCGGTGTAGAGCTTCCAATCGCCGGGCTTGATCATCGCGCGCGTCCTCGATTCATGGTCATGAGCCGCTAGCGTTCCGGCCGTAGGCCCGCTTCCATGGAGGTGGGCGGGCAGGGTCGTCCAAGAGCAACGCGGGCTCGCCGCGCAACGCAGCCGCGTGCTGCTCGCGCCAGCGCCGCAGCGTGCGCGGCAGATTGCTCGCTGTGTTCTTCAACAGCGCCGTCAGCGCCGTCTCGAGCGCCTCGGTCGTTGGCGCATGCCGCGCATCGCGCGGCCACAACATGGAGGGCACACCATTGTCCATCGCGTGCTCGAAGGCACACAGCACGCGCCGGGTGCCGCCCACTGCCGGCGGAGACGCTTGCGGTGCGCCCGCGAGGGCGAGCCAAATCGGGCCCTCGTGGTTCGCGTCCGCAAACTCGCTGCGGATGGCGTCGCCGTCCGCTGGCTCGGTGGTCCAATGCAGCAACACTTTGCCCTGACGAGTGAGGATGCGTCGCGCCTTGTCATTCCAGACACCGCGCCGCTTGTTGCTCTTTTGGCGGTCCATCGCCCGCAGGAACACCGGCAACTCCACGCCGAGCGCGTAGTCGTCGCCGCCTGCAGTAAGCGTGCACGCATCGAGGCCTGCAGCCAGCTGCGCGGTAGGAAGAAACAACTCGAGGAGCAGCGGCTGCCCGGCGCGCGCCAGCGCTTCCTCCAGGCAGTGGCCCATCGCGCGCAGCAGCGAGTCAGGATCCGCCGGGTCGAAGGTGCTCACAGCGTGGATGTCCCAATCGGTGAAGAGCGTGCGGCCTTCGCAGTCCAGCAAGGCTGCGCTCACTCCAGGCGGTTGGTCTTGCACCCAGAGCTGCAGCACATGCAGCGGGGGTTCGGCCTGCAGGCGCTTCCTGATCTCGGCTTGCTCATTGCCATCGCTGACCCGGCCGAACCACTTCAGCAAGTCACCGGGTGCGGCGGCAGCAGCTTCGTCGATGACACGCGCGAGAAACTCGTGCAGCGGGTGCACGCCGGCCGCGGATGGCAGATCTTCCAAGCTGCTAATGATCGCGCCCAAGCTGTCCAATCTTTCGCGGCGGTCGTTGACGCGAAAGCAGCGCAGCGCGAGCGTGCGGAAAGCTTCGTTGTCCCAGCCCAAGCTGGCCAGCAGCTTGTGCAGCGAGGGGCGCAGCGCCCCGAGAGTCTGCCCGCTCCAGCCGATGACCTGCGGGCGCTGACTCTCGTCGGATTGGGCGGCGACCCGCTCGGCGGCTTTCGTGGCGAGCGCCTCGAAGTCGGGCCAGGTCTGGTGCCCGTGACGTTTCCAGCCTTCGCGCAAGGCACGCAACAGCCACGCGCCATCCTTGGGTTGCCGTGACGATTGAGCGAGCGAGCAACCGAAAACCTTCAGCTGCAGAACGGGCCGTCCCGCGTCGGGCGGGTCGGCCTGCAGCGGCGTCTTTTTCAGAGGTCCGAGGATGTTTGATTCAGATGCGGACGTCCTGCAGGCGTTGAAGACGAGGATCTGGTGGCTGAAGTGGCCCACGTTGCCCCCCATCAGCAGCGTGCACATCTCCTCGGCGTCAAGGCTGCGCGGCTTGCGGATGGACGAGCCAGGAAGCAGCAGCCGTAGGTGATTGTCGTCGTCGATCGTTCCGTGGCCGCTCCAGACCAGGAGTAGCAGCCCGCCCGCCGCATCCTGCTCCAGCGCACGCGTGAGCGTCAGGTCGAAAGGCTCGGTGAAGCGCTGCAGGTGCACGCCCGCCGGGGCATCCGGAGGCACGACCGCGGCCGGGCTCAGCCACAGAGAGATGTCCGTTGCCCGGAAACCCAGATCGGTGACCAAGGAATCAGCCAGCCGCCAAGCGTCGTCGACGACGCCTTCGAGATCGGGAATTCGGGTCAGCGAATCCGGTGACTCGGCGGCGCCGGGCAGCTCGTAGCTTTCGATGCCGACAATGATCGCGCGCGCGCGTGCGGGCAGCGAGATCGGCGTTGACACGGCGGTCGGTACAGATGCTGATCAGGCCAGCCGCTGCTTCAACTCTTGCCACATCGCCGGCTGTGTCCAGTAGGCGCTGTGCGAATCGGGGAACGGCACCCCGCTTCGCACCTGCAGGTCTCTCACCCGCGGCTTAAAGATGGGTGCCGCCTTGTAACTGAGCAGGTCGTCCCGGTCGTAGACGTTGATCCACTCCGCCGGAAAGTGCGCGGGCAGCCGCTCGTGCGTAGGCGGCAGCGGTTGCGAGAGCGGGAGCGATCGCAGTGCGCCAAGCTCGTACAACAACGGCGCCTGCGAGCCGAAGGTCACAAGCGTCTTGACGTTGCGGTGAGGCTGGTCAACCAGCAGGTCGACACACGCGATACCGCCCAAGCTGTGCGCAAGCACCACCACCTCGTCGCCGGCATGGCGGATGGCGTAGGAGATCTCGGCGCGGATCGCGTCACCACGCGCCTGATACATCAGGATGTCGCCGGCAATGGGGTAGGTGGCATTGAAGAGCACGTCGCGCTCGCGCCGAGCCTTATCGGTTGCCCACCGCTTAGCCGCGTGGACAAAACGCCCCTTGACCCAGTCCGTCACCTTGCCCGCGTCGGCACCACCCAGTTCCGCGAACAGCGTGTCCACGAGCGCGTCGCGCGCCTCTGCCGGCCACAGGGGAAGGCGTGCGGAGGCGCGGTGCTGCAGCCAGTGCGCAACACAGGCCCGCGCGCCTGCGCGGCGCACGCGCGCGTCTATCTTCTTCAGTTGCGCGAGTGCAGACCCGAGCGCCGGGGCCGCCGCGGCCGTTTCACAAGCGGCCCGCCACTCCGCATCGCGTTCCACTTCGTCCGGCAGTTGCGCGACCGCTGCGGGCAACTGGCCGAGCGCGGCAAGGCGCTGGGGGAATCTCTGGTGCGCGTCTTTCATCGCCTCCGTCACGAAACCTGCGGGTGCCGGAGCTCCGGCCAGCTCGAGCCATTCAAAATCAGCGTCGGTGGCCAGTAGTTCCCACAACACCGCGAGCGCCTTCATCTCGTTGGTGAGTGGCGTCTCGCCGGAAAAGTCGGGAATCGAGACCCCGCCACAAGCCAGCTTGGCACCGACCTTTTCGCCCCAGGAACAAGGCAGCACCGTGCTCGCCGGCCAAACCGACTCTACCGCCTGTTTGACCAGCATTAGGCTGCGCCGGTAATCGTCGGTGCGCACGCCGGTACCGTGGACGAAGATGAATGTCTTGTTCACGTTGATCTCTCCCGCTGAGATCATGTCCGCACATCGTCAGCTGCTACCTGTGCCGGGCAGTATGGCAACGAGCGCACATCCGTGCGTTCATCTGGCAGGCCCGAGCTCTTCTCCGCTGCGTGCTTGCTGGCCGCGATGTGCTTGGGCGGTAGCGCCACCGTCGTCACGACGATCACCAACACGACCGCGACATAGAACCACTGGTTCAGAAAGAAGGTCATGCCGCTCTTTGGCAGGATCCGCTTCGCCCCGGCAAGACAAGCTTCGCCGACGCGTGGACCGTCGTACCAGTTCTGGTCAGTCGAAGCCGTGTCGCGCTGACGGATCGCCTCCTCGACGCGGGTCGCCCGCTCAACCACGGCTTCCACGAGGTTCACATGCCGTGACTCGAGAATCAGAAAGAGGACGACGACCAGGAGCAGGGCCGCGCGCAGGAGCGTCGCCCCGAGGTCGATGTTCTCCGTGTAGTAGGCCGCCAGCAGGCCGCCGATGATCGCAAGCAGCCAGCCGCGCAGCGCGAACATGTGGCCTTCGTGCCGGTCGATGATGCCTTGCAGTCGATCAAGCTCGTGGTGCGCTTGTTCGATGGGCTCCATCGCTGCTCCCTGTGCTTGCGATCCAGCAGGGCCTTGTACCCGTGGCCCTTGCTCGACATCATCGCGTCATGGCGGACGAGATGGGTGACATCCTACAGGGTGGCGCTTAGGCGCGAAACCTCAGTCCGTCGCGCCAACATCCGATCTGCGATGCCCGAGTACCTGCCGCCGGGGGTCTACGTCGAGGAATCCGACGCTCGTCGCAAGACGATCGTGGGGGTCGCGACGAGTACCGCGGGCTTTGCCGGGATGACGCGTTACGGCCCGGTCGATCATCCGGGACGCGCTCGCGGGAGAGAGCCAGGGCTGCTCTGCAGCTTCGCGGACTTCAAGGCGATCTACGGCGGGGTCGAGGCCCTGGTTGCGCCCGGAAGCGGCGACCAGAGGCCGGGCTATACCGCTCATGCGGCGCGCGCGTTCTTCATGAACGGGGGGGATCGTCTCTATGTCGCGCGCGTCTTCAAGCCGCGCGGCGTGGAGCCGCATCTCGACTGGGGCGTTGCAACTTTGCCGATGGCGGTCGATTCCGGCGCGACCGCAACCTGGACGGCGCGGTGGCCCGGTGCCTACGGCAATGTCTGGGTCGACACCCAGGCGGTGCGCAGCGCAAACCACGCGTACGCGGCGCCGCAATTCGGTGGCGCGGTGCAGGTCAGGGGCGCATCAAGCGGATCGATCATCGAGGTCGTCCCCTCTGGGGCTGCGCCCCCGACCGGCAACGACCCGTTGGCGCTGGCGAATCTGGCGCAGGTCACGATCGACCCGAGCGATGGTCGGCAGGTCTTCAGCCGTGGCGGCGCCGACTTCGTCCCTGGCTCGACCGACGCGATGCACCTCGTCTCGATGCGGGTCGTGGTCACGACCGACGACGACAGCGTCAATGTCTACGAGGGAGTCACCGCCGATCTATCGACGGAGCGCTACATCGGCAAGGTCCTGCGGGCGGACGATCCGGAGGACGAGAACGCCGTCGTGTTCCTCGCATGGGATCCCGCGACGGCGACCGGCAGCGATGTGGCGGCCAGGTTGATGGTGGCACTGCAGGCGAACTCGACGCGTCGCCTGAGCGGTGGGCACGACGGTGCAGTCGCGATGCCATCCGACCTCGCGGGCACGAGCGGCACCTCGGAGCACCTCGAAGAGAGGGCGACCGGGCTGGCCGCGCTCAGCGGGATCGCCGAAATCGCGATCGTCGCGCTACCCGATGGAAGCGCATACGCCGATGTCGATGAATGCGCCGCCGCGTGCGATGCGTTGATCGCGCACGCCGAGACCCTGCGTTACCGCCTTGCGGTGATCGATTCGCCGTCGGGTGGTGCGGTGACCGAGGTGCGCAGCTTTCGCGGCCGCTTCGACAGCAGTCTTGCTGCCCTTTACTACCCCTGGCTCGAAGTCCTCGATCCCGCGCGGCGAGGTGCCCAGGACGCTGCGGCGGCGCGACTGAAACTGCCCCCATGCGGATTCGTCGCCGGGGTCTTCGCGCGCACCGACAAGACTCGGGGCGTATTCGAGGCGCCCGCCAACCAAAGGATTGAGGGCATCGTGGGGCTCGAGCGCGACATCGACGACGCCGAGCAGCAGGTGCTCAATCCCGAGGGGATCAACGCGCTGCGCCACTTCGAAGGGCGGGGGGACCTGGTCTGGGGCGCCAGGACGCTGAGCTCGGATCCGCGATGGATCTACGTCAGCGTGCGGCGCCTTCTCATTTACCTCGAGCATTCGATCGACAACGGTACCCAGTGGGCGGCGTTCGAGCCGAACAGCGAGAAGTTGTGGAACACGATTCGGCGCTCGGTCGAGGCCTTCCTGTACAACGAGTGGAAGGCCGGCGCACTAAGGGGCGGCAAGCCAGAGGAGGCGTATTCCGTGCGCTGCGACCGCACGACGATGAGCCAGGACGATATCGACAAGGGCCGTCTGGTCTGCCTGGTCGGAGTGGCCCCGGTGAGGCCGTCCGAGTTCGTCATCTTGGGCATTGGCCAATGGACAGCCGATGCCTCGGTTCGCTAGTGCCCGGCTGCGCTGCGACTTCTTCGGCGCCTCGGGAGAGGCCGCATCGCGAGGCGACACCCAGGGCACGCTGCCCAGATGTACCGCGGCGAGGATGGGCCGGTCGGCGCATATCTTGGCAGCTTCCTGCGACCTGCAAGGAGCGCAGGCAGGCCCAGTCACCCGACCTCAATCAACTCGCTGGAACCTAAGGCGCGTTGCTGAAGAGGACGCGGCCGCGGGCGGCAGGGTTTCGCAAAGAGGGCGCGCCCTTGCCACCCGCACGATGCACCCCTGCTGCGTCTGGGGCGTGACAACTCTTCGTCACCTCCGCGCTTCTTCGGCGTGCTTCTTCGACACCTGCCCGGCGCGTCGCGCGTGCGTCTGCGGGGCGGGGAGGGGAGTGCGCATCAGCAGTCGGCGCGGCGCCGCTTGGCGGCACTCAGT
>Ga0335069_10012917_pt1 | contig 11738 bp, 7 predicted proteins | sample Lox_Sample_11_FD_206714 | JGI IMG/M metagenome (GOLD analysis project Ga0335069, IMG submission 206714) | Soil microbial communities from Loxahatchee National Wildlife Refuge, Florida, United States - Lox_Sample_1.1 | ecosystem: Environmental > Terrestrial > Soil > Wetlands | place: USA: Florida...
CAAAGAGATCGCGATGAAGCTCGAGGCGCTCGCCGAGAAGACGGTGGCCCTCGTGCGCGAGGACGCCCACGAGAGCGCCAAGCGCGTCGCCGCCGTGATGGGGAGCGATGCGCGGAAGCTCGACGTGCAGGTGGACACCATCAAGTACGACATGGGCGTCGTCGCCCTCATGTTCGGCGGCGTCGCCCTCATGGCGGTGAACCTCATGGCTGGCGGCATCCTGGCCGTCGCGGGTCCCGCGATCTTCGCGATGTTCGCGCGAGGCAAGATCCACGAGGAGTTCAAGAAGCGCGCGAAGGAGATGGCGCCCGAGGTCATGCGCGAGACGGCCAAGAAGGTCGCGCCGAAGCTCGACGCGCTCATCGAGGAGTTCGCGCAGAAGCTCGACGCCTGGGTGGTGAATGCCGGCGAGGAGCTCCACCGCGAGGTCGTCGAGGTGATGCGCGCGACGAAGGAAGCACGCGACGCGGGGCAGACCGACGAGACCGCGGCCAACGCGGCGGTCGAAGGTCAGGCGGCGGCTCTCGCGAAGGTGACCGAGCGGATCGAGAAGCTCCGTGCAGAGCTGTGGTCACCGCGCGAGCGGGTGCGCGTGACCGAGACCGCGAGCGTCTAGCCACGCCTCGCCGGACGACGGCCCGAAGGCCCCGACGGGCTGGCGCGAGATTCGCGTGCATCGAGCGGCGTGGCCACAACGACGGAATCGAGGGAGCGACGGCGCCTCCGCCGCAAGCAACGCCCGGGCAGATTGAGCTCCGAAGAAGAGCTTCACTTCCGGCACGCGCGTCTACTCCTCGAGCTCTCGCGCGCGACGGGCGCTGACTGGGGCGCTTCGATCCGGCACATCTGCCAATTCGAGGCCCAGGTTCTGAGCGTCGAGCGCGTGAGTTACTGGACCTTCTATCCGGAGGCCTCGGCCTTGGTCTGCGAGGCGGGCTACGTGTCCAGCCGCCGGACCTTCGAGCAGGGCGCCACGCTACTGGAGTCCGAGATGCCCCTGTACTTCCGCGCGCTCCGCGAGGCTCGCATCGTGGACGTCGAGGACGTCGACACCGACGCGCGCACGGGCGGACTGGCCGAGTATTGCCGGACGCGCGGGATCTCGTCGATGCTCGAGATCCCGGTGTGGAGCGAGGGCCGGCTGTGCGGAGTCCTCAGCCACGAGCAGGTCGGACCGCACCGGCGCTGGAGCGCGGCGGAAGCGGAGTTCGCCATGGGCGTGGGTCAGGTCGTGGCGGCCGCGCTCGCGGCGCGAACGCAGACGCCCGCCGAGGCAGAGGCACGTCGGGCCGCGTTCCTCGACAGCGTTTCGCGCGCCCTCCTGGCCTCGCTCAATCCCCGGCAGATCGCGATCGCGGCCACCGATCTGGCGGTGCCCAAGCTCGCCGACATCTCGAACGTCTGGATCGTGACGCCGGACGAGAAGCTCGAGTGCATCGGGTCCGCGCACGTGGATCCCAGCCAGCAAGCGTGGGTCATGGACGCCGTCCTCGCCACGACGAAACAGCACGCCCCGGTGCTGGCATCGCCTGTGGTGCGGCAGAGGCAATCGTTGCTCATCCCCGACACCGGACGATCCATGGCAGAGCTCTTCGGCGAGGTGGAACCCGAGAAGCGCGCGGTCTTCCAGTCGACGGGCATCAGTGCCGCGATTGGCGTCCCTCTGGCCGTCGCCGGCGTCACCTTCGGCGCCATGACGTTCTTCGCCGTGGGCGCTCGACACTACGACAGCGACGACCTCGCCCTCGCTCAGGAGGTCGCCGGTCGTCTGGCAGCCGCGCTGGAGAACGCACGGGTGCACGGCATCGCCCGAGAGGCGATCGCGGCCCGCGACGAGTTTCTCGTCCTGCTCGCGCACGAGCTCCGCACTCCGCTGACGTCGATCAAGCTCATGACGGACGACATGCTCCGCAGGGCTAAGCGCAGCAATGACCCTGCCGAGCAAGCGCGTTGCGACTCGATAAATCTCCAGGTGCAACGGTTCTGCGACGTCGTCGACGGCGTCGTCGAGGCGATGAGCATCCGCGCCGAGGGCGTCAGGCTCACACTCTCCAATCGGGATCTCGCGACGATCGTCGAGAAGATCGTGTGGAGCGTGGCCGAGCGCGCACGGCGCGTAGGCAGCCCGATCGCCCTGAGTGTCGAATCGGTCGTACAATCGGTGGACGAGGCGCGCTTCGAGCGAGTCGTCTGGGCGCTGCTCGACAACGCCATCAAGTTCGGCGCGGGTCATCAAATCGACGTATCGCTCCGCCGCGTCGAAGAGCACGCCGAGTTCTCGGTCCGGGATCGCGGCCCGGGCATCCTCCCCGACCGTGTGGCTGCGATCTTCTCGCCATTCGAGCGGGCGGTGAAGAAGGAGCACTTCGGTGGACTCGGTCTGGGGCTGTACATCGCGAACGCCATCGTTCACGCGCATGGCGGATCGATCGACGTCGCCAGCCCGCCCCGCGAGGGGACGACCGTCGTCGTTCGCCTTCCGCTGACGCCGCCGGAGCCGTGAGCGGTCACACGGGCCGGAGCAGGACGCGCGCCGGCGCCCCGTCCGAGCCCGGGATCAAGATGGGAAGCGCGACCACCTCGAAGGTACCCGGGTCGACGCGACGCAGGTCGAGCCCCTCGAGAATGCAGACCCCCGCCTCGAGCAGCACGCGGTGCACGCGCGCGCCGTCGGTCGGCCCGCCGAGGGAGAGGTAGTCGACGCCGACGAGGCTCACGCGCTTCGCGGCAAGGTGGCGCGCAGCGTCCTCGGTGACGTAGACGTAGTCGGGCACGAAGTCGTCGGTGCCCCAGCATCGGGCCGAGTTGCTCGTCTTGAAGAGCACTCGCTCCCCCGCCTGCAGGTCGAGGCTCTCGACGTCGGCGCGATCGATGGTGCGCCCCGGCACGGCCACGACGCGCGCGACGCCGATCATGGCGTCGGACGGCAGCGCCTCGACGCCGCCGCCGGGCACGCCGAAGTGAATGGGCGCGTCGACGTGGGTGCCGGTGTGGACCCCGAGCGTGAGCTCGGACACGCGGCAGACTCCCCCCTCCTCGTGCTCCTCCGTCACGTCGAGCTGCACGCCTGGGTTCCCCGGCCAGTGCACCATGCCTGGACGAATGGGAACGGTGACGTCGACCCACGCGTTCATTGGAGTTGCGCCGCGACACCCGCGCCGTCTTCACGCTCGATCCGCGCCTCGGAGCCGGCCAAGACCGTCGCCGTGTGGATGAGCGTCAGGTGGGAGAAGCCCTGGGGGAAGTTGCCGAGCAGCCGGCCATGGTTGGGGTCGTACTCCTCTGCCAGGAGTCCGAGGTCGTTGCGGATCGAGAGCAGGCGCTCGAACAGCGCCTCGGCGTCGCGCATGCGCCCGGTCGCTGCGTAAGCGTCGGCGAGCCAGAAGCTGCACGCGAGGAAGGGCGCCTCGTCGCCCGGCAGGCCGTCGAGCGAGAGCTCGGTGGCGTAACGGCGAACGAACCCATCGCGGAGCAGGTTTCGTTCGATTGCCCGGATGGTACCGATCACGCGTGGGTCGTCGGCCGGCAGGAACCCATGCGTCGGGATCAGCAGCACGCTCGCATCCAGCGCGTCCGAGCCGTACGACTGGGTGAACGCGTTCTGCGCGGCGTCGTACCCGTGCTCGCAGATGTCCCGGTGGATGCGGTCGCGGATGGCGCGCCAGTGTGGCACGAGCGCGGCATCGCTTGCGTCTCCGCGGCCGAACTCGTCGACCATCCGGATCGCCCGGTCGTAGGCGACCCAGGCCATGACCTTCGAGTGCACGAAGTGCCTGTGCTTCTTGCCCCTCACCTCCCAGATGCCCTCGTCCGGTCTCTGCCAGGCGCGCTCGAGGAAGGCGAGCAGCGTCATGAGCATGCTCCACGCCTCCGGTTGGTCGGCCGCGCCCAGACGGTGAGCCTTGTACATCGTGTCGAAGACTTCGCCGTAGACGTCAATCTGGAACTGGTTCCACGCGCCGTTGCCGACGTGGACCGGGCGCGACTCGGCGTAGCCGGGCAGCCAGTCGAGGTCGTACTCGGTCAGGCGACGTTTGCCGTCGATGCCGTACATGATCTGCAGCTTGGACGGATCGCCGGCCGCCGCGCGGAGCAGCCACGCGCGGAACGACAAGGCTTCGTCCGGGTAACCGCACAGCATCAGCGCGTCGAGGGTGAGCGCCGAGTCGCGCAGCCAGCAGTACCGGTAATCCCAGTTGCGGACCCCGCCCAGTTCTTCGGGCAGCGAGGTGGTCGGCGCCGCGACGATGCCGCCCGTGGGAGCGTAGGTGAGCGCCTTGAGGGTGAGCAGCGAGCGCAACACCGCATCCCGATGCGGCCCCCGGTAACGACAGCGCCCCGCCCAGTTGGACCAGAAGCGTTCGGTCGTCGCGAGGATGGCCTCCACGTCGAGGGGGGCTATGGGCGACCGGTGGCAAGGATGCCATTCGAGCTCGAAGTGGATGCGCTGTCCCTTGGTGACCTGCAGCTGACACGAGACGCGCGGCGGGCTGATTTCGACCTTGGCCGGCGTGCGGAGGCGCAGCGAGTCCGGGCTGGCCGTCAGCAGGATCCCGTCCTCGGTCCGGCGGATCCAGGGCGGCGTCGCTCCGTATCCGAAGCGGGCGGTGAGGATGACGTCGACGGGGACGGTCCCCTCCACGCCTTCGACGATGCGGACGACGTGGTGCCGGACCCCCTCGGCGACGGGCATGAAGTCGATGAGCCGGACAGCGCCGCCGTCGCAGGCGAACTCGGTCTCCAGGATCATCGTGTCGTTGCGGTAGTGCCTCGTCACCGCCCGCACGTGCGCTGCGGGGTGGATGATCCAGGTGCCGTGCTCGTCACGGCCGAGCAACCCGGCGAAGCACGCATCCGAGTCGAACCGGGGGAGGCAGAGCCAGTCGATGGCCCCATCGCGCGACACCAGCGCGGCGCTCCGGGTATCTCCGATCAATCCGTAGTTCTCGATGTGGGAGGGCATTGGACCACCTCAGGGCGCCGCAGTCGGTCGCTCGGGCGCGCGCTCCGGAGGAGCCATGAACTCCGGGCCGACAGGCTCACGGACGGAGTGCGCGAGGACCTCGTCGATGTAACGAAGCGCTTCCTCGTCGAGGTGCCAGCCGACCACGTCCTGCAACGGCGCGAGCTCGCGCGGGTGGCGGACTCCCCAGAGCGCGACCGAGACGCCCGGCTGGTCGAGCACCCAACGGACGGACAGGGCGAGGACGTTCTTGCCGTATCGATCGCGGGCGTAGCGATCCAGGAGCGTCACCGCCTCCAGGTACTGCGCGAACCGCGGCGCCTGGAACTTCGGGTCCACCTTGCGGAGATCGTCGCCCTCGAACTTGGTGCTCTGATCGATGGCGCCGCCGAGCAAGCCGCGGCAGAGCGCCCCGTAGGTCAGCGTGGCGACCCCGTGAGCGCAACACCACGGCAGGACGTCGCACTGCGCCTGGCGCTCGAAAAGGTTGAGCGGTGGCTGGGCCGTCGCCAGACGCGTGACGCGGTTGAAGCGATCCATCTCCTCGATCGAGTAGTTCGACACGCCCACGGCGCGGAGCTTCCCCGCTCGCTGGAGGTCGCGCAGCGCCTCCGCCGTCTCTTCGATCGGCGTAGCCGGATCCGGCCAGTGCACCTGATAGAGATCGATGGTCTCGGTTCGGAGCCGGCGGAGGGAGACCTCGACCTCCTCGAAGATCTGCCGGCGAGTCGAGTTGCGGTACAGCAGGTCGCCGGATCGCTCGAGGCCGACCTTGGTAGCCAGGATGACCTCGTCGCGTTTTCCTCGTTCGGCAATCGCTCGACCGACGACCTCCTCGGAGTGGCCGAATCCGTAGGCCGGGGCCGTGTCGATCAGGTTGATCCCGAGATCGAGCGCAGCGTGGATCGTGCGCACCGACTCGTCATCGTCGGTGCCTCCCCACTGGTAGCCGCCCATGGCCCAGGTGCCGAGACCGACTCGGCTGGCATCCGCCTGCACGTCGGGGATCTTCGTGTACTCCATGCGACACCTTCCGCGGCGAGTGGCGTGCAATCAGCGGACCCCTCACCGTCGGACGCGCCCACCTTCGTCGCCGGCGGCGAGCCGCTCGACCTCCGCGACGGATGCTCGGTTGAAGTCTCCCGGAATCGTTTGCTTGAGCGCGCTCGCGGCGACGGCAAATCTCAACGCGTGATCGAGCGGCCGTCCGTCGAGCTGCGCGAAGATGAGGCCCCCTGCGAAGCTGTCGCCTCCGCCGATCCGATCCACCAGGCGAATCAGGTACCGCGGCGCGCGATGGAGCGTCTTGCTCGGGCCGTCGTACAGAAGCGCGCTCCAGCCGTTGTCGCTCGCCGAGAGGCTCTCGCGCAGCGTGATCGCCACCTGCCGCACGCCGTATTCGGCGACCACCTGCTGGGCCGCCGTCTCGTAGGCGCCGAGATCGAGCCGGCCGGCTTCCACGGAACCGCGTGTGACTGGTACGCCGAGCGCGGTCTGCAGATCCTCCTCGTTCGCCACGAGCACGTCCACCGATCGCACGAGGGGGCGCATGACCTCTTGTGCGGCCGATTCGCTCCAGAGCGAGCGCCGGTAGTTCAGGTCCAGACTCACCGTCACGCCGTGCTCGCGGGCGGCCCGGACAGCGGCACGTGTGCACTCGGCGGGACCCGGTCCGAGTGCCGGCGTCAGGCCGGTGGTGTGAAACCAGGCAGCGCCACGCAGCAGCTCGGGCCAGCGGAACGAGCTGGGGTCGAGCTCGGACATCGCGGAGTGCGCACGATCGTAGACGACCATCGACGGTCGCTGGCTGGCGCCCATCTCGGCGAAGTAGATGCCCATCCGTGAGCCGCCACGCTGGACGGCTCGGACGTCGACGCCCTCGGCGCGGAGCGCTCGAAGCGCGGCATCGCCCACCGCGTTCGGAGGGAGACGGGTGGCGAAGTGGCTGTCGAGCCCGAAGTGCGCGAGGCAGATGGCCACGTTCGCCTCGCCACCGCCGAAGGTCGCACCCAGCGTGGGCGACTGGAACAGGCGCTCGAACCCGGGAGGGCTCAGGCGAAGCAGGAGCTCTCCGAAGGTGACGGTCTTCTTGGACTTCATGCGGCCCTCGCCCGGGCCTCGCGTACGGACGCGGCGAGTCGCCGCGCTCGCTCCGTGATGGCCGCGTAGTCTCCACGCTCGACGGCACTGCGCTCGACGAGAGCACCGCCGACGCCCACCACGACCGCGCCCGCCGCGAGAAAGTCGGCGGCGTTGTCCAGCGTCACGCCGCCGGTAGGCATCAGGCGAAGGTGGGGCAGCGGTCCACGCAGCTCCCGCAGGTACGACGGGCCGAGACCGCCGGCGGGGAAGACCTTGACCAGGTCAGCGCCGGATTCCCAAGCGGCCGCGATCTCCGTAGGCGTGTACCCGCCCGGTATCGAGACCACGTCGTAGCGGTGGCAGACCCGGACGACTCCCGGGCACAGTGTCGGTCCCACCACGAAGCGGGCGCCGGCGGCGACGGCCAGGCGCGCCGTCTCGGCATCGAGCACGCTTCCGGCGCCGAGCACGACGGACTCGCCGAAGGCTGCGCTCTGCTCGGCGAGTGCCTCGAGGGCGCCCTTCGTGGTCATGGTCACCTCGACGGCGCGGATGCCTCCTTCGAGCAGGGCATCCACGACACGCCGCAGCTTCGCGGCACTCTCGAGACGCACGACCGCGACGGCCCCGAGCTCGGCGAGGGCGCGCGCGGTCTCCACGCGGGACGGGGCCATGGTCACGGCCCGTGGAGCTGCGCGGCGGGGCGTTCGGCCGGCGCCGGAGCTCGGTCGACGAAGTTGACCGGCGACGAGGGACGCTCGCCGCTGAGGACGCGCACCACCTCGTTCGAAGCGATCTCGCGGACCGACCGGATCGACTCCTCCGAGTAGTAGGCGGCGTGCGGGGTGATGATCGCGTCCTCCAGCTCGAACAGTGGGTTTTCGGCCTCCCAGTCGCGCCGCTTTGAAGGTTCCTCCTCGATGTCGTCGAGCGCGGCGCCCGCAATCCAGTGCTCCTCGAGCGCACGACGGAGCGCTCGGTCGACCACGATGGGCCCGCGAGCGGTGTTGACGAGGATGGCCGTCCGCTTCATGCGGCGAAGCACGTCCTCGTCGAAGAGGCCTCGGGTCTTCGAGGTGAGCGGGGCCTGGATGACGAGGTAGTCGGATCCTCGCACCAGCTCGTCGAAGGTCACAGGGCGCACGCCTCTCTTCTCGGCGTCGACGGGATCGACGAACGGGTCGTGTGTCCAGACCTCGACCCCGAAGGGTTTCACTCGCTCGGCGATCGAGCGGGCGATCGCTCCGAACGACAGGATCCCGAGCACACGCCCGCGGAGACGGTGGATCGGCTTACCGGTCTGCCAACGCCACTCTCCTCGCCGCGTCGCCGCCGCATACTGCGGTATCTTGCGGGCAGCGGAGAGCCAGAGTGCCACCGCGTGATCCGCGACCTCGTCGGAGCACCACTCGTTCGGGGCGTTGGTGACCTGGATGCCCCGCCGCGTGGCCGCGTCGACGTCGACGATGTCGACGCCGGTCCCGTAGCGGGCAATCACGCGGCAACGGGTGAACGCATCGATGGCCCGCGCGCCGACGCGCGCGTACTGCGTGATGATGGCGTCAGCGTCCCTGGCGATGGCGATGACCTCGTCCTCGCTCTTGCACTGCGCGGGCACGAGCTCGAAGCCTGACCCTTCGATGATCCGGCGCTCCACCTCGACGTCGCCGAAGTCGTAGTCGGCGATCACGACCCGCGGTCGGTCACCCCGGGCAACCTCGGGGCGAGGGGGTGATTGGGCGGGCGCGGCCGCCTGCGCAGGCGCCGGCTCCTCGGGCGCGCGACTCGGCGGCTCGGATGGATGCGGGCGGGCGCCGCCATCGGTCGGCCCCCCGCGACTCCCGTCGACCGGTGCCGTCATGGCCGCGCCCTCGGCGGCCGACGTCGCGACGCGAGCGAAGAGCGACAGGATCCCCGTCGTGTGCCGGGGCGGCGGCGGCGTCCACCGGGTTCGCCGTTCGGCGAGCTCCCGCGCGACGTCGGACTCGATCGCCCGCTGACCGTGGAGCCCCACCAGCCCCAGCTTGCGCTCCGGAATGTTGATCTCGATGAGGTCGCCCTCCTCGACGAGCGCGATCGGTCCGCCGTCGACCGCCTCGGGGGACACGTGCCCGATCGAGGGCCCCTTCATGGCTCCGGAGTACCGCCCGTCCGTGACCAGCGCCGTCGTGTGGCTCAGCTCCGGATCCGCCGCGAGCACCGCCGACGCGAAGTACATCTCGGGCATTCCGTTCGCGCGCGGACCCTCGTACCTGATGACCATGACGTCCCCCGGCTTGATGGCCCCACGACGGAGGGCTTCGAGGCAATCGTGCTCGTCATCGAACACGCGCGCCGGTCCGACGTGGACGTGCATCTCCTCAGGAACGGAGAACGCTTTGATCATCGCGCCACCGGGCGCGATGTTGCCGCGCAGGATGGCTACGCCCCCCTCGGCGACGAACGGGTCGGAGAGCGGTCGGATGATCTCCGAGGGCGGGATCTTGAAGTTGTGCAGGTAACCGAGCCGCTCCGCGAAGAAGTGCGACCGCGCGATCTCGTCCAGGTTCTGCCCGATCGTCTTGCCGGTGACCGTCATGCAGTCCAGGTGCAAGAGCTCGCGTATCTCGAGCATCACCTTGGGCACGCCACCGGCGTAGTAGAAGTATTCGACCGGGTACTTGCCCGTGGTCTTGACGTTCGCGATCACCGGAACCCGGCGGTGGATGCGATCGAAGTCGTCGATGCTCAGGTCGATTCCGACCTCCTTGGCCATCGCCGGAAGGTGGAGCAGGGCGTTGGTCGACCCACCGACGGCCGCGTGCACCGCGATTGCGTTCTCGAACGCCTCGCGGGTGAGGATCTTTCGGGGCGTGAGGTCGAGACGGACCAGCTCGAGAATCCGCTTGCCCGCGGCGCGCGCATACCGCAGGTGCATCGACAGCGGCGCCGGCACCAGGGCGGACCCGGGCAGCGCCAGACCGATGGCCTCCGCGAGCACCTGACCTGTCGAGGCCGAGCCCATGAACTGGCAGGCGCCGCACGTCGGGCACGCGTTCTTCTGCCGCTCGAAGAGCTCCTCGTGGCTCTTCTTCTTGCGGTCGACCTCCATTCCCAGGGGCCACAGCAGGTTCGAGGTGAAGTAGTCCGGCGCGTTGAACTGGGTCCCTCCGGGAACGTGGATCGCCGGGAGGTTGCAGCGGGCGATCGCGATGAGGTGCGCCGGCACGGACTTGTCGTTTCCGGAGAGCAGGACCATCCCGTCGTGCGGATGACCGAGGGCGTGGATCTCGATCATGGCGGCCATGACGTCGCGTGAGACGAGCGAGTAACTCATGCCCGTCGTCGCTTGAGCGACGCCGTCACAGATGTCGCTCACCGTGAACACTCCCGGCTTCCCGCCGGCCTCGAACACGCCGTTCGAGATCTCCTCTATTAAAGGACGGAAGTGAAACGTCCCGGGGTGCCCCATCCCGTACGCGCTGTCGACGAGGATCTGCGGCTTGGCGAGATCCTCCTCGGTCCAGTTCATCCCCATCCGAAGCGAGTCGCCCTGGAAGTTGATGGTCCGCAGCTTCTGGCTGTGCAGCGTTCGTCCGTTGGTCGCCATGGCCACCCCGTTTCCGGAGGCAGAAACAAGCGACTTCCGCGCCAGTCGGCGTTGGCGATGGTCAAGCGGCGAGCTGGATCACCTGTTTGATGCCCCCGCCGCGGCGGAGCAATGCAGGCGCGTCGTCGAGCTTCGCCCGCTGCGTGATGAGCCGACGGACCGAGTCCGGAAACAGCACCATGAACCGTTCGAGGTAGGCCACGGATTCCTCGAAGGCGGATCGCGACGCGTTGACGGTGCCGAACAGCACCTGATTCTTGAGGACGACGTTGCGCATGATGCCGTCGAGGTCGACCTCCACCGGACGACCCGGCCCCGGAACGCCGCTGAAGATGAAGACGCCGTTGGGCGCGAGCGCGTCAATCGCCGCGAATGCGACCTTGGCCACGCCCACGGCTTCGAAGACGACGTCGGGGGCGCACACCCGCGAGGCGATCTCGCCGACGGGGACGTCGCGGGCCGAGATGTATTCGGCGCCCAGCGATCGCACCAGCTCGGCGCGGTCGCTGTCTGCCGACTCGAGCGAGTACACGAACGTGTCCAGGTCGCGCGACCGCAGCATCATCGCAGCCAGCAGACCGATGGGGCCGGCGCCCAGCACGAGCGCCCGCAACCCGGCGGGTTCCCATGGGTAGCGCCGAAGTATCGCGTCGAGGTCCACGGCGGCCTTGGCTGCGATCGTCAGGGGCTCGACCAGCACCGCCACGTCGGCGAGCGCCTTGGGGACTCGCACCAGGTAGCGCTCCTCCTCGACGACGAGCTCCGTCATGAAGCCGTCGGCGCCGCTGATCCCGCGCTCGCGGAAGTGACCCGTCACGCAGAAGTCCTGACGGCCCGCGCGGCAGGCGACGCAGCTCGGCTCACCGCAAGGCCGACGCACCGTGATGACGACCAGGTCTCCGCACGCCACCCGGCGAACGGCCGGGCCCACCGCCACGACCTCACCGACGGCCTCGTGCCCGAGGACGAGTCGCTCTGTTCCGGCCGGCGGCGAACCGTAGTGGTACTCGCAGATCTCGCGATCGGTCCCGCAGACACCGACTTCGCGCACGCGGATCGTCGCGTCGTGCTCGTTGCGGAGCTCGGGCACGGGGACCTCGATGA
>Ga0335069_10012918_pt1 | contig 11738 bp, 15 predicted proteins | sample Lox_Sample_11_FD_206714 | JGI IMG/M metagenome (GOLD analysis project Ga0335069, IMG submission 206714) | Soil microbial communities from Loxahatchee National Wildlife Refuge, Florida, United States - Lox_Sample_1.1 | ecosystem: Environmental > Terrestrial > Soil > Wetlands | place: USA...
CATGCTAGAACAGTGGACGTCTGCGAAGACTCCATACATCATCACGGTGGCCCTCCGGTATCAGTGTACCGGTGCTCCTAGATTCAAGATACAAACATCATCCCATACAGCCAGCAACAGATTTCACACACTCAACATCGTCCCAGACCCCCAGCTCGACTTTCTATATTCCTTAAGGTATCTTCGAATCAGGTTCCTTCAAGTGGAGTATCATCGTGTCACCGATAGCAATCTGTACCGTCTGTAGTCGCGAAAAAAGTGACGATGCCGATCCGGTGCCAGCACGGGAACGTTATCTCGGCTCCCATGTCGCCCTGGTTGCGCAGTATGCCGCGGAACAAGGCCTGCCATTTTTCATCCTTTCAGGAGTGTACGGCTTCATATCCGCAGAAGCGCCCATTCTCGGCTACGATCACCTATTCTCTGAGAGCGAAGTCGCCGCACTGGCACCCACCGTTTATCTTCAGCTTAAAAAACTCGGCATTGAAAAAATTCACTTCTACACCAAGACGAAGCCAGGTTGGATTCCCTACCGCAAAGTCCTCGAGATAGCTACGGCTACCGAAGGACTTGCCATACAACTGCACATCCACGAATTATCGGAGGGTGACTCGCCGCCCCCATAACGGGCGGTCTTTCTTTTCAGATGTGAAAATCAGATTCTCACAAAACAGATGCTCAGCCCCGCAAGGCGAGCTCCGCAAGGCGTTGCCTTGCGGAGCTGACATCTCCTAGTTAAATCATGTTGGCGAACGTTTCCTCATAATATCAAACATCCCGAGCTCAAAAACAAATCGTTCAGGACAAAAGAAACTGCTGCCGCAGTGGCTCGAGGCCCCAGACGATGATGATTGCAACGAGTGTGCACAGCGGCAATGAATGCATCGCGGTGCCCGATGGAAGCCAGGTGAAGTCGATGAGTGCACCGATAAGTATCGCCTCCCACGCGCGATAGCGTATCGAGAGGAGCACGATGCATACGAGCGGTATCCACGGTGGTAGCGTGAGTGCCGAGATGAGGCCGATGAACGCGAGGGTGATGCGCATATTATTTCTTCGGTGCCGATGAGTCAGATCGTATCGGTGGCACGACGAACACATAGCGCAATGCATCGAGATTCACGATGGAACCGATGTATACCTGTATTGCGGCACTGGATGGATCGTTATCGACGTGGCCGACGATACCTATGGGGCGCTCGCCTAAGGTCGGCGAAATGACCGCGTCACCGACGGCGATACTTAGACCATGTGGAACGAGTGCGCTCGCATTGCCGCCACCTTTACCTTTGACCGAAAGTGCTACTCCATCGAGCAGTGCATTGATGGCTCGTCCCGGCGCAAAGATCTCGAGCACCGTCGACGTATGTCCTCCCGCATCCGATACAGTCCCCACCACAGTTCCTTGTGTCGACAGCACCGTTGATCCCACCGTAATGCCGTCGACTGTACCCGCACCAATGAGAAACGTACCGTAGGGCGATGCCAGCGATGAAGAGACGACGGGTGCTGTGATGCCGGGGTCACTCGTTACAAGATGATCGATATTTGAAAGTGCATCGACTTGCGCCTGGAGTGCTGTTGCAAGAGCGGCGCGTTCTTGAAGTGCGGCGACTTCTGCCTGGAGCGATTGATTCTCATGTGCGAGCGCCGCGTGCGAAGCGAAGTAACCGTTCTGTGCGATGTGCGCACCGATCTCACGCAGTGCTGACGTCACTGTAGAGACACCCGCGCGCACGGACGAGCGTACGATGCCGTGAGAGACGATATCAGTAACAACCAGTAGGAGCACGATGCCGGTCGCAAGCAGCAGTCGTCCGCGACCACTATGAGTGTCGCGCGAGTGATAGAAAGACCTCGCATCATGTTGCATATGTATCCGGTATCAAGACAGTGGTGATTATTCGGTCGGGACGAGTTCGTCGTCACTCTTGAGGAGCGTGTCACGATACATATCGAAGTCATCCAAGACCGCAGCGGTTCCGCGTACGACGGCAGTTAGTGGATCGGTCGCGACGATGACCGGCACTCCCAGCGCTTCGGTGAGGAATTCCGGCAACCCTCGTATCAAGGCACCGCCGCCCGCAAGATAAATCCCCCGCTGCATGACGTCGGCGATTATTTCTGGCTGCGTCGTTTCGAGTACTTCCTTGATAGCTTCCACCAATTCTTCGACCGAGTGCCCGATAGCATTACGCACATCTTGATCGGTAAGGATTATTTCGCGCGGCAGTCCGGTGACAAGGTCACGACCACGCACGACAGCCTCGAGTGGTTCACGACCTGGTATCACCGATGAAATTGCAATTTTAATTTCCTCGGCGCTCTTCTCGCCGATGAGGAGTTTGGATTCGTTGCGTACATGCGAGACGATGTCGACATTGAATTTGTCGCCCGCGATGCGGACGTTGCGCGCGTTGACGAGGCCACCTAGGGAAACGATGCCGATATCGGTCGTCCCGCCGCCGATGTCAATGACCATGCTCCCCGATGCATCATGAATAGGAAGATCGATCCCGATCGCGGCAGCCATCGGTTCTTCCATGATGTGCACTTCTCGAGCTCCTGCGGATCGGGCTGCATCGCGCACCGCACGTGTCTCGACCGACGTGATACCAGAGGGTACGCCCACAACGACGCGTGGTCCGAGGAATTTGGTGTGTCCTGCTTGTGCTTTGCCGATGAGATAGCTCAACATTTCGGCGGTTACCTCGAAGTCCGAAATAACGCCGTCGACGACCGGCTGCACTGCCACGATGTGCGCGGGCGTTCGCCCCATCATTTCCTTCGCTGCGGTGCCGACGGCGACGAACGCCCCGGTCTTTTGATTCATCGCGACGATCGAGGGCTCATTGATGACGATGCCGCGGCCTTTGACATAGACCAACGTGTTGGCGGTTCCTAAATCGATACCAATATCATTCGAAAAAAGTCCGAGGATTCGGTCCTTGTATGCTCGCATCCGCTCACCGATCCCTTGTTCTGCCATGATTCATTCTTTGCGACCAAGGTACTCGATGATGCCACTCTCCGGTACGAGCGAGGTCACACCATCTACACGACTGACTGCTTCGACCGCACCTTGCGCCATCGTTTTCTCAGATACAATGAAGCGTGTCGGGATACCGATGAGGTCACTGTCGGCGAACTTCTCTCCGGCGCGCACATCACGATCGTCGTAGAGCGCCTCGATACCGTTCTCGAGCAAGAGCTCGTAGATACGTTCTGATTCTTTGACGACGTCCGTGTTGCCGTTCGATATTGAAATGAGGTGGACGGGATACGGAGATACTTCTTTCGACCAGACAATTCCTTTGGTATCGGCGAATTTCTCGACAAGCAATCCCATGAGGCGCGTTATGCCGATACCATACGAGCCCATCCAGACAGGAATCTCCTCACCCTTATCATTCTTGTAACGCAGCCCGAGCTCCTCCGACTTTTGTGTACCGAAATTGAAGATATTGCCGACCTCAGCTGTTTTGACCCCCTCCAATTCATCTCTCGTTATGTTGAGGCTCTTGAGCGTCTCGTCATTGAGTACTTCTTCATTGACGGCTATTCCCTTTTCTCTATTGATGTAGATCGTATCTTCTCCTGTCTCGACGACCGTCTGGAACTCATGGCTAAATTGTGTGAAAGCGCCGCCCGAGGCGAACGTAACGAACGTATCATCGCCGATGCCAAGACGTTCGTAGACCCGCTTGTATGCTTCGATGGTCTGGTTGTAGAACTTCGTATGATCAGTCTCAGTGAGGCAGAACGAGTACATGTCCTTCATGACGAATTCTCTCCCACGCATGATGCCACTCTTCGCGCGGAGTTCATTGCGGAGTTTCGTTTGGAATTGGTAGACGAAGATTGGCAGATCTCGGAAACTCGAAATATAATTTTTCATCATCTCGGCAATCGGTTCCTCGTGCGACCAGCCGAATCCGACTTCACCTCCCGCCTTCAACGTTGATTTGAACCACACATCGACGACATCATCACTCCATCGCTTCGTCTTCTCCCAGAGTTCTTTGCGTTGCAGTGCGGTCATGATTATCTCTTGACCGCCGATCTTGTTCATTTCTTCGCGGACAATCTTCTTGATATTCTCCACGACGCGCAGTCCGAGCGGCAGATACGCATACACACCCGCCATTTCTTTATGGATGTACCCGGCGCGGATCAAGAGCTGCGCGTTCTTGGCGACCTCGTCCTTCGGAGCGGACTTGCGCGTCTTGGTGAAGAGATGAGATTGCCGCATGATGCAATGCATTGTAGCGCATAATCTACACTGCTCTACTTGACAGGGATTGGTTTGTGACCCACACTTCTGCTGGCTGCGTCCCCGAGGATCCGCATTCCCGAGCGTTCTGTGAAGAGCATTGAATCCCCCAATGATTCTTCGGATCGAAAGTGGCGTTGGGTCGTCGCTCTTATCAAGCGGCGGCCTATTTTTATGCCAACAACCGCGCAATATCGTGATACGAGACCGTGATCATAAGCAGAATTATAAGTGCGATGCCGATTGTATTTAATACTTGAATAACGAGTGCGGGTGATTTGCGTCGCATCACCGCTTCTACGGCGACAATAAGCAGGCGTCCGCCGTCGAGCGCTGGTATCGGGATGAGGTTGATGATCGTGAGGTTGACCGCGATGAATCCCGCAAGTGCGAGTACCGAGCCTGCACCGTTTTGTGCCGCACTCCCGACGACACTCACGAGCCCGATGGGTCCCACGACATTTTGGAGACTCGCGTTGCCATGGAATATACCGGTGATCAATTGCCACAGACTCATGAGTACTGTATCGAATTTATCGCCCGTGTTTGAAAGTCCTTGCACCAGTGCATCAGGCCAACCCAGCGCAACCGTACTGACTTCGACAAGCCCGATACCCAAGGCCGGCGTCGCAGCGGAACCCGGTATGACAGCGTTCGCTGGAACAAGCGATGTACTATGTGCCTGCTTGAGGTGGATGTAGTCGATTGTAATCTCTTGACCGCCGCGGACTTTTACATAATCAGAAACTGCCTCGGGTGTAAGCACCGAAAGCGTCACTCCATTCTGATCGGTCAGACGCGTTATTGTGTCCCCTGCGCTGATGCCGGCTTCAGCGGCCGGAGATCCGGTGATGACGTCCGAAATCATCAAACGGGCAGACGGGTCTTGAGTGAGCGATCCTTGTATGACACGCGGCAAACCAGTATGCAGTGCCACTGCGAAGAATATCCATGCGACTAGTGCATTCATTGCGACACCGGCGATGAGTATGGTCGCCTGTTTCCAGGGTTTGACACTGACGAAGCTGCCGCGTGTGTGTGCGTCGCCGTCTTCACCGTAGAGTCGTACGAACCCGCCAAAGAATATCCAATTGATCGTGTATTCGGTACCTCTCCACGTACCCAGAAGCAGTGCGCGCGGCGGATAGCCGATGCCGAATTCTTCAACACGGACGCCGAAGATCCGTGCACAAATGAAATGGCCGAGCTCGTGGGTAATGATGAGCAAGAATAAAATCCCAAAGAAAAGCAAAAAGGTACTCATGCGAAGCACTTACAGACTCATCTCCCGCTCTTTATTCTCAAACGCTTTTTCGAGTTCGGCGTTGGCCGCGTCGACACGCTTTTGGAGTTCTTCGACGATACGGAACTTTTCGTCTTCGCCCATACCACCCTCCTTCTCAGCTTCTTGAACATCCTTTTTGGTCTCATCGCGCGCGACACGCACGGCAGCCCGAGCTTCTTCAAGCTTATGCTTGGCTATCTTCACGAGTTCGAGCCTACGCTCCGAGGTAAGCTCGGGGAAACTTGCACGTACACTGCTTCCGTCTGCCGAGATCCCGAGCCCGAGATTCCCCGCAGTGAGCGAGCGTTCGATTTCTTTTATGAGTGATGGATCGAAGGGCGCAATACGAAGCGTGCGCGCATCTTCGACCGAGACCGCTGCAATTTGCTTAAGCGGGACCATCGAACCATACGCGGTAACCGAGAGCCCATCGAGTATCGCCGGTGCCGCCCGACCCGTACGTACGCCCCTATACTCGCGTGCGAGCCACTCGCGTGCTGCTGCTAACTTCTGATCAAGTGTGGTGAATTCGTAGTTCATAGAATTATTTCTTAGAAATCTTCTGAGAATCTGATAGACCGAATGCATTGTATTCGAGAGCGGCTATTCTCGTGTCTTGACGATCGAAAATCTTCTTATTTTCATCAAAACCACTCCGCACCTGTACTTCCATGTCAACAAAGTGCTGATCAATCTTTTTGAACCGTTCGTCGATTTGCTCGAATCGTTCATCGACTCTCTCGAACCGTTCGTCGATCTGCCCGAACCGCTCATCGACTTTTTTGAATCGATCATTCATCTCTTCTTGGAGACCCTGTATCTCATCCACAATAAGTTCTCCGAGCTTTTCAAAACTATCGATCTTTTTTGATCCGTTCTTTTTCATGTCTTTGATTATAGCACCGGTGCCAAGAGTGCAACTGATTCAAGTAGTGTCTTCACAAGTGCCCCGCGGTCAGTCACATAGCCACGGGCGCGATAGAGCGCCTCGAGCGTCGCCTTCTTTTTTGCACTATCCTTCATCTGCGCTACCTGTATCTCAAGCGCAGCGAGGAATGAGAGTATCGCGCCGGTATTGTACTTGTCATCACCATCTTTCTCTACTATTGCCTTCACTATATCGATACGACGAGTAAGCGGTGCAGCGAAGAATCCTTTTGCATCAAATCTATTTGTTGTACTTCGTTCAAGAGCAATAGTCTGCGCACGCGAACGCATCGTGGACAGGAGGGTCTCTGGAGCAGGATGGACGAACACGAAGAGTGCGCGCCCGGGCGGTTCCTCAAGTGTCTTGAGCAGCGCGTTTTGCGCTTCGTTCGTGATACTACTCGCCGAGATGACAAATACACGTCGACTTCCTATCGCGCGTGACGATGCGCGGCTTCGGAGTTCGAGTGCATCATCAATGCCGAACTGCCGATAGTCACGCACATAGAGGTCGGGATTGGCGTGGAGCTCGATTCCCGCCGCCTGCAATAATTCTAAAACTGCCGGCACATCGGCTCCACTTCCGGCTGCCAAAAGCACATTGCCGGATATTGTAGTCACCTCATGCTCCATATTGGCTCAGTATAGCAAGTGTGCGATGGTATACTCCGCGCATGGAACCTTCAACGAAAATCCAACGGGGCGCACTTGCTATCACCAAGTGGGTTGGTTCGCCGCAGTCGATCTTTCTTCATACGATTCTCTTCGTCATCGGCTTTAGCACCGTACTTCTCAACATACTGCCGCTCGACACGCTCTTGCTCATCCTCAACACCATCGTCTCACTCGAAGCCATCTACCTCGCGCTCTTCATCCAGATGACGGTCAACTACACGACGACATCCATCAAGGAGGTTGGAGAAGATATTGAGGAGATTCAGGAAAATATCGAGGAGATCAGTGAAGACGTCGGTGAGCTCCAGGAAGATGTGGGCGAGATCAGCGAGGATGTTGGGGAAATCAGCGAAGATGTCGAAGAGCTCAACGAAGAAGATGCCGAGCATGAAGCGCACACGACGCGACAACAGCAGACACTTGCAACGATTCAAACAGATTTACGGAAATTGATGGAGGATATCGAACGCTTGAAAACCGGCACCAACTAACGTTTCGAAATAATTGCCTTTTTATAGGTTTCTAAGTGTTTGAGTGCTTCGCCCGTGCCTTTGGCGACACAGTACGGCGCATCCTTGGCGAGGCGTGCCTTGACGCCGGTGCGGCGGAAGATGAGCTCGGGGAGATTGCGCAGCTGCGAGCTGCCGCCCGTCATGATGATGCCATTGTCGATGATGTCGGAAGCGAGTTCGGGCGGTGTCTCCTGCAAGACGTCCTTGATAGCGCCGACCATCGTACGGAGCTCTTTGCTGATAGCACGGACGATTTCGTTGGTCCCGAGCTCTATCGATCGCGGCAAGCCCGTGAGATGGTCGCGCCCTTTGACCATCATGGTAATCTCGGCGTCGACCGGCACCGCTGAGCCGATGCGGATCTTTATTTCTTCGGCCATTTTGTCACCAATGGAGAGGTTGAGTGTCTTTTTGATGTGGTCGGCTATGGCGCGATCGATGCTGTTGCCCGCACATTTGACCGACGTGGATGCAACGATGCCGCCGAGTGATATCACCGCAACGTCGGTCGTCCCGCCGCCGATATCGACGATCATGTGACCACGCGCTTCGTGTATCGGAATGCCTGCGCCGATTGCCGCAAGTATGGGCTCCTTCACCACGTACGCCTCGCGCGCGCCCGCCTTCGTCGCCGCCTCGACGACCGCGCGCCGCTCGGTCGAGGTGACTCCAGCGGGGACCGAGATCATCACTTCGGGGCGGAAGACATTCCACCTGCCGAGTGCTTTCCTAATGTAGTAGCGCAACATCGCCTCCGTCACACGGTAATCGGCGATGACACCGTCCTTCATCGGCCGGTACGCGATTATCTCATCGGGCGTGCGTCCGACCATTTCCTTCGCTTCGTTGCCTATCGCGAGGATCTTGTTGTCGCGCACCGAGACGGCGACGACCGACGGCTCATTGAGGACGATACCCCTACCGGGAACGAAAACTAAGACCGTTGTCGTGCCGAGATCGATGCCAAGCTTAGGGGAAAACGAGAAAGTCATAGAAACGCATTGTAGCCGTTTACCAGCTATTTACAAACGAAACCTGAAAATCCCATAGATCAGATCTCTGTAATTTCTGTGGATAACTACAGAGATCTGATCTATGTAAGTTTTTTGAATTTTTTCTTCTGACTTGCAAGTGCTTCCTCAGTATGATGCTTCGGATTTATTTCCCACCAGAATTTTTTCGAGAAGTTCGGTGCATCGTTGCAGACACGCTTGAGGTAGTAGAGGTCTTTGGTCGGGATCTTCTCGAAGAGCTTGCCGAGATGTCCCATCGTCATCTTCGGGAGGCCATCGTTCACGCGACCGGGATTGAGATGTGAAATGAAAAACCTCATCAGCTCACCTCGCTCGGTCTGCCGCGCTTTTTGTATTGTCCGATTCAAATGGCTGCCAATATGCTGCATGCTTTACATTATAGCAAATCGTGCTAATATCTCTCTTGGTTTCTCTGGAAGTCACCAGTCCGGGCGCCCCTCGCGGATCTTGGTTACTTTATCAGAGACGAGCGCTGTGTCTCCTCCCAATACAGCGTTCCGAGAGGAGTGGGCAGAAGTTGGACGGTCTCTCGATGAGAGGAAGGTCTTTATATAGTCGCCTGAAAACCATGTCCACTCCTCTGCGTACACTGAAAACCGGTCTATGACCGGTTTTCTTTTTTATCTCCCAGACGCTATAGTTTGTAACATATACTTTTTGTATGCGCACCATAATCCCTCAAGCAAGTAATCCGGCGCTGCGCGAGATGGCGCAGCCAATTCCCCTTGCCGATATTACCGGCAAAAAGATTCAAACCCTCATCACCGACATGCGGCAACTCCTCGCTGCCGAGCCGAATGGTGTTGCTATCGCTGCATCGCAGGTCGGCGAGCCGTTGCAACTTTTCGTCGTCTCCGGACGTGCACTCTCCGAACGTAAAAAAAATGCGAGCGAAGTACAAGCTTCAGAATCAGCCGATGCGCGTCCGACCGAACCCGATCAAATCTACATCAATCCCGTCTTCATGAAGCTTTCGCGCGGTAAGAAGGAGAAGCATGAGGGGTGTCTCTCAATCCGCGGCTACTGGGGTATGGTACCGCGAGCCGAGAAGGCAACCATTCGCGCCTACGACGAGCAGGGTAAGGTGTTCACTCGGGGGGCATCTGGCTTCCTTGCGCACATATTCCAGCATGAGATGGATCACTTGAATGCAATACTATATACCGATAAGGCGACGAAGTTATATGAAGAAAAAGATACAGCAGATGAATGATATTCGTTTCGTATTCTTCGGCACCGCACCATTGGCTATCGACATCTTGGACGCGCTAGAGCACGCGGGATATATACCATCGCTCATCGTCGCCGGTCCCGACTCACTCGAACCACGCAAGAAAACCGTCGTATTACCTCCCGAAAAAGTATGGGCGCTCGAACGCAGCATCGAGGTCATGCAACCAAAAAAAATCGATACCGCCTTTATTGCCTCACTCAAAAAATCACCATGGGATATCTTTGTCGTCGCTTCCTATGGCAAGATCCTACCCAAGAGTCTACTCGACATTCCGAAGCATGGAGTGCTCAATGTTCATCCTTCGCTCCTTCCGCGTCTGCGCGGTCCGTCGCCCATTCGCTCGGCTATTCTCAACGACGACCGCAACATCGGCGTAAGCATCATCGTACTTGACGAGCAGATGGATCACGGACCAATAATTGCTCAGAAGACAGTCTCCTTTGAGGATTGGCCGCCATGCGGTAGAGATCTCGATGCCTTACTCGCACAAGAAGGCGGAAGGCTGCTCGCCGAATACATGCCGAAGTGGGTACGAGGTGAAATTTCTGCTCACGAACAGAATCACGATCTTGCGACGTATTGCTACATGATTAAGAAAGAAGATGGGTTGATCGATCTCAATGCTGATGCGTATCAGAATCTTCTTAAGATCCGCGCTTATGATGGGTGGCCCGGCACGTACGCACTATTCGAAAAGGACGACAGAGAAATGCGGGTGAAGATCCTCGACGCACTCATCGTCTGCGATGCGCTTGAGATCCTGCGAGTCATCCCCGAAGGGAAAAAAGAAATGAGTTACAAAGAATTCCTCCGCTCTGGTGCGAAGCCCCTGTGATCACTCTCCGCCGCCGAACTGCATAATGCGCTTAAAGGCAGCGCCACCCCGACGCAAGACCCGGCGATGCAGTGATTTACGTTTGCGCAACTGTTCCATGATCTCATCCTTCGCTTCGTCGATTGCGGCGTTCACACTCGCGCCGTGGGATGTCGCGCGCAAGCTCCGACCATCCACAAGGAGGTTGATCTCGGCGAAGTACACGTTACCGCTCTTGTGACCCATATCTCGCCCGAGCTCTACGTCGACGCGCGCTGCCCCATCGTTCGTATCCAATAATTTCTCGATCATCGCGAGCCGCTCGTCGAGATAGCTCTGCGCTTCGGGCACCAACTGATAATCGGTCGTCTTGATTCGTGTTTCCATATGATCATTGTACACCTGCAATATGAGAACCTGATGTGCATAAAAAGTGCAAGCCCCCGCGGCGAATTCCGCGGGGGCATGAATTGAAAGAACAGTGAGGTTCGATGTTCAACACGTCATACTGATAAGTTTAGCTGTGGAGTATCGACAATCAGAGGCATCCTCGACAATACGAAGAAATGCAGGCCATCTCCTGTTGCCAATAATCTGTGGCTTTAAGAAATCGCAAAGCCTCATGTGTCCTCTTCTCGGAGCACCACCTTTAATAGGTATCTCGAAATGGATTCTGAAAGCATCGTCCATGTCCCGAATCCATTTCTTAGAAAAATCAGATTTGATTTCAATAACTCGAATCTCTACTCCTTCCTGCAATCGATAATCTGTCGAATCTGCATCAGCCCCTCTGAACGGGAAATATACATATCTACCGGGCTCGACGAGTCGCGTAATTCTGGATTCTTCTTCCGAAAAATCTTGGCTGTGCCATATTTGTCCGAAGAAATCTCCGATCGTTATCCCTCTATCTGCGCTACTTACATACAGGACATTGAGCTCAGAAATGATCCGCAAGTAATGACTATATGCATCGTTTGAACC
>Ga0335069_10012919_pt1 | contig 11738 bp, 17 predicted proteins | sample Lox_Sample_11_FD_206714 | JGI IMG/M metagenome (GOLD analysis project Ga0335069, IMG submission 206714) | Soil microbial communities from Loxahatchee National Wildlife Refuge, Florida, United States - Lox_Sample_1.1 | ecosystem: Environmental > Terrestrial > Soil > Wetlands | place: USA...
CGCCATCTACTACGCCAAGGCTGGTTTCAAGGTAAAGTATATTACCACACAGGAAAAGTTGGAAACCAGTGAGGTAGCACTTCTTGAAGCCCATGGTGGAACAGTTGATGATGTTGGTGGGTGTACAGCTCTTGAAGATAAAGACACTGGAGTTCCTATCCCCAGGGCCATGTCTATCAAGATACTGGTTGCTGGTGGTTGCGCTGAGGCAGCTTTCTGCAACATCAAAAACGGCCATGGTGCCTATATCGACATCAATATGCTGATGTCACAAGGGGTATCCATCAAAGAGATACAACACTATGTCAGCATTGTCAGAGCTGAGATGGAGTTCGACTATTCACTCAGGACTGCTATCAAAACAGTAGCTCATGGTCTTCTTGAAAAGAAAACCTTGACTGGCAAGGAAGTTTTCGATCTACTGAAGAAGGCTATATGAAAGACTTCAGAACTGCAAAGGAATACAAAGTCATCGGCAGGGTGGAGGTAATCCTGATGGTTGCCATCGCTCTGATAGCATTCATTCTGATTATCTGGAGGTAGAGATGAAAACAATCTATTGCGGAGTTGTTTGCTTTCTGTCAGTCGTGATGGGTTTCATTGCCTATTACGGCATTCATCATGCAGCTACCTGGGACGCCACCAAGACCTGGGGCTTTGTCTTCGTGGCTGCCCTCGGCCTCTTCGTCCTGAGCATCATCGCTGGGCTGGTTTGGAGGAAGAAGTGAGAGAACTGCCGGTCCTCTACGACATGTATTGCATCTGTTCCTGGTGCGGTCACAAGATGGCTACAATAACGGTCACTGACCCTCGTTTAGCTGGAAAGACTACTCATGGTGTCTGCACCAGCTGTGTTTCAACCATGGAGAAGATGAATAATCAGTACAATAAGCCCACCGAGCGCGATAACGGAGGTAATAGGTAGCACTGTCACTACTATCCTCTGTCTCCTGTTCAATATTACCCTGTCTTCTTTGCTCTCTTTTTGAAAAGCAGAAACAGTATCCTGGTGATCCATAATATTCTTGAATGAAGATGATGTCAGGTCACAATTGTGCTGAACTCTGTCTGAGAGAGCTTTGACATCATCTTTCAAGTCACTCACCCTACCCTCAACACTTTGCATTACTTCTCTGATAGCTGGCAATAGTTTCACAGCGTTTTCACGCTCAATCTTGATATCGAGGAGAGTGCGCTTGAGGTTGGCCTCATGTTCAATCATCTGACGAAGATCCTCCTCTATCATTCGTTGCACTTCCTGAGGTGTTAGTTGGATGTCGTCCAGTGGCATTCATAGCTCCCTTCTAAAAGTCCCCCAGCACAGCAACGCAGGCTGGGGGTAGTCTCTATCATCTATCGGGTATGCGAACACCCTTTAGATTAGTTTTCTTCGAAGTCTCATTCTTCTGCACTTTTCAACTTTCGCTTCGTATCCTTCAGTTGGTTTATGCAGTCTGATATGTTCCGTTTGTGTCATGACTTGAAGGTTCTCTCTACGATTATCTCCAGGATCACCATTCTTATGATGAACTACTTCACCCTTTCTCAATGGTCTTCCAATAATCTTTTCACCCAACCAAGTATGAAGTCTTCTCCATCCTGTTGGTAGTTTTATTCTGAAGTAGCCAGTCTTCTCAAGAGAGATATGGTATAGTTCAACACGACGTTTCCGTGACATCGTAATCTCCTTTCAGATTATAGTCCACACCCTGGTCTCTATGCCAATACCATTCCTTACACTATCACTGCCTTGTGCAGACCACGGATCGTATAATATACAACAAGTACTGGTGACAACGAAGTGATTGAAGTTCGCTCCTGGTTTGTGGTATACCATGATCATTGCTTGATTAGAAGCAAGAGGATAGCTGACTGGCTGGTGCCCTTCAAAGTGCATTCTACTTGGCACAACAAGCTCAGCCAAACCTTGTGGGTTCAGTACTGTCGCTCCATCTGCGTCAAGGTCGTGAAACTGCTCAGCTTTCTTCCAGATATCTTCTATTCCTTCATGTGACCAGAAACTGTCGTTGATGCGAGTAGCAAAAACCCACAGTGTGCTCAAAAAGTAGCACCACTGATGTGGGTTTTCTGAGGCGTATTGGCCCCAAAAGTCATCGGTCTGGTATATCCCTTCCATTACTTTACACTCCCTGTAGCATGAAGTACGTCGTAAACTATGTTTACAACTAACAGAACCATCGCTGTCACTCCAGCTACTTTTATTACCTTATCGGCTTGTATCTCAATGGCTTGGTCCCTTATCGCTTGATCCATCTGCTTTTTGTAGCTGTTGAACTGTAGCGAGACTGCTTCTAATGAGGCTTGTAAGTCGTTGTAGAGTGACGTCATCTGATTGAGCTTGTTGTTGAGCTCCGCTGAGGAGATCTCGGAGTTTGACAAGTTGCCCTGTAACTGCAGAATAGTCGCTTTGGAGCTTTCCGAGGTTTGCATCAGCTCGTTGTAGAGCTGCAACAGTTGATCGTAGCTCTTGTTGCGCGCTGCTAAGCTTATCTGTAAGACTTGACACATCTGCAACGCTTCTATCAAGTTGTCCTCTAAGGTCTGCAGCTGTTTGTTCTGATTGGGCGATAAGCTGCTTTGCGCGTTGATCGGCTGGGCGCACAATGATAATCCAAGTACCACCAATCCCGATAGCCAGACCAATCGCGAGAATAATGAGTGTCTTGACGACATTGTTCATACTTCCTTCTTATGTGTGGCCAAAGAGTGTCACACCGAATGTAGTTGTCGCGGAGAGAGTATCACCGGTGACAAGAGCGACGTATCCGTCCTGCCCCAGAATGCCAACCTGCTGCCCGAATGCCTCATTCATGTTGATTGTCACTGAGAGGTTTCCGAGTGCATCAACTGGTGCAGGAGTTGTAGAGGCCTGCTGGAGCTGAGCATTCGTCTTGATTACAGCAGTGAGTGGAGTGAGCAAGTTACCCAGCCTATCATAGAAACCGAGCTGGAAACCATTCGTCAGTGCTCCAGCTTCTCCACCAAAGTGTCCCATGTTGGTGACATTCGAAACAGTAATCTGGAGTTGGTTCACATAGGTCCAAGTTCCAACTGGTGCGAGGTAGCTGTAGGTTCCAGCAGCAGTAGCGTTGGTTGTCAGATCTGCAGTTCCAGCAGTCACATTGGTTACAGTGAAGCCAGTGTCGACATCTGCAGCATGAGCAACAGCTCCTGGCCAGTAGTTTTGAATAGTAACAACGTTTGTTGAAACAGTAATGTTGGCATTGTAGAGAATATTGGGCGCCTTATTCAGCTGAGCAGCTGTTTCAGCAGCAACCTGGTTAGCAGTGTCACTGTCACTGATCAGGATCTGGAATGGAAAGTATCCAGCAGTAATAGAAGGCATCAGGTCATCGCCATCTGAGTACCAAACCTGGTAATGTCGAACAGCACCTGTTGCATCAATCGTTGAAAACTTCCAGCTCTTTCCACCAATAGTGGTCGAACCATCTGCTCCAACCTGAGTAACAATGATTGTAGCACCAGTATCAACATCTGCAGGAGCAGTTACTGCGCCAGTATTCTCATTAGTGAAAGTCCATGGAGAAGAAGTGCCAGTAACAGCAACTTCATTATTGGTTTGGGTATCTATTACAGAAGGCATGCTCTCAAGAGTATCAATCTCAATCAGAGTGTATCCAGCAGCAGGGGTTGGAACTGGTATTCCTGGTCCACCCAGTTGGCTGACTACTATCACAGCTCCACTGTCAACATCTGCTGGTGCAGTAACAGCTCCAGCTGTAGCATTAGTGAAGGTATAGGAACCAGTGATCACAACTTCATTCGAGGTAGCTGTTTCAATATCTGAAGTAAAGCCCTCTCCAGAGGTAAGTTCAATAAGAGTGTATCCTGGCGCTGGAGTAGGAGGAGCAACATTGAAGGCTCCAATCTGAGTAACAGTAATGGTTGCAGGTACATCATTGGCATTCGGTGCAGTCACTGCACCAATGTAAGTATTGGTAATAGTTACTGGAGTGCCCAATAGAATGGTAGCTTCACCATTCAAGTTGGCCAACGCCCATGCATTCAGTGCACTCTGGTCAGCAAGATCAGCATCTGGAAGAGCAACAGCAGTATACCCAGCAAGAGGTGTTGTTGGGGTTGAACTGTCACCAATAACAATCTGCCACTTATGTTCGGTAATACCATCAGAAGCTATTGTGCTGAAGCCGAATGATTGACCATCAGTTGGAGCACTAGTGAACCCAGTTGTGAATATCTCAGCCAATCCACCATGGTTGATGGTACCACCGAAGTTGAAGTATGGCTGCCACTTGTGTTCTGTCACTCCAGAAAGAGTTGAAAACTTGAATGATTGGCCATCTGCTGGAGTAGAGTTCAGAGTAAGATTGAATATCTCAGCAACAGCAGCTCCAACTGTACCATTGAGGTTGAAGTATGGCTGCCACTTGTTTTCGACGTGTTCTTCACTGATAGTTGAAAACTTGAATGACTGGCCATCAGCTGGGCCAGTAGTAGCGAAAGTGAAGATCTCTTCGAGACCTCCTGGACCTGTAGCAGCAGTAGTAGTTACAGTGTTTTTTTCCAGTACTTTGCTGGAAAGCTCCGGAAGAATGGGTTTTGAATAAAGCATCTTAGTAATCCTTTGCCGCAGTAGTATTATTAGGCGGACTTTTTGGTTTATCGGGTTCAGCATCAAAGCCAACCCTGTGTTCAGGTTCCGGCTCCTCAGAGCGAGCACCCAAAAACTTTTCAAGGTAACGCAAACCCATGAAAGCAGCAGTAATAAACATCCACCAATAAACACCCAGCTTGTCGATATAGAATAAGTATGTCGCCACCATCCAGATTATGCCTTTGATTGAAAGCAGCTTGATAGGCAACTCAACCAATCTATCTGTAAACTGCATGGCCAACCTTTTCAGGTGTTCACCCCAATGAAGTTTAGCCATAAAGTTCTCCTCTTCTGCAGGCCATCTCGATGGCGTTTGCAATATTGTGTGCGTCTTCATACGACATTCCCTCTTCCATTAGCCCAATCTCAGTGAACTCATGAATGATGATGAATGGAGCTTGGTCACCCAGCATTGTATTGCTGATCCAAACCTCGTATCGAGGACAATACTTGCGCGCAAGGCCATTGGCACCTTCGGTAAAGTCGGGATCGAAAAGGACTTTTACCTTAGCTTGGTCAACAGCCCATATAGTGTATTCACCAAGTTGGTCGATTATCCCCAGTTTGAAGTCTTCCATTCTATTCCTCACTTGGAAAGTTGCGCAATAAAGTGTATGAGCTCGGGTAGCTTCCAGGTTAGGACGCCAATAATAGCCACAAGTGCTACAATGACACCAATGACTATCTTCTTTATCCAGCCACTTACGAACTTCGTTATGTTCCCTTCTACTTTCGAAAGATGCGCAGTAACGTTGTCCATGCGGCGGTCAACAACATCCATAGTTGTTTTGCTGAGCTGCTCAATGCGGTCAAGATGCTCGTCTTGAGCTTTGAGATGGCTTTCTGTAAGACGTTCACGACCATCGAGAAGCTTCTCGTAAAGAAGGAACTTATCATTGATCTCCTCCCTGTCCATTAGATCACTCCCCATTGAGTGGGGTTAGTATCTGGTTCTTTGTTGCTGTTTGCAACTTTGCTGTAATAGAGTACTCCGTTGTATATGACAAGGCTATTCGGCTGATAGCTTGTTGAGCTGTCCCACAAAAAGTTTTCAGATTGCAATGTGACAATGTTTTGGATGATCACATTAATCTTGTTGAGAAGGTCCAGAATAGCCTTGTCGGTTGCTGTGTCTCCAGTGAGCAGAGTTGAGGCGTATACGTTTATCACTTTTTCTGCTCCGGTTGTCCCCAAGCACCTTGAGTGCCCATTGCTGGGGCAGTACCCATCTTAGATGTTGTCGCTGTTACAGACGGTGGCTTAGAAGGTATCTGAGGCATCTGAGGGTTGTACAAACGCTGTGCGTCTTGTATCAAGTTTGGGTCACCCAGAGTTCTCTTCGACTTATCTACCTTCGGCTTCTCAGGTGGAAGTGGAGGAGGAGGCGGAAGAGTTGCTGGGTCAGGGTTCAACCCTTGAGGCATTGGAGGAGTATCGGGCAGCAGTGCTGGTTTCTGAGCATTCAGAATGCCACCAATCTTGTCTTGTATAGTCATCTTAGCCATTATTGTAGTCCTCCGAAACCGAGTTGCTGCAGTTGGTCAAAGTTCAATCCCCAGCTCTGCAGTTTTTGTTGCAGAAGCTTCTTTTTTTGTGAGATTGGTATCTTTTGACTAGCTATCTGATTGATTGTGTTTGTAATAATCTTGATCTTTGATGCATCTGGCATCTGCCCAGGCTGGCTGAATGCTCCAGTGAGCAGGTCGTTGAGTTGAGATTGTGCTGCTGTCACTTCATCTGGGTTGTGCCCAAGACCGATACCAGCAAGCAATCCAGCCTTCTGATTGCTGAATGCTGTGTTTGTAACTCCACTGTTCAACTTCAGAGAAAGCTCGTAAGTCTTCAAGTAAGCATCACGCTCGCTCTTGTCTGGGAATATGATTGCTGCACTTTCAACAGGATCCCAGTTATCAGTTGCTGCCTTAAAAGCATCAAGAACCTGTTCTCTGCTGTAACCGTATTGGTAGAGCTGAGTATCGTAGAGGTTATTGAGCTTTTGCAGTATCTTATCAGACCAAACTTGGTTAGTTTGTGTCTTAGCTTGTTCCTGCACAGGTAGAGGGGCGGCCTGGTGTGCAGCTTCAGTAGCTTGAGCTTGTGCTGAAGTTGCCTTGTCGGGTACCGAGGTCGCCACTCCAGCTGCTGGGCTTCCCTCTGCTGGAGGAGGTCCAAGCTGCGGTTCATCAGGATCCGCAGGCAGTTTTTGGTTAGTCTGAAGAGCTTGCAGCAAGTTGTTTCCTATTGCCTTTGATGGAAGTGCTGCGATGCCTGGGGCTACTTTTTCAATGCCCTCTATTACAGAAGGAGAAAGTCTTTCTGCAATCGAACCCATCAATCCACCAGTTACTCTGCCAGCAACATTAGAAAGAGCACTATTGATGATGCCACCACCAACTCCACCAGCCATAGCACCTAAACCAGCTTTGATCAGTGCCTTATTCATTCTGTCTGGGTCATCTGGTTGCCCAAGAAGATAGGATCCACCACCACCCAGCGCTGCTCCACCAAGAGCGCCAGCCAGGGCTGTAGTTGGCAGTGCTCTTGAGAATGCTTTTGCACCAACATTCTTGGTTGGCATCTTGAGAATATTGCGCATGACAGCTTCTTTAGCTGGTGCCATAAACTTGTAGAGGTTCTTAAGGTCATCCAGGTTGTTTATCTGCCCACCTGAAAGCTGTTGTATCTGTTGAAGAACAGCAGGATCAGTATCTGCAATGTGACTGTCAAAAGCTGTCTTGAGAGCTGAAGCAACTTGTGCTTGCGCTCTCATAGTTCTTCCTGGACCAGGAGCTTGCCCCTGCTCAATGAAGCCAGAGAGCTTGTCTTTGATCTCATTGTAGTCTGTGATGCCGTCCATATCTCTCATGATTGCATCATAAGCTTGTTGGTTTGTGCTCTTGGTAGTTGAAGTTCCAACACCCTGTCCAAGCTGCCCAACAAGAGCTTCATTGCCCGTTGCTGTTGGATCAGTCAGCTTACCAGAGATAGAAGGCAGGTCTGTGCCTCTGCCATTCCAGCTGTCTTTTACGGCACTCCACATAGGAGCTTGATCAGAAACTGCGTTTTCAAGAGCTTCTTGATTATCAATACCTTCTTTGCCGAGATACTTTGAAAACTCACCCAACCAATCTTGCACCTTTTGAGCTGAACCATGGAAGAAGTCACCAGCAACCCGTCTCATATCTCTTGTGCCGATACCAGTAAGAGCAATGCGAGCTTTCTCACCCTCTTTCTTCAGGGCTGCGAGCTTGTTTCCAATCTTACCAGCAAACATTCCGAGCGGAGTTCCAACAGCAGTTCCGAGACCAGTATTGATTGCTGCCTGTTTAGCTGCTTCTCCCCAATCTCCAGTTTGGATGCCTTGGCTGATTGCATTCGGAATAGCATATCCCGCTGAGTTCAGACCAGCTTTCGCCAACTGGGGTAGGAACTTGGCTGCTGCGGCACCACCTTTTGCAACGTCACCGACGCCAGCGAGCTCTCCAAGTCCGGGGATAGCCATGGAAGCGCCTGTACCGGCGATCGTACCAATGGTTGATCCTGTTGGGTGCTCTGCTTCAAGCTGTCTGAGGTTCTGATAGTTTTGTGGGTCAACGAGCTTCTCAGCGGCATTGGCTCCTCCCATTGTAAAAGCATTCAATCCTGTAGAAGTACCGGCAACAACATCGCCGTATGGGCCCTTCATAGATTGGGCAGTTCTTGCTGCTGATTGTCTGCCTGCTGCCTCTCTGAGTTGAGCCAATCTGGCTCTTTCTTGGTCATTCACACCAAGTATCTGAAGAAGCTTATCGGGCAATCCAGCACCCAAGCTCTCTGTCACAGATGGCTTCATCTGGTCCATAGCATTAAGATCATCTGATGGAGCTGGAGTTGGTGCAGGAGCTGGCTGAGGAGCTGGAGTTGTTGAGGTATCTGGAGTTATTGGCGTAAAGCTGCCAGCTGCAAGTTGTTTTATCCAATCTGTGGGCATCGTAATCTCCTACTTTTGAAGGGTCTCTTTGACAATCTGCTCAAGGCTCTTCTTGCCCTGTTGTGGGTTAGCTGCTTTTTCCATCCATCTCTTGTAGGCGTCTGCTGTAATATGAGTTTCCTCAATACGAGCAGCCCTGTCTTTAGCAGCTTCATCAGCCTTGAATGCCATCTCTTTAGCAGCAGCATCCCTTTCTTGCTGGTTCTTAGCATCAGCCATCTTCTGGGCAAAGTCTTCTTGAGCCTTTACTAAGTTCTGCTGGAAAGTATGGTCAGCATCATTGATTGCTTGAGCCTGTTTCTGTTGAAGGTCCGTTATCTTCAACTGTTGTGCATATTCAGCATCTTTTTGAGCTTTCATTAGCTGTTCCTGGTGCTGAAGCTGAGTGTAAAGTGGCTTATCTGAACCAGATTGTCCGTAGGCTACTGCTTGAATGACCTGGAAAGCTGTCATTCCAAAGTTCTTGGCCATATCGGCAATCTTCTGTCCGATTGATGGATCCGTCTTCGCCTTTGTAGTAAGTGCATCCTGTGTTTGCTGTGCAGCAGCTTCATCTGCTTGAGCTGAAGCTGCATCAGTTGCTCTCTGAGTACCACCAACTGGGTTTGGTGCAACTTCAGGTGGAGTAGACTGTGGAGGCTTCTGATAAGAAGCATTGGTTGCTCCAGTGTCTTTTGCTGGTGGTGTTCCAATATCTGGAGTTTCAGCTTCCTTAGCTTGTGCAATGTGCTCCTGGGTGGCGGTGTCGTCTTGTGAGGCTCCACCGCCGGAAGAGGAAGAAGGAGCGGCTGTAGCAGCAGCCGGTGCTTCAGGAGCAGCAGTAGCATTAGCTCCACCGTAGATATTCGGAGTATTCAACGGAGGAGTTTTAAGTTGAGGATCCATTGCTGGCATTGCAGAAGTTGGAGGAACTACAGGCTGAGCTTTCGCTTGCCCTGCAGCTGCTGAAGCTGCTGTCATTGGGCCAACAGGGATATTAGCCAACTTCTGAGGTGTCAATCCCAGTGTTTTGCTGTATTGAGCATTCTTAGCCTGTTGGTCGAGCCAAGCTTGGTCTTTAGCGTCTTGGCTCTGCGCGGTTGTATCTGGAAGCTGCATTATTCTTTTCCTCCTTGATGCTCTTCAAGAGCTTGGAGCCTTCTGGCAATCTCAGCAATCAAGGCAGTATTCGAACCCGTCTGCTTGCCAATATCAATCATCTTGCCTTTTGGAGTATCGACAACATTGTCTTTCATTGCAGTCTTTTCAAGGTCCTGAGCCATAACTCCAACGTAGTTTTTATCGGGATCTTCTCCGTGCCCTGGTTTATAGTTGAATGAATGAGCTGGTACTTTAGCAGCAACATCAGACAGAAGAGAAGTTTCTTTGCCGTAGTCGTTTTTGCTGTTTTTATCGGACATCATCATTGGTTGCGAGATATCTTTTATATTGCGTTTCTTGTGAAGGTCAGAAAGCAAGCCAAGACCAACCGAAGCAATGTTTCCAATGCTGCTCCACATGTCTTTATTGGCTTCAGTGCCTTCCTTTTGTTGTCCTTGGCCAAGGGTACCAAGTACATTAGCAGCACCGGTTTGAGTAGCAGCAGCTTGGTTCTGAGCACCAATGCCTCCGAGCTGTTGAGCAGTGGCTGCCAGGCCTCTATTGGCCATATTCTCACCCTGCTGAGCAAACTGCTGAGTAGCTCCTTGATACTGGTTTCTTCCAGCTTGCAGACCCTGCTGCAGATTAGCTGAATAGGTTTCACCAACGTTCTGGCCAGCTGCAAGAGCTGCTTGCCCTTTATTCATTCCAGCGGTACGAGCCGCCTTTACAGCAGCTCTGCCGCCCTGGGTAGCAGCAGCCTCGGCCTGGTCAGCAGCTTGTTTTTGAGCAGCAGCATTAGCCTTGCTCATGTAGTCAGTTGCATCAGCTCCCATTGAAGCAGCTGCAGCTTTGTCGGCCTGAGCTCCTTGAGCTTGCTGACCCTGTGCATAGGCTTGTTGCTGGCCCTGGAAGCCAGTCGCAGCAGTACCAGCAGCTTGTGCGGCTTGATTAGCCTGTTTGGCCATATCAACTGCTTGTTGCTGAGTTGCTTTTCCAGCGTCTTTTTGATTATTGCCAGTATCGATACCGATCCAGCCAAGTGCGTCGTCCAGCCATGACATTATGAATACCTCCTGTTAGCGGCTATAGTGCCGTTTTCCATCAGGACCTATAGCCCAGTGGGTTCCTAATACTTTTGAAGCGATCTTTTTTCGTGTATCATCACTCACTGAATGTCCAACAAGAGTTTGTCGGATCTTGTCTTTCACTTCATCAGACCATTGGCCACGAATATAACCATGTAATGTTTTGTGCTGTTTATGTGTTAAACATGCAAGGTTTTCTGGTCTATCGTCTGTTGGGTCACCATTGATATGATGGATCACCCAACCTTTTCCTGGCCAGTTGCCATTATGAAGTGTTCTCCACACAAGATGGCACAACTTCTCACTGCCGTATTCCTTCGTATAAACAAACCAATAGCCCTGTCTGAAAGTAATCTTTTCAAGCCTCATATTCACCTCTTGCAATAAAGTATGCGGTCCCTTACCTTGACCTCTGCGAGGTAATACGAGCATCACCAGCCTGGGTGAACTTCTGTGTTACATCGAGAAGGTTTACTTTATTCGTAGTGTATAGTGCAATAGAAGAAGCCAAGCCGAGTTGTTGTTTAGGCTTGTAGGACAGCCTCAGTAGACCATCCGTGGTATACATGTTTGAGGTCACATTGTAGACCCTGTTGACCACAGGATACTCACGGTCCTCATTGAATGAATAGTACTTGAGCAGAACTGTCATCGGGCTCTTCTGATTATCGTAGAAAGTGATAGTATACTCAACCAAGACACTCTTTTCATTAGCCTGCATTCCGTAATAGGCCGATTGCCAACTGAAAGGCACAATGGTTGAACCAGCGATTGGTTCGTAAGTGTAGATCCAGTTATAAAGGTCGTTTCCAAGGTAGATGCCCTTGGTTGTGTTGTAGAGGCTGAAGAATGTTGGGTTGTGACCAACCGTATGAGTAATCAGCTGCTCGGGTATCTTCTGGTTCAGAGTTACGATGCCGTCTCTCACCCAAATGAGTGTATT
>Ga0335069_10012920_pt1 | contig 11738 bp, 10 predicted proteins | sample Lox_Sample_11_FD_206714 | JGI IMG/M metagenome (GOLD analysis project Ga0335069, IMG submission 206714) | Soil microbial communities from Loxahatchee National Wildlife Refuge, Florida, United States - Lox_Sample_1.1 | ecosystem: Environmental > Terrestrial > Soil > Wetlands | place: USA...
CCGGCAGCTGCGCCCCATTTCCGCGAGTGATGGTGCGCGCTCGCAGGTCGCCGAAGCGCAGAAACGATCCAGCGCCGCGGCGTTGGCGTCGGCGGCAACCACCCGGAATCCGGCGGAGGCCAGATGACGGGCCATCGGCCCACCCATGTTGCCCAGGCCCACGAACCCGATGCGTTCCGGGGGTATGAAATCGTCCTGCATGAGGCCAGCGTACTCCTAAAGAATGGCCGACACCGCCAGATCGGACAGGCGCTGGAACCTCTCGATGTTGTCCAGGCTTTCCATCACGCCCGCCGTCAGACAGGCGAAGGTCAGATCGCGTTCCGGGTCCACCCAGTAGAGTGCGCTGCCCGCGCCATAGTTTCCGAACGTGCCCGGCGAAGTGAGCGTGCCGAACAGGTGATGGCAGATCACGTTTCCACGCAGCGAGAAGCCCAACCCCAGGTAGGCGGGCGCAGGGGGCCAGCCGCGCTGCAGAAACAAGGTCTTGTAGAGCTCATTGGGCTTGTCGCCGGTCCAGTTGCGCGTGGCCATCTGCATCATGGCCGGCGACAGGATGCGCGCGCCATCGAGTTCACCGCGTCGCCGCAACATCTCGGCGAATCGGAACAGATCGGGAACGCTCGCCGCGACGCCGACCCAGGGCATCTCGGCATGCTCTTCCTCGAAGGCACCGTTGGGCCCGAGGTTGCTGTGGCCCGGATGCGTGATCGGGAAGTTGCCGCGGAAATCGGGAACGACGTGCCGTGAGCGCAGATCCGCCCGCAACCCCACGGAGCTGTCGCGCATCTTCAGCGGCTCAAACAGGTCCTCGTGCACGATGGCCCGGTAGGAACGCCCCTGCGGATCGGTGCGCCGCAACGCTTCACCCAGCAGCGCATGGTTGGCCATCGGCGAGTACGCCACATGCTCGCCGGGCAGTTCCGCCGGTCGCACATGTGCGCAGATCGCCGCAACGATCTCGTCGAGCCTGTCGATGTACATGTCCGGCCTGGGGCTGAAGACGATCGGCAGCCCCGAAGTATGGGTCAGGAGGTGATGCACCCGGATCTCCGGGCGCGTTCCACCAGAGAATTCCGGCACGAGATCGCTGATTCGGGTGGTGAGCGCGAAGCGACCCATCTCGATGGCGCGCAGGACCAGCACGTTGGTGATGGCCTTGGTCACCGAAAAGATGCTGAACACGGAATCCAGCCGGAGCGGCCTGGTGCCGCCGGCGTCCGCATGACCGAATGCTTCGCAGATCCCGAACTGCCCCCCGCGGGCCACCGCAAGCACGGCACCGTAGTAACGCCGCGCGGCGATGTCCTGCGTGATCACGCTGCGCAGCAGCTCCAGTCGATTCTCGTCGAACAACGCGGCGGTGCTCATCGGGACTCCGGTGAGGTCATCTGCATCACATAGTGGCTGTCGAAGTACTCGCGCAACGTGTGGATCTTTCCGTCCTTCACCTCGACCGCCCAGGCGTAGAGATTCTCGTAGGGACGACCGTCGGCGAAATGTCCACCGCTGTGCGACTCGACCATGACGAAGGAGTCTCTCGATGCGATCGAATCCACATGGATCTTCGGATCGCCCGGGCGGAACAGCCCGCGCACGGGAGCGAGGAAATCGTCGACGATGCCGCCGGGACCGCGATGGATCCCGGCCCCCGGCACGCTGCGTACCTGAGGTTTCCACGTTGCCTCCTGGTGCAGCATGCTGCGCACTCCCTCCAGGTCGCCCGCGCTCAGCGTCGCGAGAAATCGCAATACCAGCCGTTCGCTCTCGGTCCTGCCTTCAACACTCACTGGCCTTGCCCCTCTGTCATCTCACGCCGCCACGAACCGGACGGGCAGCTTCTCCGGACCGTGACCGATGGTCGTCATCCACGGTTCCGGTTCGCCCGCCATCTCGAAACTCCCGATATGACGCCTCACCGCACCCAGCAGCGCATCCGCTTCGAGTCCGGCCAGTACCCGCCCCACGCAAGCGTGCACGCCATGCCCCCAACCCAGATGGCCGCGGTTGTCGCGCCGCACGTCGAAGCGGCCGGGGTCGGCCCACTTGCGCGGATCGCGGTTGGCGGCGGCGAACATCAGGCCGCAGCGCTCGCCCTTCGGGATCACGATACCCTCGATCTCCACATCCTGCATGGCGATGCGCCCTGCCATCCGCGACGGCGAGTCCCAGCGCAGACTCTCTTCGAATGCCGCGCGCACCAGGGTGGGATCCTGCCGCAACAGCTGGTACTGATCCGGAAACCGGGCGAATGCATGGATTGCGCTCGCCAGCGTCATCACCGTGGTATCGGCGGCGGCCGAAAGCAGGATCCCGACCAGCAGCTTCGCCTCGGCTTCGGAGATCGCGCCGCGATCCGCCGCCTCGAACATCTGCATGCCCAGGCTGCCCGGCGCGAGATTCTCGCGGCTGCAGCAGCGTTCCACCCAGGCGATGACCGGACCCGTGTCCCGCATGGCTGCTTCGAACAGCTCGTTGGCCGGCCCCATGGTCGCCCACACCATGTTCCCGAAGGCATACATGTTGTGACGACCTTCCGCGGGGATTCCCAGCAGATCCGGCAGCACCTGGTACACGAACGGCCGTGTGATCTCGGCCACCGCGTCGATCACCATGCCACTCTTCTGCTTCAGGGATGTGATCAGAGCCTGCGCCTGCGCCCGGAACTGCGCTTCCATGGCCGAGAGCGCTTTCGGCGAGAGCGCGTTGGCGACGACGGCGCGCACGGCCGTGTGTTTGGGCGGATCGTCGGTCAGAAGCAATTCCGGACGGACTGACTTCGGGTCATGCCACGGGCGCGATGTGGAGGAAAACATCTTCCAGTCGCGCAAGCCGGCGGCCACATGCTCATAGCGGGCCAGCAGGGTGATGTTCTCGCGTGCCAGCTTTACCGCGGGCGCGAGTTCGCGCAGGCGATCATCCACGGCGCGCGCATTGCGCACCGCACTGCTGCTGAAGATGTCGTCATCGATGGTGCAGATTCCGCTCGCCACGATCGGCCTTACTCGGTCCTGAGCTTCCAGCCCTTGCCCTGACGCACGATCCAGCCGGAGGTGGGATCGGAGAAGTGGCTGCCGATGACCAGCACCGGCGCATCCCCGAAGCGCTCGACGAAGGACTGGCGGGTACGCGCCCCCTGGTCCCTGTCCATGTCGAAATTGCCGTGGCGCAGGGGATCGACCAGCTGGATGGGATGATGCATCAGGTCGCCCGTGATGACCGCCGACTGACCGCCCGACTGGATCAGCACACTGACATGTCCCGGCGTGTGCCCCGGCGTGGGGAACAGCGACACTTCGTCCGTTACGGCGTATGAGGCCGGAATGTACTCCACGAGCCCCGCCTCCACGACCGGATCGATGGAGTCGTGCAGGTGTTCGATGTTATGGTAGCCGCCGGTTTCGCGCAGCTGGCGCCAGTGCTCGAACTCCTCCTTGCCGAAGAGATAACGCGCCCGGGGGAAGGTCGGTACCCAGCGGCCATTCACCAGGCGGGTATTCCAGCCCACGTGATCGAAGTGCAGATGCGTGCACAGCACCGTGTCGATGCTCTCCGCCGGGAATCCCGCGGCGGCCAGATCCTCCAGAAACGTCGTCCTGAGATTGCAGAAGACGTCGTACTCGCGCTGGCGATTGGCCCCGATGCACGTATCGATCATCACGTTGCGCCCGCGCGAGCGCAGCACGAAGGCCTGGAAGGAGATCTTCATCAGGCCCTCGGGCGTGGCGAAATGCGGGCGCAGCCAGTCGATGCTGCGCACGTACTCGGCGGTCTCTTCCTTGAGCAGCATGGAGATGTTGTCTTCGAACGCATTGACCTCGACGATGCGGGCCACTTCCACATCGCCGATGCGCCAGTGCTTGATGGTTTCTGCAGTCATCGGATCAATCTCCTGTGGCGGGAACCGTGCTCACGCCGTCTGCGCCCGTGGCAAATCAAGGGGTCGGGGCGGAGCAATGCCACGGATCAGATCCGAGGCCTTCTCGGCGATCATGACCACGGCTGCGTTGGTGTTACCGCCGACGACCCGCGGGAAGACGGATGCATCAGCCACGCGCAGCCCTTCTATTCCCCGCACTCGCAGATTCTCGTCGACCACGGCCCCCTCGTCGTTGCCGATCCGGCACGAACCGCAGGGGTGGTGCACTGTGGAGGCGGCCTTGCGGATGTATTCGATGATCGCGGCGTCATCCTGCACTGTCTGGCCCGGACCGACTTCCGTGGCGCGATACCGCGCGAACGCCGGTGAGTGCGCGACCCGCCGGCCGATCCTGAATCCACGCAGGAGCGTGGCGACATCGTCAGGATGGCTGAACAACTTCGGGTCAACCAGCGGTGCCGCGAGCGGATCGGCACCCGCCAGCCGAACACTTCCACGGCTGCTGGGATTGAGGCCGACGATGCTGATCGCGTAACCGTGACCCAGCGGGAAAGGGAATGGATGGGGGTTGCGTCGGGCGGCCTGGAACACGATCTGCACATCCGGGCGCGACAGCTCGGGCAGCGTGCGGATGAACCCGGTGGCTTCGAAGACATTGCTCGACAAAGGGCCGGTGCGAAACAGCGCGTACTGGAACACGTTGAGCAGATTCCGTGGCGCGGCCCGCCAGGACAGGCCATAGGACTCGGAATTGCTCATCTCCATGAGCACGCCCACGGCGAGATGATCGTGATAGTTGGCACCCACGCCGGGCAGGTGGTGCCTGAGCTTGATGCCCGCGGCATACAGCTGCGCCTGGTCGCCGATACCGGAGAGCATCAGCAGATGTGGCGAGAGAATGGCGCCCCCGGCGAGAACGACTTCCTTCCTGACAGAGAGTGAGCGCTTGCCCGCCGAGTCGACGACGGCCACACCCGCCGCTCGGTGGTTCTCGAGGATGATCTCCGTGGCGCGTGTGTTCGTGAGGATCGACAGATTGTCCCGGTCACGGGCGGGCTTCAGATAGGCTGTGGCGGTCGATACGCGCCGCCCTTTGAGGATCGTGCCCTGACGCGGGCCGTACCCTTCCGTGGTCGGGCCATTGAAGTCGGATGTTCGCGGGTACCCGAGGGCTTGCATGGCTTCGAGAAACGCAGGCGTCATCGGATTGGGGCGCTTGATGAATGTGACATTCATCGGGCCACCCTGCCCGTGGTAGGGAGAATCGGGATAGGCGTCGTTGTTCTCCGATCGCAGGAAGTAAGGCAGTACCTCGCGGTAGCTCCAGCCTGGATTGCCTGCTGCCGCCCAATCGTCGAAATCGGTGGGATGACCGCGGAAATACACCATCCCGTTGATGGAGCCCGAACCGCCCACTACATGGCCACGGGGGATGGGGATGGCGCGGCCGGCCAGATGCTCCTGCGGCACGGTCATGAAGCGCCAGTTGATGCTGCGCAGGCTGATGGCCGCACCGACCGTGGCGGGTATGTGGATGAATGGATGCCAGTCCATCGGCCCGGCTTCGATCAGAGCCACGCGGACATGACGGTCTTCCGATAGCCGGGCGGCGAGCACGCAGCCGGCGGTACCCGCCCCCACCACGACGTAATCGAAAGCGTCCTCCGGTTCGCTCATTCGCACCAACGTACCGGCCGGGGACGGGCGCGCCACCCCCCTTTGGGGTGGAAGCCCCCACCGGACCACCCCAAAGGGGGGCTGCCCGCTCGCCGCCGCACCGTAGAATCCCGCGCACACCAGCCTGAGACCCTCGAGCCCGGGTGTCGAGCCGCGCAATCGCTATGCCAACGATCCGACTGAATGAGACCTTCGCCGCCGGCGACCGGCAGATACCGCTCAATGGGTTCTGCAAGAGCGGTTTCGAGGCGGTGCTGGATGCGTTCATGGAGAACTATCGGGCCGAGGACGAGGTCGGGTCCGCGGTCAGTGCCGTGCTGGATGGACAGACGGTCGTGGACCTCTGGGGTGGCTGGCGGGACGAGAGCCGGCAGCGGGAATGGCAACACGACACCATCGTCTGCATGATGTCCGTATCCAAGGGGATCACGGGTCTGGCCTTCAGTCTGCTGGTCGACCGTGGACTGGTGGATGTTGACGCGCCCGTCGGCACGTACTGGCCTGAATTCGCCTGCAACGGCAAGGAAACCCTGCCCGTGCGCTTCGTACTCGACCATCGCGCCGGCCTGCCGATCGTCGTTGACCCCATGTGGCCCGGAGCGATCTACGATCACGAGGCCACCTGCAAGGCGTTGGCGGCACAGGCACCACTCTGGGAGCCGGGCACGGTCGCCGCCTATCACATCCACACGCAGGGCTTCCTCCTGGGTGAGATCGTACGCCGGGTCACCGGCAAGACCATCGGAACCTTCCTGCGCGAGGAGATCGCAGGCCCGCTGAATGCGGATTACCTGATCGGAAGTCTGTCGGCGCACGATCAGGCGCGCTGTGCCCAGGTCATGCCCAACATGCAGGCGCGGCTGTTCGCGGCGCGCGAGGCGGAGAGCGATACGCTGCGCAGCAAGGCCTTCACGCAAAATCCCCCTGAGCCCTGGCCGGTCACCCTGAATTCGCGCACCTGGCGTCAGGTGGAAATTGCCAGTGGCAACGGTCACGGTAACGCGCGCGGCGTCGCGCGGATCTACGGTGCATTTGCTCGTGGCGGCGAGTCAGGTGGAGTGCGCCTGACACGACCGACCTCCATCGAAGCCATGATCACCCTGCAGCACAACATGATAGAGCGCATGCAGGATCGGCCTTACCGGCAGGCGCTGGGCATTCTTCTCAACACGCCCGAAGCGGTGTACATGGGTCCGAATCCACGTTCCTTCGGCCACCACGGCATCGGCGGGTCGATCGGATTTGCGGACCCCGACGGACGCGTGGGTTTCTCCTACGCCTGCAACCGCATGCATGCGGTAGGTACGAACGGCCCGCGGGCCGCTCGCCTGATCGATGCGCTGTATCGATGCATTTAGACCGCGCCTGCAGACTCAATTGCGCCAGGAGACAGAACCGTGCTACCCGTTGCCGAGTTGTCCGATCAGGCGGTCCTGATAACAGGAGCAGGGCGTGGTCTCGGCCGCGCCATGGCTGTCCGCCTCGCGCAGCACGGGGCAGCGGTCGGTCTCGTGGACATCGATGCGGAGGCTTGCACGACCACGGCACAGCAGATCCGGGCCGCCGGTGGGCGCGCGTCACCCTACGCCGCTGACGCATCGAGCCGCGCGGCGATCCTGGCGGCCGCCAGTGAGTTCGCCCGTGCCCACGGCGGGCTGGACGCCGTGATCAACAACGCGATGCTGCTTCGGTACGAGCCCATCGGGGCGATTACAGAAGCCGTAGCCGATCAAATGTTGGGAGTCGGCATCAAGGGAGCGATCTGGGGTGTGCAGGCGCTGCTGGCGAACATGAAGACGGACCGGTCGACCGCCATCGTCAACATGGGGTCACCGGTAGCTGAGCGTGGCTACCCCAACACCGCCATGTACAGCCTGATCAAAGGTGCGCTGACCACGCTGACGAAAACGCTCGCCGCCGAGCTGGGGCCGCGCGGAGTCCGTGTGAATGCACTGGCGCCGGGATCGGTGCCCACGCCGGGAGCAATGGGACTGAATGATCCGGCGGAATACGAGCGTCGATCGCGAACCATTCCATTGCGGCGGCTTGGGCACGAGGACGACGTTGCGTCCGCAATCGTCTTCCTGCTGAGTCCCGGCGCGTCGTTCGTCAACGGCGAAATCCTGCACGTTGACGGGGGGATCGCGGCAGCGGGCTGAGCCGCGCGCATTTCGGTCGCAGCACGCCGGCGGCGTGCCGCTGTGTATCACCGTGGTGCGATCTCAGGGCGGACACACCGCCACTCAGCTCAGGCGCGGGATCTTCTCGAAGTCGATCTTGAGATCCTCGCAGACCCGCTGCGCCGTGGCGCGTCCGGCGCCGAAAACACCACCGCCCGGATGCTGGAAAGGACCCACCAGATACAAGCCTGCCGTCCCGGGCACCGTGAACTGTGACAACTCCGGCGTGGGCCGATGCGAACCCTGCTGATAACTCGGCATGGCGATACCGTGCAGATCGCCGCGCACGAAACTCGCAGAAGTACGTTCCATGTCCACCGGGCTGTCGCAGTGAAATGCCAGGACGTTTCCCGCGATGTTGGGAAGGAAGCGACTGATGTGCGTCAGCATGCGCTGCGCATACTCATCCTTGGCCTCATCCCATGACCGACCGTCGGCACGAGCGTAAGGCACGTAATCCCAGGCGTGTAGCGTGGCGCATCCTGCCGGCACGCGCGAGCTGTCGAATTCCGACAGAGAACCGAGGCCGATCAGCGGATAGCTGGCGAGACCACCGTAGCGCAGGTCGTCGAAGGAGCGTCGCAGCTGCTCGTACCGTGGCGGAAGCAGCTCGAGCATCACCGATCTGACCGGTTCGCCTCTGGTGTCCCGCAATGGCTCCTTCAGTGCCGCATGCACGGTGATGCAGGCATTGGGGGATATCTCAGTGGCTGCCGCATCGGCAGCGACAGTCGGGTCGATCCCCTGAACCCGTTTGCCCAGATGATGCGGGTGGAACGCGGCGACCACGGCCTGGCGCGCAGTGAACTCGCGACCCTCCCGGGTCCGGACCCCCACGGCGCGACCGGCGCGAGTCGTGACCAGCTCCACATCCATGTTGGAAAGAACCTGGCCGCCATGATCCTCGATGCACGCGATCAGCGCCCGCGTCAGGCTGCCGCTGCCACCCGTGGCGAGACCGAATCCGTATGCCTCGAGAAAGCCGAGAAACACGTACACGCCCAGCGCGGTGCCCTTCTCGTCGGGCGACACCAGGTTCTCCCCGGCGACTCGCGCGAACACCATCCGCAGCAGGTCGCTCTCGAAGGTGCGGCTGAGCAGCTCGTGCGTGCTCATCTGGCTGATGCGCCACAGCTCCCGGCCTTCGCGGGACTGATCCAGCATCGCTGTCGAGGCCCCCATGGGCATGGGTGCCGAATACAGGGTCGAGGCGATCATGGGCAGCCACGCGGCTGCCTGCTCGGACAGACGGCGATAGGCTTCCGCATCCTTGCGCGAGAGCCTCGCCAGTTCCGCGCAGGTGCGCTCCCTATCGCGGTACAGCGACAGCCGCTGCCCGTCCTCGAACAGGCAGGACAGCGGCGGATCGGGGAAGACATAGCTCAGGCCATAACGGGATTTGAGCTGCAGCTCGTCATCCCGCAGCAGCGGGTTGGCCTGGATGAAGATGTGCGCCATCGAATGCTGGTCGTGGCGGAATCCGGGCAGGGTCAGCTCCCGCGTGACCACGCCGCCACCGAACCAGGCGTTGCGCTCGAGCACGGCCACTTTCCTGCCGGCGGCGGCCAGGTAGGCCGCGGCCACGAGGCCGTTGTGCCCCGAACCCACGGTGACGATATCGAAAGTTTCCGACACGGGTCTCCCCCTTCGCGCCGCCCGTTGAACCTCTTGCGTCGCAGTCTAGTGGCCGCCCGGAGCGGCCATCTCCACCCAAAAGGGGGGTCCGGCCATCTCCGGCGCTATGATGTGCTCCGGCCGACCGTAAGGAGTGCATCATGGCAGAAGATTCCTATGAAGAGGGCCTGAGGATACGCAAGGCAGTGCTCGGCGAGGAGTACGTCAAGCGCGCCCTGTCCAATGTCAACAGCTTCAACGAGCCGCTGCAGAAGCTGGTCACCGAATACTGCTGGGGCAAGGTGTGGGGGCGGCCGGGCCTGGACCGCAAGACCCGCAGTCTGCTCAATCTGGCCATGATCAGTATCCTCAACCGCCCGCATGAGCTGAAGGCCCACATCCGGGGCGCGCTCACCAACGGGGTGACTCCCCCGGAGATCTGCGAGGTCTTCCTGCAGGTGATGATCTACGCCGGCGTGCCAGCGGCCGTGGACAGTTTCCGCATCGCGAGCGAAGCGTTCGCCGAGAACGGAGTGAAGATTCCCTGACCATCCCCGTGCAATCTGCCCGCGAGACGGCGCGAACCGCAGCGCGGACGCTGCTGTCCGTCCATCACTGGAAACCACGCCTCGTTCTGTGGAGCGCTGGAGCCGCGGTGGGCGTGGCGGCGGTGGGATTCGCGTGGCTGGCCGATGCCGCCCAGGCTGCGTTCCGTCGTCTGCAGGGGGCATCTCCGCTGTGGCCCTGGATTGCAACTCCCGCCGGCTTCGCCGCAATCGCCTGGCTGACGCGCCGTTTCTTCGCAGGAGCGGAGGGCAGCGGCATTCCACAGACCATCTTCGCCCTGAAACCGGATTCGGGCGACGCGGGCACCGCGCTGATGCGCATCAGAGTCGTCACGGGGCGGATGCTGTTGGCCGGGTGTGCTCTGTTGTGCGGTGGTTCCATTGGCCGCGAAGGCCCCACGGTTCACGTCGGTGCGGCGATCGCTCACTACTTCGGTCGCTGGATGCCGCACATCAGCCAGAGCGCACAGCGCCGCGCTCTGATTCTCGCAGGCGGTGCGGCGGGAGTCGCAGCAGCTTTCAACACACCGTTGGCAGGAATCGTGTTCGCGATCGAGGAACTGTCGCGCTCGTTCGAGGAACGGGCCAGCGGAACTGTTCTGACCGCGGTGATACTGGCTGGCATCGTCTCCATCGCCCTGACCGGTGACTACACCTATTTCGGTCAGCCGACGGTCGCGGTCGCGGCCCACTCCGTTTCGCCTGGCACGATCATCGTGGCCGTGCTGGGCGGTGTGACGGGGGGTCTCTTCAGCCGCATCACCCTGTTGGGAGTTGGAGGTCTGCGAGCCTGGCTGCGCGGCAGGCCAGCCTGGACTCCCGTCGCGTTTGCCGCCCTCTGCGGACTTGCCGTTGCGGTGATCGGCTATCTGGGCGGCGGTCTGACTTATGGCACTGGCTACACGGAAGCGCGCTCCATTCTCGAAGGGCACGCGCACCTGCCCTGGTATTACGGTCCGGCTCGCGCAGCGGCTACTCTTGGCGCCTATCTCAGTGGTGTGCCCGCGGGCCTGCTCGCTCCGTCGCTATCCGTTGGCGCGGGGCTGGGGCAGACCGCAGCTGACATACTCGGGCACGTTGCGCCCGAGCCCTTCGCCATTCTGGGAATGTGCGGGTACCTCGCCGGCGTTACGCAGGCGCCCCTGACCTCTCTGGTCATCGTCATGGAAATGACGACGCAGCACGCAATGGTTCTGCCATTGATGGTCACGGCGGCAGTTGCGACTGGAGTATCGAAGCTGCTCTCACCGCCGCTCTACCAGACTCTCGCGCAACAGCGGTACGCGGGTAGCGCAGGCACCTGAGCCCCCAGCATCGGCGTATCGCGCGTCGGCGCTTCGACCCGCCAGCGGGTCGGCGCGTCAGTGCCCCAGCGTCAAGGACAGCGTCGCGTAGTAGTACGCACCGTTGATCCCCAGCGGATGGGCGTAGTTGTAGGGGAATGCCCCGCCGTAGTTGCCATCGGGCGTCGTCTGGTCCGGATACCGGTTGAAGACATCCGTGCCACCGACCGCGAGCTGGAGATTGGGCAACAGGTTGACCCTGCCCTGCAGGTCGATCGACCACTCCGGCGAATAGCGCTGAACGTTGGAGCCGTTGATCGTCGGAAGCGCCGAGTCGTAGGAGAACGCGTACACGGTGCCGTATCGGGTCGCCTGGATGTGGGCGCCCCATCGGGTGTTCGACCAGTCGCCGTTCAATACCAGCTTCGTGCTCGGAGATCCGTATTCCAGAGGTATCAGAACCGTGCCGCTCAGCAGGGATGGATCGCGCTCGCGATCCTCGTGCAGATAGTTGCGGTTGAACGCGGCATCCACCTTC
>Ga0335069_10012922_pt1 | contig 11737 bp, 13 predicted proteins | sample Lox_Sample_11_FD_206714 | JGI IMG/M metagenome (GOLD analysis project Ga0335069, IMG submission 206714) | Soil microbial communities from Loxahatchee National Wildlife Refuge, Florida, United States - Lox_Sample_1.1 | ecosystem: Environmental > Terrestrial > Soil > Wetlands | place: USA...
TCGGCGACCGCATCCTGGGTCGCGTCGCGCTCGAGGACATCGTCGATCCGCTCACGGGCGAAGTGCTCGTCCCGGCGAACACGGAGCTCGACGAGCACCTCGTGCACGTCATCGAGGAGGCGGGCATCGAGGAAGTCGTCATCCGCTCGGTGCTCACCTGCCAGACCAAGCGCGGCGTGTGCGCCAAGTGCTACGGGCGCGACCTCGCGCGCGGGTACAAGGTCAACATCGGCGAGTCGATCGGCATCATCGCCAGCCAGTCGATCGGCGAGCCGGGCACGCAGCTCACGATGCGTACGTTCCACATCGGTGGAGCGGCGGCGCGCGGCAAGATCGAGCAGAGCTCGCTCGAGGCACGCAACGAAGGTCACGTGCGCGTCCGCAACGCGAACATCGCGAAAAAGGCGGACGGGTACGTGGTCATGAACCGCCACGGCGAGGTCGTCCTCGTGGACGACACGGGCCGCGAGCGCGAGCACCATCGCCTGGTCTACGGCGCGATGCTCAAGGTGAACGAGGGCGACAAGGTGAAGGCGGGCCAGCTCCTCGCGGAGTGGGACGCGTTCGCGGTGCCGATCCTCAGCGAAGTCGGCGGCATCGTGAAGTTCGGCGACATCGTCGAAGGCGTCACGATGACCGAGAAGCTCGACGAGGTGACCGGCCTCTCGCGCAAGGTCATCGTCGAGAGCCGCGCGGCGGATCTCCGGCCGAGGATCTCGATCAAGGATCCGAAGTCGGGCGAGACGCTCAAGCTGCCGGGGAGCACGCTCGACGCGCGCTACCTGCTGCCGGTCGGCGCGAACATCGTCGTGCAGGACGGCGACGAGATCGCGGCCGGCGACGTTCTCGCGAAGATCCCGCGCGAGACCACGAAGACGCAGGACATCACGGGCGGTCTCCCGCGCGTGGCCGAGCTCTTCGAGGCGAGGAAGCCCAAGGATCACGCGATCATCGCCGAGATCGACGGCGAGGTTTCCTTCGGCAAGGACACCAAGGGCAAGCGCAAGGTCGTCATCACGCCGTTCGCTCCGGACGGCGCGCTCTTGTCCGACCAGGCACGCGAGTACCTCATCCCCAAGGGCAAGCACATCCAGGTTCAGCCGGGCGACCGCGTTCGCGCGGGCGAGCCGCTGATGGACGGGCCGGCCAATCCGCACGACATCCTACGCGTGAAGGGCGAGAAGGAGCTCGCTGCGTATCTCGTGAACGAGATCCAGCAGGTTTACCGCCTCCAGGGCGTCGCCATCAACGACAAGCACATCGAGGTCATCGTTCGCCAGATGCTCCGTCGCGTCCGCATCAAGGACGTCGGCGACACGAACTTCCTCGTCGACGAGCAGGTGGAGAAGTACATCTTCGAGCGGGAGAACCAGCGCGTCATCGAGCGCGGTGGGAAGCCCGCGGTCGCGGAGCCCTTGCTCCTCGGCATCACGAAGGCGAGCCTCTCGACCGAGTCGTTCATCAGCGCCAGCTCCTTCCAGGAGACCACGAAGGTGCTCACCGAGGCGGCCGTGTCCGGCAAGGTGGACTACCTCCGCGGCCTCAAGGAGAACGTCATCATGGGCCGCCTGATCCCGGCTGGCACGGGCCTCCCGGCGTACAAGCAGCTCAAGGTGATCGTCGAGGGCGAGGAGGAGCGCTTCGCCCCGCCCGCGCCTCGTCCCACCGAGACGTCGCTCTCGGCAGTCAACGAAGAGTAATCCCCCTCGGGATCGGCCTTAGGAAGCCGGCACCGGCCTTCGGAAATCGGAGGACGGCGCCGGCTTTCGGCTTTTCGCGAGTCGGCGTCGGCGTCGGGGGCGGAGTCGGCGTCGGCGTCGGAGCTGCGACTCAGAACCGGGCGCCCAGCCGATGCAGCGTGGCTGCGACGCGATCGAGCAGCTCCTCGCCGGGCTGTACGTCCGCGGCGCTGACGTGACCCCAAGCGATGGCAAGGCGAAGGGCCGTGCGTGACTCCAGCGAGCGATCCGGTGACCGCCTTGGTGGCGGTTGCCCTCGGCGATGTTGAGTGCGACGGAGCTGAGAGCCCGGCGAAGCTGCTCGCCGAGATCGCGGTCAGCCGCCCGGATGCGAGCGACGACAGGCCCGAGGACCTCGACGGCCTCGATGGCGACCCCGAGCGCGTGGAACCGATGACTGTGGGAGGGCGACGGTTTGGCTTGCATGCCCACCCCCAGCGAAAAGAGGCGTGACCGCGCCGAGTGAGAGGACGTGGCCTTGGGATTCCCACTCCATCGCCTAGGTATTGCGATCCCATGCCCGATGTACCGCCGCGACGGAGCCCGGCGAGCGCGCTCCGATGCTCTCAGGCCGCAATGTCCTGCAGCGTCACCGGGGATCCCCCCAGGGCGACCATCTCGTCGTGTGCCGCCCGACTCCGTGCTGGGTCGACACCTCTTATCGCGTCGTCCAGGACCAATACGGCATAACCCCGGGCTCTCGCGTCGCGCACCGTCTCCAGAATGCAGTACTCGGTCGCGAACCCTCCCACCAGGAGCCGTCCGACATCGAGAGCGCGCAGCGCCGTCTCGAGCTTGGTCCCCTGGAAGGCGGAGTAGGCGTCGTGCTCGAGGTCGGATCCCTTCGAGATGATCACGGTCTCCTTGGGCACCCTGAGCTCTGCTGGGAGCTCCGCCCCCGGCGTCCCCTGCACGCAGTGCGCTGGCCAGGGGCCCCCGCGCTCGCGGAAGGAGCAGTGGTGGGGCGGATGCCAGTCGCGCGTTACGAAGACGTGGGCGCCGCCCGCGAGCGCCAAGCGCATGTATTCGTTGAGCAAGGGGACGACGGCGTCGCTTCCCGGGACGGCCAGGCTCCCGCCCGGCAGGAAGTCGTTCTGAACGTCCGCCACGATCAGTGCATCGTGCGGTCCGAGAGGGCGCGTCTTCATGCACCCTGGGTGCCGGCACGCGGCGCGCAGCACGGGCCGCTACACGATGACTCGACTCACGCTCCTGGGCGTCGGAGCGATGCGCTCGCCACGATTCGCGCCGGCCGGACTCCTCGTCGAGCACGGCCGCGACCGCGTCATGATCGACGGCGGCCCCGGCGCCGATCCCCAAGGGCACCCGGACGCGTGGCTCGTGACCGACGCACGCGCGGAGCTGATCCGGGACATCCGCGCCCTCGCGTGGCGTCACCACCTCGAGCCCGAGGTCGACGACTACGTGCGCGATGCAGCGCTCCGGATCAATCCGGAGCCCGTCGTACACACGTCACACCCGACGTACGGCTACCGCATCTGGTCGGCTTCCTCGTCGCCTGGGCTCAGGAGTTCTTCGTCTTCCCCGCGTGGGCCTCCCGCGTGGACTGCTCTTCGCCGGCGCCGTGGGAGGGCACGCGTGCGTGATCGACGTCGCTCGTGAAGCCAGAGAGCAGGGCGTGCGCCGACTCGTCTTCGCCCACATCGGCCGGCCCACCATACGCGCGTCGATCGCTGGCGAGCGTCCTCCCTTCAGGGAGCTCGGCCGCGATGGGCAGGTCTTTCGCGTCCCCGCCAGCGCCTCTCGTGCCGAAGAGCCTCACTCGTATCGCGCTTCGCCCTCCAGACCGAAGCGCTCGACGAGCTCGCGAAACAGCTCGGCATAGCGCTGATGCACGGCCTCTCCGAAGAGCGGATCCGGCTGCGGCGGCACCTTGGCTCTGATGATCTGCCACGCGTCCGCGTCGAGCCCCTCCGTCAGCGCGGGAAATACGAGCCTCTCCTCCAGCTCCATGTTGCGACGCATCTCGGCCGTGTAGCCGAGACCGGTCGCGATGAGCTTTTGCCTCGAGACCGGTGCGTCGCGCAGGACGACCTGCTCGAGCGTCGCGCGCAGCCACGCCCCAGCCTCTCCGATGCGTCTATGTTGCGCTTCGAGCTCGTCCTTCGTGTCTGCAATCGTTCGCGACCGGTCGGCCACGACGTCGAGGGCGAGCTGCTCCTTGGAGTGATGGAACCCATCGACGTACTCCGTCATGTACGTCATCGCGTCCACGAGCAGGCTCTCGTCCACATCGTCGCCGGCGCCCATGGCCGCGAAATACGAGTCGAGCATCACCAGGAGCATCGCGATGTTGCGGTGCTCCCGGACGAGTGTCTCGATGGCAGCCTTGGAGGTCGGCCGATCGACTTGGCGAACGACGTTCATACGACACGGAGAACGTAGCCACGGTCGTCGACCGCGCACCGTGCGTGCGATGTCGCATCGAGGAAAGGTGGCGCTGTCGCGATCGCCTGGCTGAGGCACACGACTTGATGCACGAGGGCCCCCGAAAGGTCGGGCTACGACATGGGCAACCGTGCGTTGAGCGTTCTCGCGACAGCCGCGATCCTCGCGACGTCGTCGAACGGCTGGGGCCAAGACGCTCAGGGCGCGTCCGACGTGGCTTTCGGCGACGATGGCGGCGGCTCGACCGAGGAGCAGGATGCGGCCCCGCCCCCGGTGGACCTCGAGGCAGGCGGCGAGGACGCCGGCGGCGGCTCGAGCGCAAATGACGGCGCGCCCGCGAGCGCCGACAACCCCTTCGGCCCCGTCAATCCATTCGGCCCTGGCAATCCCTTCGATGCCAGCAGTCCCTTCGGCTCGGGCGATCCCTTCGACTCCGGCTACTACCCCTTCGACTCGAGCGATCCCTTCGGCTTCGCCGAGCTCGACGCGAACCCGTTCGAGCCCCCGGGCGCGCCCGGTGGCGGGGGAGACCCGGGCAACGGCGGGGGCGGCGCCACGGCGACCGGACCGACCGCCAGCCCTGTGACCGACACCGCGGCCACGGACGACGCATCGCCCACGGCCAGCGACGACTCTTCCGGAAACAGCGGGGCGGAAGTGCTCGCATGGGGCGACGCAGCCCCCCCAGCCCGCGAGATCGAGTCCCCGAGCGACGTGGCGGCACCGGTCATCGGTTGCGGCGGATGCTCGACGAGCGATTCGGGCGCACAGGGCGCGCTGGCAGTGGTCTTCGCGGCCCTCGTCGTGGCGTGGCGCAGTCGCAGGAGCCATCGAGCGCCGGGCACCAAGGGAGGGTGACTCACGCATGAAGACAGGTACTGGATCGTTTGCCCGGCGCCTTCTCTTGCCTTGTCTTCTCCTCGTTTCCTTCGGTGCCGCCGCGTGCGGCCTGAACTTCAGCCTGGACCTGACCGAAACCTGCACCCTGGCCGCCAAGATGGAGTGTCCGCTCGTCTGCGCGCTGATGGACACCACCTCGACGTGCCACGTGGAGATCGCCGCGGAAGTCGACGCGGGGTGCAACAACGGCGCGACCGAGGAGTGCGTGACGGGGTGCGGCTCCCACTGCGGCGCCGATTGCCAGGCGACCGCCGCATCGAACTGCGACTCCAACTGCAAGGCCCAGTGTGGTGGACAGTGCAGCGCCCTCTGCGCCGCTGCCCTCGATCCGAATCAGTGCATGTCCTTCTGCAACTCCCAGTGCACCAACACGTGCGCTGCGACGTGCGCGTCCGACAGCCAGTCCACCTGCCAGAGCCAGTGCAACGACGCCTGCCAGGCGACGTGCACGGTGCAAGCGAACGTCGCCTGCGGCGTGCACGCATCGGCGAGCGCCATGGTGGCGTGCGCGGCCCAGGCCGCCGCGCAGTGCTCCGCGGACTGCTCGTCGCAGGTGGCGCTCAAGTGTTCGGCCCAGGCGTCGGCTTCGGCGTCGGCCGACGGTGGCCGCGACGCAGGCGCACCTCCGGCTCAGCGGCAAGAGGCAGGGACGCAATGATCTGCCACCCACCCGCCGTCGCACCCCGAGCCATCGACCGGCACCATCTGACAGGCCTGCGTGCCTGGGTTGCATGCCGGGACCCGCATGTCCTTCACGAGGTACATGGGGCAGAGCGGGCGCTCGTTCGGACACCGGAACGAGTCCGCGTAGTCCCGCACCATCTCGCGGCTCACGCTCGTCATCCACCCGTTGTGGCAACAGCCCACCACCGGCACCGCCACGCAGTCGTCATCCGTCAGGCACGAACGGAAGCGCACCGCCGGCTCGTCCAGATCCGCGCCGCCACACGGCAACAGCTGGGGCGCTTCGGGCAGCTCGAGTGATTCACTCTGCTCAGCAGCCGGATCGCCCCCCGCGGAGCAGCACGTCACGACGGCCAAGATGGGGAAAGAGACTCCCATCAGCGAGGGCGCCCTGTTCATGCGACGGGGTCGATGCACGAGCGGTACTCGGCGCGCGCACTGCACGCTCGCGCTTGCCGGGGGGGAACATGCGTTGCAGCAAGAGTCCGCACCATGGACTGGAGAACCCGCATTGCCGCCATCGTGCTCGCCGGGGGCTCGGTAGCGGGCTGCGCAGGATCGCCGACGGACCCGCCCGACGCGGGTCCGCCCGATCCGGGACCCCGGTCGACGACAGACCCGCCGGCCCCCGTTCTCGATCCCGCGCTGAGGGTCCTCGTCTCCCCGCGGAAGCCGCCTCGGTACCGGATCCCCATCTGCAACGCCAATCCGGATCCGTGCTGCCGCTCTCCGCAAGGGTCCACCTGCAGCGAGTGACCGGGGTGCGCACGCGCGTCCTCTGTCCGTCCGACTCCTGGACCCTTCGATCGGAGGAGGAGCGGCGCTCGGCGGCGGTGTTCTCGGATCTCCTGGCTCTCTTGGCCGACGCCGAGGTGCCCCTCGACGTCCTCGTCGAGGTGCACGCGATCGTCGGCGACGAGATCCGTCACGCGCAGATGTGCGCCGACATGGCACGCACGCTCGGAGCTCCGCGTCCTCGCTCGCAGCTCCTTCCCAGAGTCGGACTGGAGCCGATCACCACCGAGGAGCGTCGCAGGCGGGCGCTTGAGATCGTGCTCGTCGAGGGCGCGATCGGGGAGACGATCTCGTCGGCCCTCTTCGCCGCTGGCCGGCGATCGACCGAGGAACCGCAGGCCCGTGCCACGCTCTCGCGCATCCTCGAGGACGAAGCGAGACACGCACGCTGCTTCTGGGGCCTGCTCGACCGCTTGCTCTCCCCGGGCGACGCGGAGCACCTCGCCGACGTCGTCACCGAAGCTCTCGGCGCGATCGAGCAGATCCAGGTCGTCCCTTCGCTCGAATCCCTGGCTCGCGGCGATCCATTCGATCCCCAATGGGCCGCTCTCGGCGTGCTGGCGCCGGCAGTGCGAGTCGACGCTTTCTACGGCGCGATCGAGAGGCGCGTCCTGCCCGCCCTGACCTTCCGCGGAATGGACGGCAGCCGCGTCTGGGCAGCCAGGTACGGGAACCTCGGGCGCCACCGAGAGGAGCACCACGCGTGACCGGCCTGGCGACGGACCTCTACGAGCTGACCATGGGCGCGACGTATCTCGCGCTCGGGCTCGACGCGAAGGCGACCTTCAGCCTGTTCGTGCGCAAGCTCCCCGCATGCCGATCCTACCTGGTCGCGGCGGGCCTCGAAGGCGCGCTCGCGAAGCTGCGCGACCTGGCCTTCGACGAGGACGCGGCCGAGTACCTGCGCGCAACCGGTCGCTTCGACGACACACAGATCGCCGGGCTCGTCTCGACGCGGTTCACCGGTGACGTGTGGGCGGTGCCCGAAGGCCGCGTCGTCTTCGGCGGCGAGCCGATGCTAGAGGTGGAAGCCCCACTGCTCGAGGCGCAGCTCGTCGAAACCATGCTCCTCAACGCCATCTACTATCCGACCCTCGTCGCCGCGAAGGCGGCGCGCTGCGTGAGCGCCGCTCCTGGCAAGACCCTCATCGACTTCGGAATGCGCCGCATGCCGAGCATCGATGCCTCGGTGGCCGCGGCTCGCGCCTGCTACCTGGCCGGCTTCGCCTCGACGACCAATGTGCTGGCGGGTCGCCTGCTCGGGATCCCCACCGCCGGAACGGTGGCGCACTCGCTCGTCGAGCTGTTCCCCAGCGAGCTCGAGGCCTTCCGCCGGTACGCGAGCACCGTGCGGGGCGGAGTGACGCTGCTCGTCGACACGTACGACACGTTGTCGGGCGTCCGTCGCGCCATCCAGGTGGCGCGGGAGCTCGACTCCGGTAGCGCCCACGTGGAAGCCATCCGTCTCGACAGCGGCGATCTGGCGGACCTGGCCGTGCAGGCCCGCCGCATGCTCGACGAGGCCGGCCTCACCAGCGTCCGCATCGTCGCGAGCGGTGGGCTCGACGAGTACGAGCTGCAGTGGCTCGAGTCCGCCCGCGCGCCCATCGACGCGTACGGCGTCGGCACGCGCCTCGGGATGTCGGCCGACGCGCCCGTGATGGACATGGCCTACAAGATCGTCTCGTACGACGGCAGGCCGTGCCTCAAGCTGAGTGAGGGCAAGGCCACCCTCGTCGGTCCGAAGCAGGTGTGGCGCCGGAGGGCGAGCGACGGACGGTTCGTCGAGGACCTCGTCGCCGCGAGGGACGAGCCTGCGCCCAGCTCCGACTGGGAGCCGATGCTCGAGCAAGTCGTCTCGAAGGGACGTCCCGTGCAGGCTCCGCCGCTGCAGGGGATGCGGCTCCGCCATCAGCAGGAGATGCGATCGCTTCCTCGCGAGCTGCTCGAGCTCGACACGCGCGACGCGAGGTACCCCGTTCGGCTGTCCCCCTTGCTCGAAGACCGCCAGCGGCGCGCCGTGGACGACGTCCGCAGGAGGGAAGGGATCGACGGGCGCTGACGCGTGTCAGAAGGGGGGCGGCCGCGAGGGCGGCCTGGACGACGGCGCTCCCGAGAGCTCTTTCTGGAAATCGAGGACGGCCCGCGCGAGTCGAGCCACGGTGGTGCTGTCAGGCACCTGACCTCTGGCGAAGGACGCGTCGATCTCCCGCGCGAGGGTCACGACGTTCTCCCAACGAGTCGACATGCGAAACACCCAAGGCCCCCGAGGGGCTTCCGTACCACCCAGTTCGGCTCACGCGACGCACCGAACGCGTCGCGGAATGTCGGATCCCGGGCGACCCGAGACCCATGCGGAGCCTTAATTCCCTGACCGTCGACCGTCAATGGTCCGCGACCCTGCAGTCGTCGATCACGCGCAACGTTCGATGCGGGCCGATGGCTCGGCAGCGGGTTCGAGCATCGCCATCTGCTCGCCGAGCACTTCCAGCAAATCCTCACCGAGCGCCTCGGCGAGGCTCTGCACGAGGCTTGCTTCGTGTTGCGCGTGCTCGCGCAGGACGAACTCGAGCTGCAGGACCTCGTGGGCGAACGCGGCCTCGGGACACGTGGCGGCGCGGAAGAAGGCGAGCTTGGCCCGCGAGTGATGCACGCGATGGGCGTCGAGGTCGCGCACGACGCGCTCGTCACGGATCTTCGTCAGCAGCGCTTCGGTGCTGCTCGTGTGCACGAGCACGGCTTCGACGAGATCTGCCATCGTGGCGTCGCAGGGATGGCTCTCTGCCTTCACGAGCGCGTGCAGGCGCTGGATCTGGCGGTGCTGGCGCATGATGCGAGTGACGACGTTCATGGAGCGTCATTCACCGTACTTCGCGATCCACGCTCGTCATGCGGAAACGCGCATGACGCCGTCACGTTTTTTCATGCCGCTTCGACGATGAGTCCGAATGCGGCCACTCCGCGACGGCGAAGCTCGCGACGCAAGCTGTCGGCGCGCGCGGGCTCACCGAGCGCCGCAGCGACGAGCACCGAGCACCACTCGTCGAGCGTCGCGGCGCCGCACGCCGAGAAGTCCTCGCTCTCGCCGCGGAGGATCGCCTGCCACGCGGCCGCAGCGGTGCGGAGCGAAGTGTGCTCGGCCGGCGCGTCTGCGGGGATGCGCTCTCGACCGAGGAGCACGCGCAGCGTCTGCATCGAAGCGTCCGCAGCCCCCGCTGCACGCGCGACCTCTTCGAGCACCGAAACGAGAGCATCGAACGCATCGTCGGGCGCGGCAGGCGGCACCGACGGCGCTTCCTCGCCGTGCGCCTCGTCGACGGCGCCTTCGATCACGAGATCCTCGACGATCTCGATGTCGTCGGTCTCGTCGTCGGCCTCGAGGACGGGGGGTGTGGGGTCGGTCCCGGCCTCCGTCTCGGCGATCGCAGCGGTCGGGATCGCGGTCGGGGTCGTGGTCGGGATCGCGGTCGCGGTCGCGGTCTGGGTCGGGATCGGAGTCGGGGTCTCGGTGGGGGTCGGGGTCGGAGTCGCAGTCGCAGCCGGGCTCGCAATCGGCGTCGCACTCGCGGTCGCAGGCTCCGGTTCCGGGGCGGGCGGAGCCACGACCTCGGTTTCCGGGACCGCTTCGACCGCCTGCACAGGCTCCCGGACCGGCTCCCTATATAGGGAGGGGTTGTCGTTCGGGAACTCGGCGCATAGCGCAACGCAGCGAAACAGCGGGCTTTCCACCGCGATCGACGCTATGACCCAGCGCCGGCAAGGGCCAACATCTCTGCCGTTCCGGTGGGGCCCCTCCCCCACCGCGCGTGCTTGACAGAAGGGCGGCCGTAAGTAAAGTCCGCTCCCCCGCGGCCCGGGCCTTGCCCGAGGTGTGTGCGGCACACGAAGACCTCCTCGATGCCTACGATCAACCAGCTCATTCGTCACGGCCGGCTCGCCGCTCGCTTCAAGACGGCGTCGCCTGCTCTCAAAGCGTGCCCGCAGAAGCGTGGCGTGTGCGTTCGCGTGTACACGACGACGCCGAAGAAGCCCAACTCGGCCCTTCGGAAGGTCTGCCGCGTGCGCCTCACGAACGGCATGGAGGTCACGAGCTACATCCCCGGAGAGGGGCACAACCTGCAGGAGCACTCGGTCGTCCTCATCCGCGGCGGCCGTGTGAAGGACCTGCCGGGCGTGCGCTACCACGTGGTGCGCGGAACGCTCGATGCGTCCGGTGCCATCGGTCCCTCCTCCACCAACAAGGTCAACCGCAACCGCAAGCGCTCGAAGTACGGCGTGAAGCGGCCCAAGGCTTAACGAGAGAACGCAGCCATGTCCCGCCGTCGAGAAGTCCCCAAGCGCCGCATCATCCCGGACCCGAAGTTCAAGGACAAGCTGGTGACCAAGTTCGCCAACACCTTGATGTACGGGGGAAAGAAGAGCACCGCCGAGGGCATCCTCTACGGCGCGCTCGACATCATCCGCGACCGCTTCAAGGAGCCGGACCCGCTCGAGACCTTCCGCAAGGCGCTCGACAACGTAAAGCCCAAGCTCGAGGTGAAGAGCCGGCGCGTCGGCGGCGCGACCTACCAGGTCCCCGTCGAGGTCCGGCCCGAGCGTCGCGTCACGTTGGCCATGCGCTGGCTCGTGCTCTACTCGCGCGATCGCGGCGAGAAGACGATGCGCGAGCGCCTCGCGGCGGAGTTCGTGGACGCGGCGAACGGCCGCGGCAACGCCGTGAAGAAGAAGGAAGACACGCACAAGATGGCCGAGGCCAACAAGGCCTTCGCCCACTACCGGTGGTGAAACGACGGAGATGAAGCAGCCGACATAAGGATCGGGTTACTCGCCAACAATCAGCGCAGTACCCCGACACCCTCTCTGGGTCAGCCGCCACCGAGCGGCGCTCTCCCGAATCGGCGGAGAGCAGGGCCAGAGAGGGTTTCGTGCACCTAGCACCCAATCACGACACCAAGCAGCAACCGACCAGCAACCAGGACTTCAAGTGGCCCGCGAATATCCCCTCGAACGAACGCGCAACATCGGCATCATGGCTCACATCGATGCCGGCAAGACGACGACTACCGAGCGCGTCCTCTACTACACCGGCGTGAACTACAAGATCGGGGAGGTTCACGAGGGCGCCGCGACCATGGACTACATGGTCCAGGAGCAGGAGCGCGGCATCACGATCACCTCGGCGGCGACGAACTGCTTCTGGCGCCCGAACG
>Ga0335069_10012923_pt1 | contig 11736 bp, 14 predicted proteins | sample Lox_Sample_11_FD_206714 | JGI IMG/M metagenome (GOLD analysis project Ga0335069, IMG submission 206714) | Soil microbial communities from Loxahatchee National Wildlife Refuge, Florida, United States - Lox_Sample_1.1 | ecosystem: Environmental > Terrestrial > Soil > Wetlands | place: USA...
CGCTCAGCTGCGTCCTTGACCGCGTCACGCGCCTGCTTCTTCGTGCCGACGAACAGCACGATCCCGCCGCGGGCGGCGAGCTGCCCCACGAACTCCTGTGCCTGGTGCAGCAGCGCGTCGGTGCGCAACAGGTCGATGATGTAGATCCCGTCGCGCTCGCCATAGATGTAGCGGCGCATCTTCGGGTTCCAGCGGCGCGTCTGGTGCCCGAAGTGGACACCCGCCTCAAGCAGGTCCTTCAGTCCGACATCGGCCTCGGACATGGTCGTCTCCCTTGTTCGGTTCTGGTGGGGCGTCCGCGGCCGGCCTGCCAAGGACCCGGACGGCGTGCGTCCGGGCAGGGCCTCGAGGCCGATCCCGCGGGGTCGTGGTCGATACTGCGGGGGCCCAGGATGGTAGCCGCTCGCAGGCCGCTCAGGACCCGTGCTCGGCGGCGGCAAGCTGGAGCGCTGCCTCCAGGTCGGCTGGCAGCGGCGAGCGCACGTCGACCCGAGCGCCGGTGATCGGGTGCGTGAACGCCAGGCGCGCCGCGTGGAGGAACTGCCGGTGCAGGCCGCAGCGCCCCGGTGTGCCGTACACCGGGTCGCCGACGACCGGGTGCCCGATCGCCTTCAGGTGCGCGCGGATCTGGTGCGTGCGCCCGGTCTGCAGGCGCACGCGCAGGAGCGTCGTGCGCGGCAGCGCACGCTCGATCTCGAAGTGCGTGACCGCGGCCCGCGGCTCGTCCGTGTCGATCGACATCACGGTCCGCACGCGCCGGTCGCGCCCGAGCGGCGCGTCGATCGTGCCGCTGCGCGACGGGGGGCGGCCTTCGACGAGCGCGAGGTACTCGCGCGTGATCTCGCGACGCTGCAGCGCCGCCTTCAGCGCACGGTGCACCGCCTCGTCGCGCGCCACGACGAGCAGGCCCGACGTGTCGCGGTCCAGGCGGTGGACGATGCCGGGGCGCTCCGGCGCCTGGCCGCCGGCGACGCGGCCTGCCAGCGCCTGCACCAGCGTCCCTGTGGCATGGCCCCGCGCGGGGTGCACGACGACGCCGGCCGGCTTGTCGACGACGAGCAGGTAGGGATCCTCGTAGGCGACGCGGAAGGGCGCGGGCTCGAGGTCGGGCGCCGGCGCCGCGCGCGTTTCGCGCTCGTCGACGCTGACCCGCTCCCCGGTTTTGACGCGGTGGCGCTTGGCGACGGCGACGCCGTCGACGAGCACGTGCCCGGCATCGATCAGCCGCTGGGCGCGGCTGCGCGATCCGAGCGGCCCCGCGAGCACGCTGTCGAGCCGCTGCCCGGCCTGCTCAGGCCCGATCCGCAGGTCCATGGCCTGCCTCGACGGCGCCCGCCTCCCGGCGCTCTCGCCGGCGCGCGTCGCGCTCGACCACGATCAGGAGGATCACGACGCCGGCCGTGATCGAGATGTCGGCGAGGTTGAAGGCGGGCCAGTGCGGCACCTTGATGAAGTCGGTGACCGGGCCCAGGGTGAGCCGATCGACGACGTTGCCGAGCGCACCCCCGATCAGCATTCCGGTCGGCAGCCAGACGAGCGGCGTGTCCAGGTGCGTGGCGAAGTACGCCACGAGCGCCACCAGCGCCAGGGCGACGAGCAGCCCGACGATCAGCGCGTTGCCCGAGAAGCGGCCGAACGCGACGCCGTGGTTCTCGACGTGGACGAGCCGCAGGACGCCTCCCAGGACGTCGCGCGCCTGGGTCGCGGGGATCGCCCGGCGCACCAACGCCTTGGCCGCCTGGTCCAGGATGACGACGACGACCGCCGTCAGGCCGGCGAGCGCGATCGCGCGCGTGCGCGTGTCCGTCACGGCTCGGGCCACTACCCGCGGATCAGGCCGGTGATGAGGCCGCCGACGATCGTCAGCACGAGGATCGCGACGATCGGGCTGATGTCCAGCGGGCCGATCGGCGGGATCACGCGGCGGAACAGCCGCAGGTACGGCTCGCAGACCTGCCGCAGGAAGTCGAGCACCGCGTTCAGTGCCCGGTTGTACGGCGCGCGCCCGCCGAACGAGAAGAACAGCGACGAGAGGATGTAGATGAAGATCAGGACGACGTAGACGCCGATGAGCGTGGAGAGGTAGTCGGCGATCTGCGTCCGCGCCGACGCGAGGAGCAGCGCCGAGCTCACGCCCCACCCTCGAGGACGGCGTCCATCGCGTCGTCGAACGCCGCGCGGACGCCGCCGGCCTCGAGCGCCGCCAGCCCACGCGCCGTCACGCCGCCCGGCGAGGTCACGGCCCGCCGGACGGCGAGCGTGTCCATCCCCTGCTCGCGCAGCAGCGTCATCGCGCCCTCGAGCGCCGCGCCGACCAGGCGGCCGGCCTCGGGCGCCGGAAGGCCGCGGCGCACGGCCGCGTCGACCCACGCCTCCGCGACCAGCGCGGCGTACGCGGGCGCGACGCCGGCGGTCGCGGTCACGATGCCCAGGTGCGCCTCGCCGAGGACGAGCACCTCACCGACGCGCTCGAGCAGAGCGCGGACGGCGGCGAACGTCTCGGGGTCGCCGGCGTCGTCGTCGACGAGCCCGATCGCGCCGCGGCGCACGGCCACAGCGGTGTTCGGCATGAAGCGGTAGGCGCGCGCGCCCGGGTACGCGGCGCGCACGCGCTCGAGCGCCACACCGCCGAGCAGCGAGAGAACGATCCGCCCATCGCCGTCCACGCCGGCGGCGACGCCTTCCAGCTGGCCGGGCTTGTGGCAGAGCACCACCGCGTCGGCCGCCGCAAAGACCTCAGCGTTGCTCGCGACCGCCTCGCCACCGAGCTCCTCGGCCAGCGCCCGCGCGCGACCCGCGTCGAGGTCCGAGCACACGACCGGCTCGCCAAGCCCACGCGCAAGCGCCGACGCCATGTTCCCGCACCCAACGAAGCCAAGCCGCATGAGAGGAAAGGTATTGGGAGCAGCACCCGGCAGGTCCCCCGCCGTCACCGCGACCCCACGACCCGCCACCACGGCGTCCTGGCGCTGTGGGCCCGGGATCGCGGATGAGTCGCGGCACACGCGGCCGGGCCGCTGTACTTCAAGTACGCGGCCAGGCACGCGGGGGCCGCGAATCGCCGCGAGCCCCGCCCACAGCGTCAGGACTGGTTGAAGAAGCCCTTCTCGATGAGCTGCGCCCGCTCCTCAGCCGAGATCTCGACGTCGCGCGGCGTCAGCATGAAGACCTTGTCGGCAATGCGCTGCATGCCGCCGTCCATCGCGTAGGTCAGCCCGCTCGTGAAGTCGATGAGGCGCTTGCTGAGCTCGGTGTCGGTCGACTGGAGGTTCAGCACAACGGGGATGCCGTCCTTGAACTTGTCGGCGACCTGCTGAGCGTCGTTGAAGCTCTTGGGGATCACGAGGTGCAGCCGGCTCGTGCCGCCGCGCCCGTTGCCCCCGCGCGCGGGGACCGGGCGCAGCACGCTGGTCGGGCGACCGGGCTCGTCGTCGGCGAAGATGTCGTCGATCTCGTCGCGCCGGCGGCGCGGCGCGAGGCGCTTGACGTTCGGCCGCTCGCGGTAGCGGTCCTCGAGCTCGGCTTCGGGCTCGTAGGGCGCGTCATCGGGGTGGCCCCGGTCCTCGGCGAGGCCGAAGTACACCAGCGCACGGTGCCAGGAGTCGCGGAACGCCATGATCTTGGTGAAAGGTTAGCCCTCGGGCGCGCTTCTCCTGCTTCTGACTACCCGGAAACCGGGCTATCGATAGAGCCGGGTCCCGATCCTGAGGACCGTGGCGCCCTCCTCGACGGCCACCGCGAAGTCCTGCGTCGTGCCCATCGAGAGCTCGCGCAGCCCCCGCGCGGCGGCCAGCTCGGCGAGCGCCGCGAACCAGCGCCGGCTCGCCTCGGGCTCGGCGGCGAGCGGCGGCATCGTCATCAGTCCGACCACCCGCACCGGGCAGCGCTCGATGAACGCGTCGAGCGCTGCGGGCGCGATCCCGCTCTTACCCTCCTCGCCGGCGACGTTGACCTCGACGAGCACCTGGGTCTCGGGTGGCGCATGGCGGCGCAGCTGCTCGAGCGCCGAGTCGCTGGCGAGCGAGTGGATCCAGCGCACGTACGGCAGGATCTGGCGCACCTTGCGGCTCTGCAGGTGGCCGATGAAGTCGAAGGTGAAGCGCCCGGGGTACGCCGTCGCCTTCGCGACCAGGTCCTGCGCGCGGTTCTCGCCGACGAGCGTGATCCCGGCGCCCGCGAGCGCCCCGAGCTCCTCGACCGGGACGTACTTCACCGCCGCCAGCACGTCGACGCCCGCGGGGTCGCGCCCGGCGCGCGCGCACGCGGCCGCGACCTCCTCGCGCACGGCGGCGAGGTTGGCCGCGACCCGCTCCGCCCGCAGGCCGTGGATCAGCTCCGCCATGCGACCCCCAGCTGCCGGCCCGCGGCGTCACCCTCGCGGCGGAAGGACCAGAACGCCCGCGGGTCCGCGCAGATCGTGCACAGACCGACGTCGTGGATCTCCCCGACCCCGGCCGCGGCGAGCTGTGCGCGCGCGACGGCCTTGAGGTCGGCGTGCGCGCCGCGGCGCGCGTCGGGGCCGTACCCGGCGAACGCCGCGTGCACCTGTGCCCCGGCCTCGTAGCAGCAGACCCCCGCGCCCGGTCCGATCGCGGCGCGCACCTCGCCGCCGCCGAGCTCGCGGATGGCCGCGGCGCCGGCCGCGAGGATGCCGGCCTGCAGGCCGCGCCAGCCGGCGTGCAGTACGGCCACGGCGCCCGGGGCGACGAGCGCCACGGGCAGGCAGTCGGCGACGCGCACGATGCATGCCACCCCTTCGAGACTCGTCGCCTGCCCGTCGAAGTCGCCGGGATCGTCGAGGTCCGCGGCGCGCTCGATGCGCCGCACGCGCGCACCGTGCACCTGCGGGGACTGCGCCGCGCGCAGCCCCGCCGCGGGGTCGAGGTCGGTCAGCGCGGACGCGCGGCGTGTCGTGAAGCGCACGCTCCCGCCGGGCAGCTCGAGGGCGATCGCCGGCCCCTCCCACCTGAACGGCGGCGCGAGCTCGATCACGTGAGGTGCATCTCGACGTTCGTGAGCGGCTCGCGCTGGGCGTACTCGAAGCACGCCCGTCCGGGCGCCTGCAGCGTCTCGCGCAGCAGCCACGGGCTCCCGCGGCGCCGCGCGCGGTCCCAGACCCACAGCCGCATGGACGCGACCTCGGTGTTCCAGCAGCGCAGGCGCTCGCCATCCGGGTCGTCGTAGGTCACGCCGACGAGCGTCCCCAGCGGCGCGTCGACCTCGAACAGCACGCGCCGGTTGCCCGCGCGCGTCTCGGCGCGGTAGCGCGACAGCCCGCTGGTGGAGCGCGCCCGCAGGACGCTGAGCGGCGCCGTCGCCTGGAACTCCTCCCCGAGCAGCCGCCCGACGACGCTCGTGCTGGGCCCGACAGAGCGTCCCATGCGCCGCGCGATGATCGAGATCCCGTCGATCCAGTCGCCCGGCCGGGGCTCGCCGTCCAGCGTCTCGAGCTCCGCGGCGTGGGCCCAGCCCCAGCTGTCGGCGTGCTTGGACCCCCACAGGTGCGCCTGCGCCCCGTGCGCGCCGGAGAGCTCAAGCGATTGGCCGCCGAACGCCACGGTGCCCTCGATCGCGACCGACGGCTGCGGGATCACGAACATCGTCTTCGCCAGGCGCAGCCGCTCGATCGCCGGGTGCACCGGCAGGCCGGGCGCGGGCGCCGGGTCCCAGCGCAGCTCCCAGCGCACCTCGCCGAAGGCCCCGGCGCTGCCGCGAGCGGACAGCTCGCAATCGGCGATCACCAGTCGCGTCGGGCCACCCTCCTCGCGCAGCAGCTCGGCCCCGAGCCGCTCGCGGGCGGCGAAGCGCGTCCCGTCGGGCCGCATCACCAGGAACCAGAGGGAGCAGTCGGCGGGTGCGTGGTCGGGCGCGTGCAGCGCGAAGCGGATCCAGACCCCGGTGCCGCTGGCCCCGTCGGTGAGCGTGATGAACCAGACCTCGTAGTGGCCCGGCGAGCCGTCCCAGCGCAGCGCGTTGTATGCGTCGCTCACGGCCCGGAATCTGACACATCGGCCGCGAGCGCCGCCGCGAGCTCGGCCTCGCGGCCGTCGATCACGCCGTCGAGCTTGAGGTCCAGCGCGGTCTGCAGGCGCCGGCCGATCTCCGGCCCCTCCGGCACTCCGGCGGCGAGCAGGTCGTCGCCGCTGATCTCCAGGCGAACGTCGCGCAGGTCGTTGATCCAGCGCCGGGCGTTGTCGCCGCCGGCGAGCGCGACCGCCTCGACCGGGGCGCCGCGGGCCGCCCGCGCGATCTGCGCCGGCGTGCGCGCGGCGCGCAGCGGGGCGCCGGTGACCCAGCGCGAGGCGGCTGCGACGAGGTCGCGCTCGTCCGCGGTGAAGGCCATGTGGTCGAGCCAGCGCAGGAGCAGGTCGGACTCCATCGCAGCCGTGCACGCCGCGAGCGCGAGGAGGTCCGCGCGACCGTCGGGCGGCAGCAGCGCGAGCGCCGCCCGGGCGCCGGCCGGCCGCGCGATGAACGCCTCGGGAAGCACACCCGGGTTGAGCTCCTGCAGCAGCTCGAAGACCGCGAACGGGTCGGGCTCGCGCAGCGCGAGGCGCAGCTCGGCGCCGAGCCGCTCCCCCGACACGGCGCCGGGACGTGCGTCCGCGGCCAGTGCGCGCGTGTGCGGCTCGACGGAGAAGCCCAGGCGCGCCGCGTAGCGTGCGACGCGCCACAGGCGGGTCGGGTCGTCGCGGAACGAGGCGTCGTGCAGCACGCGCAGCACGCCGGCCTCGAGGTCCTCGAGCGCGCCGGCGACGGCCCGCAGCGCGCCGCCGGGCAGCGACACGGCGATCGCGTTGACCGTGATGTCGCGGCGGAGAAGGTCCTCGTCGATGCCCGCCGGCACGACGTCGGGGAGCGCGCCGGGCTCGGGATAGGTCTCGGTGCGCGTGCGCGCCAGGTCGTAGCGGCATGCCCCGCAGACGACGTTCGCGGTGCCGAAGCGCTCGTGCGCCGTGACGTCCTCGCCGAGCGCGGCGGCGAGGTCCGCGACGTCGCCCTCGACCGCAACATCCAGCTCGCGCGGCGCGTTTCCGAGCATGATGTCCCGCACGGCGCCCCCCACGAGCCAGACGCCCGCGCGCCCCTCGACGGCCCGCAGCAGCCGGTGCCCGCATGGGCCCGACCGGAGCGTGCCGACGACGGTGCTTGCTTCCATAGGGCGCAGATGATCCCGCGATCGCGCAGGGCACGTGTGACGGCGGCGGCGCTCGGGGTGCTGCTGATCGTCGCGGGGGGGTTCGTGGCGTACGCGCTCACGCACCGCCGTCCGCCGGACGTCTCGAACCCCGACGTCGCATTCAGCGCGCCGACGACGACGGTCGCCGCACCGACGCCGAACCCGCGCACGCTCGCCTTCGAGTGGCCGCTGTACGGCTATACGCCGGCGCGCACCCGCTCCTTCCCGCTCGCGACGCCCGCGCGCCCGCCGTTCGTCCAGCGCTGGGCCGTGCACGGCAGCACGCTGCTCGAGTTCCCGCCCGTCGCCGGCGGCAGCTCGCTCTACCTGCTGAAGAACAACGGGGCGCTGTACGCGATCAAGCGCCGCTCGGGCGTCGTCTACTGGAAGACGAAGCTCGGCGACCTGGCGGCCTCGTCGCCCGCCTATCGCCAGGGCGTGCTGTTCTGCACGATCCTGCAGGGCGCCCGGGGCGCGGACCAGGGGCGCGTGGTGGCCTTCAACGTCCAGTACCCGAGGGTGCGCTGGTCGCGCACCCTCCCGAGCCGGACCGAGACCTCGCCGCTCGTCGTCGCGGACACGGTCTACGTCGGCAGCGAGAACGGGACCGTCTACGCGTTCCGAGCCGACGACGGCTACCTGCGCTGGACGGCGAAGGTGTCCGGCGCTGTGAAGGGCGGCCTGGCCTATGACGCCGGGAAGCTGTTCTTCGGCGACTACTCCGGGCACGTCACCGCGCTCGACGCGCGGACCGGGCGCAAGATCTGGTCGGTCGGCGGCGGGACGGGGGCCTTCGGCCTCGGCGGCGGCGAGTTCTACGCGACCGCGTCGGTGGCGTTCGGGCGCGTCTACATCGGCAATACCAACGGCAGCGTGTACTCGTTCTCCGAGCGCAACGGAGCGCTGGCCTGGCGCCGCGGCACCGGGAACTACGTCTACTCCTCGGCCGCCGTCGCCGCCGTCGCGGGCGTGGGCCCGACCGTGTACGTCGGCTCCTACGACGGGACGATGTACGCGCTGGACGCGCGCAGCGGCGCGGTGCGCTGGACACACCGCGCCGAGGGCCAGATCTCCGGCGGGATCCAGCTGATCGGCGACCTCGTCTTCTACTCGACGCTGTCGGGTCACACCACGGCTCTGGGCGCGGCGACCGGGCGCGTCGTCTGGTCGGTGCCCAAGGGCAAGTTCAACCCGGTGATCAGCGACGGGCGCTACCTGTTCCTCAACGGTCAGACGAGCCTCTTCGCCTACGACCTGCGCCCGGGGAAGGGCCCGGTGAAGGAGGTCCCCGGCGACCGTCCGGTGCTGAAGCCCCCCAAGCGCGACCAGCAGCGTCTCGCGGCGGCCCGAGCCGGCACGAGCACCGCGACCGGGAGCACCACCCCGTAGCCCTGCGCGCACGCCGCGAGGCCCCGCGCGCACGCCGCGAGCGTCCCCGGCTGCCGCCCATAGGCGGCAGCGCGGGACGCTCGCTGGTGCAGGCGGGGCCTCAGGCCGTCGTGACGGCAGCGGGGCGCACGGGGATGCCCGCGGCGGCCAGGTGGGCCTTGGCCTGCGCGATCGTGTAGATCCCGTAGTGGAAGATCGACGCGCACAGCACCGCGTCGGCGCCCGCGCGCAGCGCCTCCACGAGATGGTCGAGCGTGCCGGCGCCCCCCGAGGCGATCACGGGAACGCCGACGGCCGCAGCGACCGCGCCCGTGAGCTCCAGGTCGTAGCCGTCGCTCGTGCCGTCGCGGTCCATGCTCGTCAGCAGGATCTCCCCCGCGCCCCGCTGGACCGCCTCGCCGATCCACGCGACGACGTCACGCCCGGCCGGCGTGCGCCCGCCCGCGACGTACGCCTGCCATGCGCCGCCGCCCGGGTCGGCCTTGGCGTCCACGGCGAGCACGACGCACTGGGCCCCGAATCGCGCGGCGAGCTCGTCGATGAGCTCCGGGCGCGCGAGCGCCGCCGAGTTCACGCTGACCTTGTCGGCGCCGGCATCCAGGACCGCCTGCGCGTCCTGCACGGAGCGGATGCCGCCCCCGATCGTGAACGGGATGAAGACGTTGTCGGCCGTGCGCCGCGCCAGCTGGGCGACCGTGTCGCGGCGCTCGTGCGTCGCCGTGATGTCGAGGAACACGAGCTCGTCGGCGCCCTCGAGGTCGTAGCGCTCGGCGAGCTCCACGGGGTCGCCGGCGTCGCGGATGTCGACGAAGTTCGTGCCCTTGACCACGCGCCCGCGGTCCACGTCCAGGCAGGGGATGACACGTCGCAGGTGCATCGCGCTCAGCGCCCCAGCAGTGCCTCGTGGGCCTCGGCGATCGTGAAGCGCCCTTCGTAGAGCGCCTTGCCGACGATGACGCCCCCGAGGTTGACCTGGCGCAGCGCGGCCAGCGCGCGCAGGTCGTCGAGGGTCCCGATCCCGCCGGAGTAGATGAACCGGCCGCGCACGACGCCGGCGATCCGCCGCACCTCGTCGACGTCGACGCCGGCGAGCATGCCGTCGCGGTCGACGTTCGAGTAGACGAACGAGCGCACCCCGCGGTGCTGCAGCGACTCGATGACGCTGTCGGCGGGCAGGCCGGTCGTCTCCTGCCAGCCGGCGACCGAGACCCTGCCGCCGCGGGTGTCGATGCTCACGATCGTCCGCTCGCGGTAGGCGCCGAGCACGTCGTCGAGGAAGTCGACGTCGCGCAGCGCCGCCGTGCCCAGGATGACGCGCTCCACCCCGGCGGCCAGCGCGTCGCGCACCGCCCCGAGCGAGCGCAGCCCGCCGCCCAGCTGGACCGGCACGCGCAGCGCGCTGGTGATCTGCTCGACATGCTCGAGGTTCACCGGCGAGCCCTGCTTCGCGCCGTCGAGGTCGACGACGTGCAGGAAGCGCGCGCCCGCGTCGACCCAGGCGCGCGCCGCCTCCAGCGGCGAGTCGCGATACACGGTGCGCTCCTCGAAGTCGCCCTGGACGAGGCGGACGGCCTGGCCGTCGAGGATGTCGATGGCCGGGTAGAGGATCACGCGGGCGTGCGCGCGCAGGTCGCGGCGAAGTTGGCGAGCATCCGCAGCCCGTGGACCGACGACTTCTCGGGATGGAACTGGGCGCCGCAGACGTTGCCGCTCGCCACGACGCTGGCGAACGGCGCCCCGTACGTGCTGACGCCGAGCACGGTGGCGGGGTCCGCCGGATGCGGGACGTAGGAGTGCACGTGGTAGAAGACCGACGGGTCGGGGAGCCCGTCCAGGAGCGGCGATCCGGCCTGCCAGGTCACCTCGCTCCAGCCGATGTGCGGCAGCTTGAGCCCGGGCGCCTCGAGCGCGCGCACGTCGCCGGCGATCAGGCCGAGGCCGGTCGCGCCGCCGTGCTCGGTCGACGCGTCGAACAGCAGCTGCATCCCCAGACAGCAGCCGAGGATCGGCACGCCCGCGGCGGCCCGCTCGTGCAGCAGCTCGTCCAGGCCCGCGCCGCGCAGGAGCTCCATCCCCGCGGGGAAGGCGCCGACGCCGGGCAGGATGAGCCCGTCGGCCTCGCGCAGCACGTCGTGGTCGGCGCTCAGCACGGCGCCCGCGCCGACCCGCTCGACCGCCTTCTCCACCGACCGGCGGTTGCCGAGGCCGTAGTCGACGATGCCAACGACGACCGGCGCCATCAGGCGGTCAGCGTCCCCTTCGTCGAGGGCACGCCCGTCTCGAGCGGGTCGATCGCGACCGCGTCGCGCAGCGCGCGCGCGAAGGCCTTGAAGGCCGCCTCGATCATGTGATGCGCGTTGGATCCGCGCTGCACCTCGACATGGAGCGTCAGCTTCGCCGTGCTGGCGACCGCGCGGAAGAACTCGTCGACCAGCTCGTGGTCCAGGCCGCCCGTGCCGCCGGCCGGAAGGTCGGCCTGGAAGACGAGCAGCGGGCGGCCGGAGACGTCGATCGCGCACATCGCGCGCGCCTCGTCCATCGGCACCACGGCGTAGCCGTAGCGGGTGATGCCGGCGCGGTCGCCGAGCGCGACGTCGAGCGCGCGCCCGAGCGCCAGGCCGGTGTCCTCGACGGTGTGGTGCGCGCCGGTCTGCAGGTCCCCGGAGACCGCGAGATCGAGGTCCAGGCGGCCGTGCCGGGCAACGAGGTCGAGCATGTGGTCGAGGAACCCGACCCCGGTTACGCGCGTCCCGCCGCCGCTGCCGTCGAGATCGAGCGACAGGCGGATCTGCGTCTCGGCGGTGTCACGGGTGATGGTCGCGGCGCGCGTCATCCGATCCATTCTCCCGCACCTCCATCGAGGCTGCGTGCAGCCTGAAGCCCTCCGCGGCGGCGATCGGCGCGCCGGCGCGCGCCAGCGCGCCCGCGGCGTCCCCGATGTGCACCTCGCTCATCCGGCGCCGGAAGTGCCAGGGCCCCAGCCCGGAGGCGAACCGCGCGGCCCCGCCGGTGGGCAGCGTGTGGTTGGACCCGGCGACGTAGTCGCCGAAGGCGGTGGCACCGCTGGCCCCCACGAACAGGCATCCGGCGCTGCGCACCCGCGGCGCGAGCGTCTCGGCGGCCCCGCCGGTGAGCTCGAGATGCTCCGGCGCAAACGCCTCGCTCAG
>Ga0335069_10012924_pt1 | contig 11736 bp, 8 predicted proteins | sample Lox_Sample_11_FD_206714 | JGI IMG/M metagenome (GOLD analysis project Ga0335069, IMG submission 206714) | Soil microbial communities from Loxahatchee National Wildlife Refuge, Florida, United States - Lox_Sample_1.1 | ecosystem: Environmental > Terrestrial > Soil > Wetlands | place: USA: Florida...
CAGGATGTTATGATGCCTTGCTTTTTCCGGAGGACGCATGAGCTTGAGCATCGCGCGCGTGGTATGCATCCTGTTTTTGTTCGGTCTGATGATGTTCGCTGAATCGCAAGCAGGCGGTCCGCCGGCGGTCACCGGCAAGCCGGTCACGACTGCCGACGGCCTCAAGTATTGGGACGTCAAAGTGGGCACCGGCGCCACCGCCACGAGCGGCCACAAGGTGAAAGTGCACTATACCGGGTGGCTCACCAATGGCAAGAAATTCGACAGCTCGGTCGACCGCAAAGAGCCGTTCGAATTCAAGTTGGGCGCTGGCCAGGTGATCAAAGGCTGGGACGAAGGCGTCGCCGGAATGAAGGTCGGCGGCAAGCGCCGGCTGGAGATCCCCTCCGAGCTGGGATACGGCAGCCGTGGCGTGGGCAACGGTCTGATCCCTCCCAATTCCACCCTGATCTTCGACGTCGAACTACTGGACGTGAAATAGCCTGTTTTGTCGCAGGGTGGCAGGCGGTTTCTTGCGTGCCGCCCTGCACTCGCCTCTGGATTGACCGCCAGCTTCATCCGCGCCGACGAGTGCAGCCGATCTTGTTATCCTCGAGCGACTTCTCGCCAAGAACCGGCACGCCACCGGGGAGGTGGTTGCCAGACTGGAAAGCCTCGGGTAAAGTGTCAGGCTGCTGAGGGGCCAAAATGCAAACTCTGGCCAACAAGTCTCACACATTCGTGGACCGGAGGAAATCGATGAACACACGGCGAGATTACAAAAGACTCGGAAAAACCCTGGTCGCTGGCGCGACCCTGAGTGTGTTTCTGTTGTTCGTCGCGGTGCCGCGTTCGCAGGCGGACGGAAGGGGAAAGTGCCAGCGGAACATGGAACGGGCGGAGGCCAGGCTCGACCAGGCGATCCACAGGTATGGCGGAAACAGCCGGCAGGCCATTGACCGATGGCATGAACTGAACGCCGAGCGCCAGCGTTGCTGGAACCAGTATCACGCATGGTGGGGTGTACAGGACCATCGATGGCACGATGAGCGCGACTGGGAACGTTATGATAAGGACCGCGGCTGGCATCACGACTAAGATCACCACTAGCGCGTAATTCTGTTCAACAGAAGTGAGTCGGCGCCCCGGAGCCGGCCAGCCTGCCGGTAGGCGGGGACACCATTTTTGTCGCAGGGTGGCAGGCGGTTTCATGCGTGCCGCCCTGCGCTCGTCTTCCTTCATTGCTTCTCATTGACTTGGATTGAGCTATCGCCCTACCATGAGCGCTCTCATTTCCCCACTGCATTCATGATTGGCCAGACGATCTCGCATTACCGCATCATCGAGAAGCTCGGCGGCGGTGGGATGGGTGTGGTCTACAGGGCGGAGGACCTCAAACTGCACCGTCATGTCGCACTGAAGTTCCTGCCCGAAGGCGTAGCCCAGGACCAGCCTACCCTCGAACGCTTCCGGCGCGAGGCCCAGTCGGCCTCGGCGCTCGACCATCCCAACATCTGCACGGTTTATGAGATCGGGGAGCACGATGGCCAGCCGTTCATCGCCATGCAGTTCCTCGATGGCATCACGCTGAAGCACCGCATCACGGGAAAGCCGCTGGACACCGAGACCGTGCTCGACATCGCGATCCAGATTGCCGATGCCCTTGACGCGGCCCACAGCCAGGGGGTCATACACCGCGACATCAAGCCGGCCAACATCTTCCTGACCAAGCGCGGACAGGTGAAGGTGCTGGATTTCGGCCTGGCGAAGGTGCTGAAGCCAAAGGCGCGAGCTGCAGACATGGACGCGACGGCGGCGACGGCGGTGAGCGAAGAACATCTGACCAGTCCCGGCAGCACCCTGGGCACTGTGGCTTACATGTCGCCCGAGCAGGTGCGGGCCAAAGAGCTGGACGCGCGGAGCGACCTGTTCTCCTTTGGAGTTGTGCTTTACGAGATGGCAACCGGCACCTTGCCATTCCGGGGCGAGAGTTCAGGAGTAATTTTCGACGGGATCATGAACCGCGCCCCTCTGCCCCCGCTGCGGTTGAATCCCGACCTTCCGCCCAAGCTGGAGGACATCATCAGCCGGGCGCTGGAGAAAGACCGCGAGTTGCGCTATCAGCATGCCTCCGACATGCGGTCGGAGCTGCAGCGGCTGAAGCGGGATACGCAGAGCGGATTTGTGGCGACCGGCAGTTCGGGCGCGATCCCCATTGCAAGTTCGGGCACGGTGGCAGTTGCGAGTTCGGGCGCGGTGGCGGCAGCGGCCGCAGTGCCGTCTTCCGCTGCCGTAACCCCGCCCCCGGCTTCAAGGTCATCTCCTGCGGCCGTTTCTGCGTCTTCAAGCGCGGTCGCTCCGCTGCCTGTGCCGGGGACGGTTTCGGGCGGCAAGCGCTGGAAGGTTGTTGTGCCGGTGGCCGTCGTGGTTGTCGCGGGACTGGCCGCCGTCCTCTACCTGCGCTCGCGGTCGTCAGCACCCGCAGCCAAGGCGGCTGCGCTCACGGAGAGAGACACCGTCGTCCTCGCCGACTTCAACAACAGGACCGGGGACGCGGTCTTTGATGTCGCGTTGAAGCAGGCGCTGGCCGTGGAACTAGGGCAATCTCCTTTCCTCAATGTGCTGTCCGACCGGAAAGTCGACGAGACTCTGCGCATGATGGGACATCCCGCGAACGAGCGCATCAGTGTAGAAATTGGCCGCGAGCTTTGCCTGCGCACTGGAAGCAAGGCCTTGTTGGGTGGAACGATTTCCAGCCTGGGCAGCCACTATCTGATTGATCTCAATGCCGTCGCATGCAATACCGGCGACACTCTGGCCAAAGAGCAGGGCGAGGCCACGAGCAAGGAAGATGTTCTGAAGGCCCTGAGCCGGGCCTCTTCCAGCCTGCGCACCAAGCTGGGAGAGTCGCTCCCCTCGGTGCAGAAGTTCGACGTTCCGGTTGAGGCCACGACACCCTCTCTTGAAGCTCTAAAAAACTACAGCATGGGCATCACCGTAGGACGCCAAAAGGGAAATGCGCCCAGCATCCCGTTTCTGAAGCGGGCGATCGAACTCGATCCCAACTTCCCCCTGGCGTATGCCGCCTTGTCGGTTGCGTACGGCAATCTCCAGCAACCGTCGCTGGCGCTGCAGTATGCCACCAAGGCGTTCCAACTGCGCGACCGGGTGAGCGAACGCGAGAGACTGCGTATCTCGGCGAATTATTTCAGTGCCGCGGGAGAAATCGAGAAAGCGGCCCAAACCTATGAACTCTGGAAAGCAAATTATCCCCGCGATTCCATTCCCCACGGCAACTTGGGCGGGGTCTACACCAACACGGGGCAGTGGGAGAAAGCTTTGGCCGAATTTCAGGAAGGGTTGCGGCTTGCGCCAGACGCTGTCACCGGTTACTCGAATCTTGCACTCACCTACCTCAACCTGAACCGGCTGGATGAGGCCCAGGCCGCCTTCGATCAGGCATTCGCCCATAAGCTGGATGGCGGAGACTTGCGCGGGATCCTCTACCTTCTTGCCTTTCTGCGCGGTGACACAGCGCAGATGGAGCAGCAACTCGCCTGGGCCGCGGGCAAGCCCGGAGACGAAGACGGGCTGCTTTCGACCCAGTCGGATACGGAAGCTTTTTACGGGCGGCTGGCGAAAGCGCGGGACTTTTCCCGCCGGGCGGTGGACTCAGCGGTGCGCGCCGACTCCAAAGAAACTGCGGCCTTGTGGCAGGTCAATGCTGCCCTTCGCGAGGCGGAATTGGGCAACACTGCCGCCGCTAGACAAGGAGTCACAGCGGCTTTGGCGTTATCTCCAGGCCGGGACGTGAAGGTAGTGGCGGCCCTCACGCTGGCTCGCATCGGTGATGCTCCACATGCCAAGGCTCTGACCGAGGAACTGAAGAAGAGCAATCCCAACAACACCCTGCTGAAGCTCTACTGGCTGCCGACCATCGACGCTGCCACTGAACTCAGCCGGGCTAATTCCTCGCAAGCGATTGTGGATTTAGAACCCGCCGCCCCCTATGAACTGGGTCTGTCACTGGCATTCATCAACTACCTGTACCCTGCTTACGTGCGTGGCCAGGCTCACTTGCTGGCGCACAACGGCCCTGCCGCTGCCGCCGAGTTCCAGAAACTGCTGGATCATCGGGGCCTCGTGGGGAACTTCGTGACCGGAGCACTGGCCCGTCTACAGTTAGGCCGTGCCTACGCGATCGCGGGTGACACCGCCAAAGCCAAAGCGGCGTACCAGGAGTTCTTCAACATCTGGAAGGACGCCGACCCCGACATCCCCATCCTGAAAGAAGCCAAGGCGGAGTACGCAAAGCTGCAGTGACGCTGCTGCTGGTCGTGACCAGCCTTCTCCCAAAACAAAATGAGTTGACAAACGGCACGAGCGCCATCTCACTTTGTGCTTCACAAACCGTCCATTACGATAGGCAGTTCGGCCTGACAGTGGCCGACCGGAGGACAATGTGAGATTTCGCCTTGCCGCATTTGCGGCTATTTTCTTGTTCGCCTCCATTGCCGGCGCGCAGCAGCCCGCCGGCCAACCCGGTGCCCTGGTCGACAGAGTCGGCAGCACCGGCTTCGTTCAGCTCCACGCCGAAAGCTTCAAAGCTCTCGATCCCAAGCAGCAGGTCCTGGCCTATTGGCTCACGCAGGCTTCGATTGCCATCGATCCCATCATTTATGACCAGTTGTCTTCGTACGGTCTGCGGCAAAAGCGCCTGCTGGAAGAGATCGTCGCTCATCCGGAAGGCATCGACCCGGCGGCGATGGGCAAGATCACCGATTTCGCCAAGCTCTTCTGGGCAAACCGCGGTAACCACAACGAGAACACCTCGCAGAAATTTCTTCCGGCGTTCACCTTTGAGGAACTGAAGCAGGCGGCGCTTGCGGCACAGCGCCACGGCGCCATGAAAACTGCCTACGGCCACCTGCCACCGCTCGCCACCGCCGCGCAACTGAGCAGGGAGCTCGACGAGCTGAAGGCATCGCTGTTCGACCCCGACTTCCAGCCCATGATCACGGCCAAGAGCCCGTCTGGCGCCAGGGACATCATCCAGGCAAGCGCCAACAGCTTTTACGCCGGAGTGAGCCTGGCCGATCTGAAGGATTTCAAGGACAAGCATCCCCTGAATTCGCGGCTGGTGAAGGGCAAGGACGGCAAGGTCCGTGAACAGGTCTATCGCGCCGGCACGCGCGACGGCCGGGTTCCGCCCGGACTCTACGCTGCCTATCTGCGCCGCGCTACCCTATACCTGGAAAAAGCGCGCGCGGTCGCCGATCCTAAGCAGGCGCAGGTGATCGCCGACCTGATTCGCTATTACCAGACCGGCGATCCCAACGACTGGCTGAAGTTCGGCGCCGACTGGGTGCGGGACAACTCGCCGGTAGACTTCGCCAACGGCTTCATCGAAATCTACCGCGACGCGCGCGGCGCCAAGGGCAGCTCGCAGAGCTTCGTGAGCGTCACCGACAAGCCCGTCACCGACAGCATGGTGAAGCTGTCCGGGAACGCCGACTACTTCGAGCAAAAGGCGCCCTGGGAAGAAAAATACAAGAAGCGCGGCTTACGGCCGCCGATCGTGAAGGCGGTCGAGACTCTGGTCGAAACCGGCGACTTCCACGTCACCACCGTCGGCGACAATCTTCCCAACGAGAACGAAATCCGAGAGAAGTACGGCAGCAAGAATTTCCTGTTCACCAGCAGCACCCGCGCGCTGAACAATGCCACCGGCTTCAAGTCCCTGGAGGAATTCGCGGCCACGCCCGAACAGACCGCACGCGGCAAGAAGTACGGCAACGAGGCCGAAGATCTGATGACCGCGCTGCACGAGGTGATCGGCCATGGCTCGGGCAAGCTCAGCGAGCGATTGAAGGGCGGCTCTGAGCCGTACTTGAAGGAGTATTACTCCGCCATGGAAGAGGCTCGCGCCGACCTGATGGCGCTGTGGAATGCCTGGGACCCCAAGCTGAAAGAGCTTGGGCTTGTCTCCGACCAGGAGGAGGTCGCCAAGGCCATGTATGACCGATCGACTTTGGCCGTGCTCCTCCAGCTTCGCCGCATCACCCGGGGAGACACCATCGAGGAAGACCACGCCCGCGACCGGCAGCTTATCGTGCGCTACATTCAGGACAAGGTGCCCGGCTCGATTGAGCAATTTGACCGCGACGGCAAGACCTACATCCAGGTGAAGGATTATCAGAAGATGCATGAAGGCGTGGGCATGCTGCTGGCCGAGCTGATGCGCATCAAGGCCGAAGGCGACTACGACGCCATCAAGGCGCTCATCGACCGCTACGGCGTTCACTTTGACCCCGGGCTGCGCGACCAGATAGTGGCGCGCTACAAACGGCTCGACATGCCGACGTACTGGGCAGGGATCAACTCGCGGCTGGTGGCGCGCTTCGATGGCAAAGGCGGAGTGAGCAGCGTGGAGATCGAGTATCCGCAGAACGCCGTGCGCCAGTACTTGAGCTACGCGGCCATGTACGACAGGGGACTGCCGCCGCGGAGGGCGAAATCCGCGGGCGCGGTCAGGAACTCCCGATCAGCACCCCGGTGAGGAAGACCAGGATTCCTCCCAGGCCCACCTGGACCGCGGCCGAGAACACGGGTGTTTCCATATAGCGATTGCGGATCCACGTGATGGAGGCCAGCTCCGCCAGCACCACCACCACCGCCACTGTCGTCGCCACATTGAATGCGGGAATGAGAAAGGGAAGGGTGTGGCCGATGCCGCCCAAGGTGGTCATCAGTCCGCAAACCACACCGCGCAACCATGGATGCCCGCGGCCGGTGAGGCTGCCGTCGTCGGAAAGCGCTTCCGCGAAGCCCATGCTGATGCCCGCTCCCACCGAGGCCGCGAGGCCAACTGCGAACGCCGTCCAACTGTTGCGCGTGGCGAAGGCGGCGGCGAATACCGGCGCCAGCGTGGATACCGAGCCGTCCATCAGTCCTGCCAGGCCAGGTTGCACGATTTGCAGGACCAACAGCCTCCTGCGCGCCTCTTCCTCTTGGCGTCGCACGTCAGGCTTGAGTTCGGCCTTCTCCAACTGCTCGGCACGGGTCTCGTGCGAGCGCTCCTCCTGGGCCAGATCATCCAGCAGTTGACGAATATGGACGTCCGTCGCGCGCGCCGCTGCCCTCTCGTAGAATCGGCGAGTTTCCTCCTCCATGGCTGCAGCCTGGTTGCGGATAGCGTTCAGCCGCAGCGGGCGCGCCAGCCAGATGGGCCGCCGCTGCACGAAGCCTTTCACGTCTTGTCGCCGGATCAGCGGAATGTGCTCGCCGAATTCCTGCCGGTACAACTCGATCAAGCGCCTCCGATGCCCGGACTCCTCCTCGCGCATGCCGTCGAAAACCTTGGCCGTCGCCGGATACTCCTCGCGCAGACCTTCCGCGAAGTCGGCATAGATCCGCTCGTCTTCCTCCTCCAGCGAAATGGCCAGCGCCAGCACTTCCTTTTCGGACAGCGTGTCGAACGTTCTCATCCTGCGGGCTCCTTCGCAGCGCGGTCGTCTCGCCCGCGCTTCGGGCCGGCGGGACGCCGGCGCTACGTCGGCCCATAATACAAAAGGGGACTTTCGTCCCCTCTGGTGTTCACGAATTTATTTCCTGTTCAGGCCGATTTCTTCTGCGCCTGCATCTGAGCCCAGAAGGCCTGGGCTCTCTGCTCGACCTCCTGCGGCGTCAAAATTTCCTTACGGGTGGCGATCGACCAGCTATGGCCGAACGGGTCCTGCAGCTGGCCGAAGCGGTCGCCCCAGAACATGTCAGTGACGGCCATGGTCTCGCGGCCGCCCGCCGAGATCGCCCGCCGGAAGGCGGCGTCGACGTCGGGAACGTACAGATGCAGGCTGGCGGTGGTGCCACCGAGGGTCTGCGGCGATTGGGTGGTTGCGCCGGGGAATTCGTCGGCCAGGAAGATAATGGAGTCGCCGATCTTCAGTTCGGCGTGGCCCACTGTGCCGCCCGGACCGTCCATCCGGCCCAATACCTCCGCTCCAAATGCGCGCTTATAGAAATCGATCGCAGCGGCAGCGCCCTTGATCACGAGATGCGGCGTCACCGTGTGAAAACCTTCCGGTATCGGCGTTACAGCCTTCGCCATATAGTCTCTCCTTGGAGTGGTGTTATGGGTTCTTGCCGAGGCGTTCCCTCTCCTCACCCGGGGAACGCCAGAGAGGTTGCGGAGCAACATTATACGAGACGCGGGCCGCGGAAAAACGCGAGCACCCTGTTTTCCACATTTGCACTAATCACGGGCATTGACGCCAGCAGAGTGCGCGTTTAAGGTGAGCAGCGTCGACGGCTGAAAGGGTTGGCTTCCTGATAAGTCGCCAGTCCGAAGTAGGCTGGGTGATCAGTCTGGCGGGGTGACCCGCACCGACTGCCAGGCCCGAAAAAACCGGCGAGCTTGCGAGAGAGCGCTGGGGCTTGGAACTGCGAAAGCAGTGATCGCATCAGGGGCTGTGACGGTGCATGTTTCCATGTCGTTAACTCCCTCGCAGGAGCTGGCGGCTAGAACATAACCAATGTCGCAGCCCTTTCTGTTTGTGCAGGAGTCTCGTGGCCGTGAAGGAGCAACTGGAAAGCCTCGTCCTGCAGATGGTCCGCAGCGGCATCCGCTACGGGGAAGCGATACGCGAATTCAAGAAGGCTTTCCTCACCAAGGTGCTGGTGGAGCATCGCGGAAACCAATGCCAGGCGGCCAGGGTCCTGGGCATGCACCGCAACTCACTGGGCCGCACGCTCGCCCATCTTAAAATGGACGCGCGTGCCTTGCGCACTCAGTTGCGCCGGCCTCCGCGGAGTGAACGTCCCGCGCCTGTGCGTCGTACCGCCTCCGGGCGCTAATCCCTCCGACCAGATGGCAACCCTTCGCTGCTTGTTTTGGGGTGATTACTGCTCATATTGCGATTTTTCACGGTTGCCGGTTGACAGCGCTGCCCGCGGGATATACTAGTCCGACTGGGTGAGGGTGGTTGCGTCGGCTGAATAGGCGTGGCCTGGATAGACTCTGTTTCACCAACAATACTCTTGAGTGTGGGAGAGCTGATGAATGCTCTGCTGGTTTACCCGGAGTGGCCTGACACCTATTGGAGCTTCAAGCACGCCCTGCCCTTCGAAGGCAAGCGCTCGGCTTACCCTCCGCTGGGCCTGCTGACCATCGCGTCGCTGCTTCCCGGCCACTGGAAGAAGCGCCTCATCGACACTAACGTCAAACCGCTTACCGACTCTGACCTGCGCTGGGCTGACGTAGTGATGCTGAGCGGCATGCTGGTCCATCGCCGCGAGATTCTCGAGGTGCTGGGGCGCTGCCGCGCCCGCGGCGTGCGGACCGTGGTAGGAGGCCCCATCACCAGCAGCGTGGAAGAACTGCCGCTGGCCGCCGACCACGTTGTGGTTGGCGAGGCCGAGGACCTGATGGCCGAACTGGTGACCGATCTCGAAGCCGGCACCGCCAAGCCGCTCTACCAGGCGCACACCCTGCCCGACCTGAGCAAGACCCCGCTGCCTGACCTTGATCTGGTCAACCTGAGACCCTACAGTGCGGTCGGAATCCAGTACTCTCGCGGTTGTCCCTTCAATTGCGAGTTCTGCGACATTATCGAGATCTACGGCCGCCGTCCGCGCACTAAGTCGCCGCAGCAGGTGGTGGCCGAACTGGAGCTGCTCCAGGAGCGCAGATGGCGCGGCTCGGTCTTTCTGGTGGACGACAACTTCATCGGCAACAAGAAGAAAGTCAAAGAGCTTTTGACCGTGCTGGCCGACTGGAACGCGCAGCACGGCCGCCCCTTCACTTTCTTCACGGAGGCCTCGCTCAACCTGGCCGACGATTCCGAGTTACTAGAGATGATGAAGGCCTCGGGCTTTATCCGCGTCTTCCTCGGTATCGAGACTCCAGTCGAGGCCAGCCTGAAGGAAGCGCAGAAGCTGCAGAACACGCGCCGCAGCCTGCTGGAAAGCGTGCAACACATTCAGAGCTACGGCATCGAGGTGATGGCCGGGTTCATCGTCGGCTTCGACAACGATCCCGACGACGTGTTCGACCGTCAGGTGGAGTTCATCGACAAGAGCGCCATCCCGATGGCCATGGTGGGATTGCTGCAGGCGCTGCCCGGCACGCAACTTTATCGCCGGTTAATCAAGGAAGGACGGCTGATCACCGAGGGCAGCGGCGACAACATGGAGACTCGGCTGAACTTCATCCCCAAGATGGACCCGCAGCGGCTGATCGACGGTTACCGCTCCATTCTCAAGCGCATTTACGAGCGCGACGCCTACTATGATCGCGTACGCCGCTTCCTTAGCCAGTATCACCCGGCTAACCACGTGCGCCACCAGGTTTCCGATTACCTCGCCTTCGCTCGCTCGATGTTGAAGCAGGGAATTCTAGGACAGCAGCGCAGCAGCTACTGGAAGTTCATCTACGACGCCGCTACCCGCTACCGCCACGCCTTCGGCACCGCCATCACTCTGGCCATCATGGGTTACCACTTCGAGAAGATGACGGAGAAGGTCTTGCGCCCTGACCCGGCTGGCGAAGCCAGCTTGCTCGGCGTCCTCGAACCCGGCATGGAACAGAGTGTGTGATGCGGGGCGGGCGCCCCTTCGACTTCGCTCAGGGCAGGCCTCGCCCGCCATGGGCCACTATCGCATTCCTCTATTGATCACCCCGGTTCCATCTGAGATGCCGGCAGGCGATAGCGCACTGCGGCGGCTAATCCCAACACCATGCCCACTGCCGCCAGCAGGAAGGCCGCCGGGAGGCCCAGGTGTGTCGCCACCGCGCCCCACAGCGTGCTGCCGGCAGCCATGCCGCCCTGCAGCACCAGCAGGTACATGGAGAGAGTCCGCGCGCGAATCCACGCCGGGCACATGATCTGTGCCGTGACGTTCAGGGTGGCGATGATGGCGATCCAGCACATGCCGCCCAGGAAGAGGACCGTGCACAGCCAGCCGAACGCCGCTAGCCGCGCCACCGCGAAGGTGACGGCGGCGAACAGCACAGTCGCAGTCATCACCAGCAGGTCGGAGGAGAGCGCCCGCCGCAGTCCCGGCAACAGCACTGCCCCGGCGAGCGCGCCCAGTCCAAAGAAGCCGAGCAGCAATCCGTATCCCACCGGCCCGTGGGGGCGTGCTACCAGCGGCAGCAGCGCCCAGATCACGCTGGCGAACAGGCTGAAGACGCCCGTCCGCACCAGTACCGCGCGGACCGTCGGGACGCCGCGGGCGTAGCGGAGTCCCATGGCCAGGGCTTGGCGCAGGCGCGTGGCCGGCTCTGGCACGTGGTGCGGCACGCGCTTCCAGCGATATAGAAAAACGATGACGCCGAAGAACGAAGCCGCGTTTAGCAGAAAGGCAAATCCCGAACCGGCCAGCGCGATCACCAGGCCGGCCAGCGCCGGTCCGACCGCTCGCGCCGCGTTGTAGCCGGCGGAATTCAGCGCCACCGCCGCCGCCAGCCGCTGGCCGGAAACTGTCTCCGGCGTGATCGCCTGCCACGCAGGGTCGTTCATTACTGCGCCGAACCCTAGCGCGAAGGTCAGCAGCACCAAACTCCACGGTCTGACCATGCCGAAGACGGTGAGGATGCCCAAGGCAGCCGCGGCGGCAACCATCCATGCCTGACTCAACAGCAGAAAGCGGCGGCGGTCTACCATGTCGGCGAGCGCCCCCGCAGGGAGAATCACCAGGAAGACCGGGAGCGTAGTCGCGGCCTGCACCAGTCCCACCATCATGGGCGAGGGGTTCAGC
>Ga0335069_10012925_pt1 | contig 11736 bp, 24 predicted proteins | sample Lox_Sample_11_FD_206714 | JGI IMG/M metagenome (GOLD analysis project Ga0335069, IMG submission 206714) | Soil microbial communities from Loxahatchee National Wildlife Refuge, Florida, United States - Lox_Sample_1.1 | ecosystem: Environmental > Terrestrial > Soil > Wetlands | place: USA...
GGGATATCCGGGGATCCCATCTTCTCTGGGACCACATAGCGTGACCAGATCGTTTCCGTGAGGGTGAAGTTGGAAAACATTGGTGCGGTAAACCTCCGGGTGCAGTGACCAGATGGCCTCAACGCAGGTCGGGTCTTGGGTTTCAAAGTACCGGGTGATGTAGTTGCGGTCGAAGCTAGTCAGCTTGATTACATCGGCCTCACCTAACATTCGGATTAGTTCAATGCCAGATGGGCCGACAAAGGAAGAATTTAGGCGCTGCTCAGCTTCGCCCCGAGCTTCGCCGACTAGAACTATGGGCTTCATCAACGGGCACCAGCTTTGGGAGTTGATCGTTAAGCAACGTCATCATGTCTTCCAGGTTGTGGATAAGCGTAAGCTCAATCCGCTCCGTGCTTTGCATGACGATTTTGTAGTCATGTTGCGGGGTACGGGTGATTGACAGTTGAACGATCATGACGTTCCTCCAGAAAAAGTAGGTGGGGCCGGGACAACCCCACCTCAGTCAATCCGCTAACCGCCTTGCTTTGGCTAGCGAATTACCAATATAAGAGCGTATGTATCGCGATGACTACGATCATTATGATTATGGCGTATGCCATCCCGAAGTACGTGGATTTGCGCTTTTCTCGAGCCAGCATTTCCTCTGATATGTGGTCGGCCATTTTATTACTCCGCAGGGGCCGTGCGGGCTAGTCGAGTGAAGGTCTGGGTGCCGTCTTCGGACTGCTCGTGGCGGACCACCGCAGTTACTTGAGAGTTGACCACGGCGTCATTCCGAACTCGACGGGGCATTTCATCGGACAGGTCCAGCCCACAATGCTCGTGGAACTGATCGAGCCGACGGACTGCATCCTCAGTAAGGTAGAAAGTAGCCCTAATCTGCTTGCCATCAAGGCCGCCCTGTTCCTCAAGGTCGTCAAGATCGATATCCTCCCCAGCCGCAACGGGCCGAAGGATGAACTCAACGAATGGCGTACCTTTCTTAGAGGATTTGTCATAACGTGGTGGGCCAACCACGCAGACATATGAGCCGGGAGGAAGCAGCTTAACCGGTGCGACTTCGGTAGGAGATTCGTCGAGGATGGATTGGAAGCTAGGAGAAGAAATAGAAGTTGAGTTTTTGAATCCGTTTGCCATGTGTTTAGATCCTTCTGGGTTTGATGGGGATAGTGTTGGCGGTAGGTGGCTCCTTTCGTAAGATCGCGAAGAACTCCGCAAGTCCTGTCTCGATCGGCAAGGACTCGGGCATTTCACTGGGCCGGGCATTGGCAAGATCGATCATTGGATCACTCTTAAGCTGGATCGTGCGCTTGCCTGAGACGTTCCTGTACCGAATAACGTTGGGGAAGTACTGCGGGATCTTAGGGGATAGCTTCTGACCAACTCCCTGAGGAAAGATCTTCTTTGTTCCGTCAGGCAGGTCCATATAAACTCCGTGGCATATAACGATAACATTGGTTCCGAAACTAGGCGATGTAAGCAATCCCAGTAGCTTCTCCACATCATCCTGAGCATTTCCGTATACTGCTCGGCCGTCATAGTCGCCGCTACGCCCTCGTGGGGTGATAGCTTCGTGAAAGTCATAGGCCGCGTCGCACAGTCGCGACAGGCTGTCAATGACCAAAATGCAATCCTCACCCCATGATGCCGGTACTCCCATGTCCACGTCATCATACTTCCAGAAGTCAAGCATCTTGATCGCGTTGATCCAGGCTTGTGGTTTTCCATCGAGGATCGCTCCCGTCGGTCCGGCCTTGGTTTTGTCTCGCAAGGTCCGGTATTCAACCGTGCTGAGTTTGTCTGGGCATAGTTCGAGGATCTTGTACCGCAGGATATCGAGCAGGTTGTCGAAGTCGAGGATGCGAAGGTGGTAGCTGGCCTTTACCAAGGATACTAGCGAGCCGGTCTTACCGCTCTTGGAGTCGCCGACTAGGAGAAGCTTCACTATCTTGCTTGAGTGGTGGGCTGATAGACTGGGCATTGATTTTCTCGATTGTGAGTTTGATGTGGTCGCCTTCCGATAGCTCGTTAGCTACGAGGAATCGGCCTTGCAGGTTGGTGAGTTTGAAGACACCGGGCTCAGCGAACTCGATTTGAGTGTAGAAGATGTAGCGGGTAGGTTCGCCAATCAGCGAGGTTTGAGAGGATTCCATCTTTCTTCCTCAGGTAGTTGAACAAAGTCTGCGCGAAGGAACTTGTCGCGGACGGATGTGGACTTAGAGCAGATCCCACGGAACTTGCAGCCTCCGAACTTGTCGCAAGCGGTGTCGTTCATGGGCCAGTAGTCGCTCTCCGCATAACCTTCGTTTACTATCAGCAGCCGCTCTAAGTCCTTGAGCCACTCCTCCAGTTGATCGGGGGTGCGGTAGGTGAACCCACGAACGAATCGGTTGGGCTTATCGAGCATGATCTGGGCGGCTGAGATTACAACCCCACGGATGGGGGCGTTAAGCACAACCCCACCCGCTAAGGTGTAAAGCGTCATCTGGTTGTTGGGCTCCCATTGGTCGAAGTAGTAATCACCGACTGTTGTCGTGGTCGTTTTGTGGTCCATTACAAGGATGGCGTCGTTGAACTCTACAACACGGTCGAGGTGGCCGCAAAGGAGGTAGGGTTGGCCGGTGGGGATGCGTTCGATAATCTCACTACGATCTTCGATCTGACCGTTGTCGATGATGTAGTGCGGACCAAAATCGAGCTCAAACCTAAAACTCAACTCGACCGCTGCTGTCCCGTCGGCTTTGATGTAGGTTCTGGCAGGGTCTTCCGGGCCGAAATGATCCAGGTAATCCACCACAAGGCTACACAAAGTCTCACGATTCTTATATTGTCCAGCCTTATTACTGCGATCCACATTCCAACCGTGCGTTCGTGTCCAAAGCTCGCTGATTGTATCGTGAATGGCATCTTCATGTTTCACTCCATTAGCCCTGGACACTTCGTATTGTTGCAGGGCGGTGTGGTATTCTTGGCCAAATCGCAGGTGAACTGATTCTTCCTTACCGGACCAACCATCGATGATCATGTATTGGTATAGTCGAGGACAGGTTTTGAGGTAGCCGAGGGAAGTGGAGTCCCATGCGAATTGGATCTTTGTGCCGGGGAGGAATGGGCTTACCATATCCGGCGTTTCTTGGTCGCCCATGAGGGTGGTTCTTCCTTAGGTTGGGTCATCTTTAGCAGTTCGCCAAGATCGGGGGCCGATCGCTTGGGCTTCTCACCGGACGCGCGCCTTTGGCGCATTAGTCGATGGTAGGCGATCAGTGCATCGATGTCTTCGGCTGGGAGAGGAGGGTCCTTAGCGTTGATCTCTTCAACTCGAGACATTAGCAAGTTGATGTCGTTCATGGTTGTCTAGTCCACCAGTGTTTTACTGCTTCCTTACGTTCATCTTTGGTCAGAGCCGACCAAAGGAAGCTGCCGGTTACAAGCAGCGCACCGACCGACAAGCCGACTGCGAAACCAAATAATCCGTGGTCGTCCATCATTCTTGCTCCATAATATTCTCAATGTCTGACAGTGACTCAACTGCAAGGACATTGCGGCCTTGATGCTCGATGTAGATCCACCACATTCCTTCGCTATCCTCACGCGGGGATCGCACAACAAGATGATCGAACTCGCTCGTGCCCCAACGCGGGTCTTTGGCTTCGTACAATCGACGACTGTCCCTTCGTTGGAGTGTTCGGGCATAGTTCATCCTGATCTGGAAGGTGTAAGCTTCCTCTCTTGAGTTGAACTTAACCCTAATTCCTGCTGGATCTCCGAGGGCCTTCTCGAAGTAATCAAAGCAGTCGTTGTAGGCACCGACAACTTCACTCAGCGGCATTGAGGATTCTCCTTGAATCGAGGTAGGTTAGCTTTTCCCGCGCCCTTGTATCGATAACGTAGTGGACGTTAGGGTCTTGTCCCGTACGGCGAATCAAGTGCATGTCTAGATGGTAAACATGATCGAACTCAAGTCCTTTCGCTTTGTGGCCGCTCATGAACCGGATGGTTCCTGATAGCGCGAATAGATGTCGGGCGTAGGCCATTGCGGACCCAAGGGTTTTGCCGTGGCGCAAGAACACACGCATGCATTCGGCCGTGTCTTCGGCGGTCTTGGATTCCTTGGCGAGCTTGGCGGCAAGCCATGAATCAACGGCCGCCATTGCTTGAGCTTGTGTGGTTTCCTCCGACCCTAGGGCATTGAGTTGGCGCAAGATCCGGTTTGAGATGTCCGTCCCTGCCATGTCGATCTTTTTGCCTTGAGCAAGAAGCTTCATTGCAACCGCTACAAGCGGGGCGTTGTTACGGCAGATTACTGTGGAATTGTCTTCGATCTCGGTCCCATTACTATCGATGATCCCTCCATCGCGGGAAGCGGAAAACTCGGGGACCCGCCATCGGACATTGGCCACAATAACTGATGGGCATCTAAAGGAAACTGAGAGAGGGAGTACGTGCATATTGAAATCTTCGATCGCACGTTGCATACTGTGTACAGTTGCTCCACGAAAGGCATAAATTGCTTGTGCATCGTCCCCTACTCCGAACTGACGCGAGTTACGCGCAAGCTTCCCCACCATTTTGAGGTTGATAGGGCTGAGGTCTTGGTACTCGTCGATGAGAACATTCGCGAATCGAGGGAAATTTCCTCCGAACAATGCGGGCAGGTAAAGTTGATCATTAAAATCGACGATGCCCTTATGCCCTTGGGCGATGGAGGTGCTGAGTACGTCGTCGATGAGGGAATGGGTGTGGTCGTCTGGCGTTTCGTCCAGAACATCGGTAAGTTCCTCGAAGGTTGCGATTCGTTTGTGGACAAGGGAGTTCATGCTGGGCACGTACCCGATCGCACGCGCGAGGTTGACGCCTTGCATTACAAGGTCGTAGCGTTCCCACATTGCAGATTGATCGTTGCGTGGGGCTGCATCAACCAACGCCCGAAAAATGTCCCGTTGCTTGTCTTTGGCTAGGCTCAATCGGTGGCCGCTAGCACCGGCCCAGATGCTGTGGCCGATTGAATTGAGCGTCTTGACTGTGGTCGCAGGTTTCATCCGCTTCTGCGCTTCATCGGCAACAGATTTGTTGAAACAAACTAGCAGGTTGGGGCCTTTTAACACACCGTCGAGCATTTCCAGCATGGTTGTCTTGCCGGTACCTGCGCGGGATTGAATCATGAGGTTGTCGGGGCTGGAAGCGGCAAAGTCTAGCACCGCTTGTTGTTGGGGAGTTGGGCTTGGCATTAGGTCGATCCTTTATTATACCCTCATTATACCACATTTATTTGTAAAGTCAAGCCCCTAGTTCAATCTTCCCGCCGCAAGATGGCCGATCTGCGCTCGCACCTTTTCAAGCAACTGGCCTACTCCACGCCAGCCAGTCGCTATTAAGGCGTCTTTGGAGCCATCTTCAGTATTGTGCAAGTGTCCGAGGATATAGCAACATTCCTCCGCATCACGTAGCATGTCACATAGCTTAGCGTAAGTCTCCCCCCGAGTGACTTGTCCGCCGATAGTTTCATAGTGTTTCATTGTTTTCCTTTGCCCTCACAAGATGTAAAGCTTCTTTAGTAAGCAGAAGTACAGAAGCACTGTTGCCGTTGAGTACAACCTTTTCGATCGTCCACAGTTGTTCAGCCAACTCGCATATCGTTACGGACCAATGTTCTGGGTTAATAATTCTGATCTCAACAGTCGTTTCCTCTGTCATGTCCACTTCCTTGGTTTGAGCCAGCTATAGTCTGGCTCTGCGATCGTGGCTCCTACTATCTCGGCCAGTGAGATAGGTGTATCCCATTGCTTGCCATGCCCCGCGTCTAGAACGCACATGGCTTCAAGCAATGCACCTGCTGGGCTGGGATCATCGGTATGGGCGTAGTGTGAGCACGGGCCGTTCCACAAGACACAGTACCATCCGCTACCGGACTGAGCGAGTTGGCCGACACGATAGCCTTTGTCGGCCAACTCGGAGAATAGGGAGTCGAGGCTCATATAACTCCCATCCTCTTGAGCATAAGATCGGCAATGGCCGCTTGCTGATCGACCGGCTTGATTGCCATGTCATGAGCGACGTATTCAGTATCTTTGCGGTGTTGACCCAATAAATCCAGCACAAGGCAAAGGCCATGAGTGGTGAATGGATACCGGGTGATGTAGTGGCCACCCTTTACGTGAGGGATGGCGACGAACAACTCTCCGTTAGCAGCCCAGACACGAAGGGCGTGAGTTGGGATACCGTCGAGGTCTAGGGTGGCGTTCATTGTGCTTTCCTTGTGACATAAAACCCGATTACGTATCCGATGATGAGGCCAGCGGTGTTTACGAGTGCTATACTCAGCGTGGTGGCGTTGGCATTGTGGACCAAGAGATCCACAACGGTAAGACCTATGGCAATTAGCCATGTGAGGCCGATGCCATAGGTAAGGGTGATAGCCCAGCGGATCATAGTTGTAACCAACGACAGAATGCATCTATGGCGGCCATAACAAGGACCATGATGACAATAGGCAGAACCACAGCAGCTATCGCCCAGAGCATGAGGTGGATCATTGGCATTGTGGTGTGGGGTTATTAGCCCCACACCACTCCCTGTTACGCCTTCACGTTGATCCAAGGGGCCGACTCACCACCGTTGTGGACCCAGTTTTCCCAAGACACGTCGTTGGGCTTGGTCCAGTAGGGCTTGGGGTGAGCCACAGGTCGAGTATCCTCGGCAACATGCTCTATTGTGGTGCCGATACCGTGTTGACTAGGCTGCGAGACATCGGCCGACTGCGGTGCAGGAGAGCCATCCGGAGCTGGAGTATCGCCTTGTGGAGCAATTCCTGACGTGCCGTCCATCGATGACACAGTAGGGTTTGCCTCACTCTGACCCATAGAGGCATTGCCCGATCCCTCGGCAGGACCTTGTCCCTCGGTAGCAGAGGCACCGGGAGACTGAGTGTCCGTTGAGGGCACAGTAGGGTGCGAGTAATCCTCAACGTGCTGGTGGCCATCGCTCGGCAAAGCAGATGCCGTGCTTTCGGCAGATGCGGTGGGGGCAGTCTCGGACGTTGCCGCCGAGGGCACAGTAGGGTTTGCCTCTGGCTCAACCAAAGACACAGCGGCGTTGACCTCGCCCATTATGCCCTTAACAGCCGACAGAATGACCTCCAGCTTAGAGCCGGTATCCTTCTGGCTTTTGGAGGCAACGTCAAGGGACGCCTCCAAGTCAGAGATCCTTGCCTGAAGGTCGGCAATGGCCTTAGCCTTAGCGGCAATATCTTCCTTCATTTGATCCATTGCCGATAGGGCTTGATCCCTAGCGGATTTATGCAGTTCAACTTCCCGCAACAGAGCTGGCTTTTCTTCGAGGGCCTTGGCGGCTTCAACGAAACCGGCAAACACAGTGGACATATCGCTTGACATTTGGGCTTCCTTTCTTATCAGTCTCTCTTGGCACCATTGCCGTTAGACTGATCTCTATGATAGGACATCTAAGGGTTGATTTGTGCTATCAACAATCTCCTTCCATTCTTCAGGCGTCATCTCAATTTCCATACCTTCATCCCAAGCTTCTGGTAAATCGATAAGCAACACTACCTTGTCGTTGTGGGCAATAACTTTCAAGATAACCTCGAAATTATTGTCCAACAATCTAAACCTTGGCATGAACTCACTCCCTTGGGAGGGATTCTTTGTAGCCTTGAACTGTGACTAGATTGTTGATAAAGTCGTCACAGTACAGAGTTGCCGACAGATGTGTTGGCCACCGCTGAACTACTAAAACACCTTTAGGATGCTGGTAGAATTCCTCGGTAGGATCATCTGGCAGCGTTGGATGTTGTATAAGGCTGGGGCCGTTATGTTTGATAAACTCTGTTAGGTTCATTGTTAGCCCCTCATGGTTAGGTAATGCCCGGCGATCCTGAGCTTAACCTGTTGCTCATTGCTCGCCGGGGACGTTGTTTAGCATCCTGAGGTTGTGGGCCGGGATTTAGGTCGTCCTAGCGTACCCAAATCTCAATCGGCTAGTCCTCATTGCTGCTAGTGGGCTGCTAGTGGGCTGTTGCCTGCTGTGCGGGCTTGGGCTTACTTGGAGGCACATGGGCCTTAGTCTTCCCGGCCTGCTTTGCAGACAACGTCTTCTTCTTCTCGGCGTTCTTGGCTTCTGCCTTTGCAACAAGCTCGGGATCGACCTTGATGAAAGACAGGATGTCGCTGACCACCGGGATCTTCTCACGTTCGGCCAAGGCGGCCTTTGCCTTCTCGATATACGACGTATCATCCTTCACAAGTTGTGTGGCGAACTTCGTAATATCGGAAGCTTTGTAGAGGTACAGTTTCCCTCCAGCTGCCTTGATCCTATCTCTAACAACCTCACGGGCCTGACGAACCGCTTCGGTCATCACATTGCGAGGCACATCAGACTTGGTAGCTGTGCCGCGCTTCTGTAGTTTGCCCTCGATAAGATCGACAAGGTTCTTTTCGGCTTGCTCGAAAGCAAGCTTCTTAACCTCGGCGATTTGCTCGGGCTTGGCCCCATCCTTAGCCAGTGAATCAGCAGACTGCTTGATTTTCGTGGCCCTGGAATTGAGGATGACCTTGAGGCCCTCCTCAACAACCCTCCGCAAGGTATCGGGATTGTCCAAGAGCTTGTCCACCGTCTTTGGGGAAACCTCAAGGACTTCGCCCCTACCAGCTTTGGTAATGGGGATTCTAAGTGGCGTGGGGTCACTAGCCCCACTTAGGGCGTCTGCCATACGGATTACGCTCTCCTCTGTGGTTGTGTTCACAACTCTAAGGGCTCATTGATGGTCATTGGAGTACGGGCTGTCCGCTCTAATCGCACCTTAGCGGATATGTGGCGCCCTGTCCTGTTCATCGGCTCTAGCTTTGTGTGAACTGGCCTTGTGCGGTCGGGATTGACTGCACACTCATGCAACCTGAGAATCCTAGCGTACTCAAGTTGCATGGTGTGTGAAGTCATACTTGGTGGATGTTCCATTGTTGTATGATTGCCCATGCAGCTTTGCGCACATCGTCAACTGCTGCACGGGCAAACTTTAAAGCCTCTTCTTGAGTGATCTCGGTAACATTGGGCCAATAATAGCGTTCGTCCTTGTCGTAATCACTGCTGACAAACGCTATTGCTGGATGCCAACGTTCCGCGGTAGGGTAGGAAGAAGCCATTATGTGTATTCTAAATGATCCTACCATGAGTTCGAGTTTATTTGGCATGGTGTGTGCTTTCAAGCCTTAATTCGTGGTAGCTTAACCAGAAACTCTGGAAGATCCTGCTTGTTCATTATCTCACGGTCCCCATCATCGTTCTGCAAACCAATATACCCGTTTTCTTCGTCAATCTCTAAGGTGCCTTCCCCAAGCCAATCACCAGCAGGCTTGAAGTCGTAAAACCAGATGGAGCTTCCAAGCTCACCGTCCCATCCACTAGCGGTTCCAAGAAGCCGGCCATTGTAGATTACATCGTCTGACATGAGCTTTACCTTGTGTGTGTGCTTTCAGTGCTCGGCCATCTCAACTGCAAGACTGTCAATGGTCTTGGCGGCATTATCAAGAGCCACCTTCATAATCAGCCTTACCAGTGCCTCACTCATACCAGATGCTAACATGATCGAGATGCAATCACTAATTGTCGATGCACTCAGCTTTGCAATAGACTCTTGGTGAATACAGAGCTTGCTGCCATCCATTAGCACATTCCTAACACGATCAGAGTATGTGCTGGCAAGATCATCGATAATTTGCTGGTTCATTGGGCTTAACTCCGTGGTTCAACCGACGCCAACCATGCTGCGCCGGGATTTTGTCGAAATTAAGGCGGGGCTTGGCATGGTCCTTGCTTCGCGTCCATCGCCAGAAGCCCCAACCATGCGCCCAACGTGTGATGGCATAAGACAACCAAGTCCAAGCCACTAGGAGTAACAGCACCGATACTGGGATAAGATCATCGGCCATTTGCTGCCACATGGGCGCAACAATGCCCGTCGGCAAGGGGCCCTTGACAGAAGTCACAAACCAACATGGGCTTGCCAGTGCTGAGGCTTTCAGTCTCAATTGCATAAGGCTTGTACTTGACGGCCTTACGGTAACTCGGCTCTGGTGGTGGAGGATTGTTCATACACTCCACATGCACATACCGCCATAGCCTATTGAGGTGGGAATAATCGAACAGGTCAATATACCCGTTCTTCCATCGCTTCTTACATACCCCACAGATCGGCAAGCCCTTATGGTCCCTCTTAATAATCGGCCTAACACCGCTCATATCTTCCCTCCATCTTACCGAACACTATACCATACCTAATCCGCAATGTCAAGTCCCTGTCTTCCCTGATAGTCCCCCTTTCCCCCGGTATACCCACGTCACAACTGTGGTGCGTACGACAGTGGGAAACCATGCCCTCCCTCCTTATATTTATTAAAAAAAAAAAAAAAAAAAAATAAAAGATATATATACGGGATGCCCGACCTCTCCACTGTTGTACGCACGAGAGAAATGACGTGGGTACAGCAGGGAAAACGGGAGTAATCAGGGCGCAGGTAACATGAGTTGATTGCAGTGGATTGTGTTGTGATTGCAACAGTGTGGTCCGGATGTCACTAGGGGCGATGGAGTTGTGGCGAATGGGCAACAACTACACGGCCTTAATCTTGCCGCAATCGTGTGGTTCGCTCCCCATCGTTCGGCAATCAAGCCGACGGAGTAAGCCCAATGACAACCGTACAGTTCCGCCAAGCCACTCAAGCTGCTGATGAGATCCTCAAGGCTGACAAAGCCAAGGAGAAAGAGAAGCTGCAATGGGCTAAGATGCCAATTGCTGACATGCCCAATGACATCCAAGCCCTCGCAGCCAATGCCATTGAAGCTGAGATATTCGCAAGGGCCGCAATGGCGACCTTGCAAGCGGCCCTAGACGATAAGGTCATCGCCCCCAGTGGCAAGCGCCTAGTTGTCACCTTAGGCCGTCAAGTGTCGGCTAGCACTGATAGCGTCCTAGTGGCATGGGCGCCACAGGCCGCCAGCGGCACTCGCGTTATCAGCTTCGATCAATTCATCAAAGGCTAACGGTCCCTAGCGAGGCCCTACCCCCGCCGGGTAGGGCCAAAATTTTGTCTGCCCGGCGCGTGCAGAGGACCTCTCAGCAAAAATTTTAAATTTTCGACTTTCCCCAACGCATTTTTGTGAAAAATAATTATTGACTTCGTTAGGGGAGTGTGGTATGATGGGAACGGTAAAGGTGGAGTATGGGCCGAGCACGAGAGGTTGAGAGGCCGAGCTTGCAGGCGATCCGGGATAGCCATCACCGGGTTGCGAGGGCGTTTGCGTCGGGGCTCAAACTCTGGGAAGTTGCCGAGGTTACTGGGTACAGCATCTCGAGGCTCAGCATCTTGCGGAGTGATCCGGCGATTGAGGAGTTGATCGCTGGGTACCGGGCCCAGGTGACGGAGGAATGGCGCGAGGAGCAAGATGCCCTTGCGTCTATGGCGGTAGCGAACATGCGGAAGGCTGAACGGCAACTTGCCGATCGGCTGGATGCGGCCGACGAGGAAGGAGAGACCTTGCCGGTTAGGGAGCTAGTTGCGATCGCAAGTGATCGGATGGATCGGTTCGGTTACTCAAAGAAGACGGTCAACACAAACATAAATGTGGACTTCGCCGCGAAGCTGGAAGCCGCAATAGCCCGGACACGCGAGGTTCGCAAAATTGAGGCTGATATCTAGCGCGTTGAGACTTGGGTACGCTAGC
>Ga0335069_10012926_pt1 | contig 11736 bp, 10 predicted proteins | sample Lox_Sample_11_FD_206714 | JGI IMG/M metagenome (GOLD analysis project Ga0335069, IMG submission 206714) | Soil microbial communities from Loxahatchee National Wildlife Refuge, Florida, United States - Lox_Sample_1.1 | ecosystem: Environmental > Terrestrial > Soil > Wetlands | place: USA...
CCGCCGGACTCCGGCTGGGCGTGCTGTTCGAGCTCTTCCAGTTCGACATCCTTCCCGTGGGGGCCACGCGGTATCCCGAGTACGGACCCGCGACCGTCGTCGCGGTGGCGGCGGCGCACGCCTTCGCAATTCCCTTCGGGGTCGGGCTCGCGACCGTCGTAGGTCTCTTCACGGCCATGCTGGGCGGCCTGTCGCTCCAGGTCCACCGCCGCATCAACACCCGGGCGGCGACGGCCGCGGCCCCGGCGCTGGACGCCGGGGATCGCGGAGCGCTGGTGCGGCTCCATGTGGGGGGGCTCGGCAGAGATCTCCTGCGCGGCGCCGCGGTGACCGCGGCGGGTCTGGCGCTCGCGATGCTGACCCGCGAGTTCGTGGTGCCGGCGCTGTCGCACCGCGGCGAGCGGCTCCTCTCCGTGGCCGCCACGGGCGCGGCGCTCGCGGCCGGGGCGGCGGGCACCCTGCGGATCGTGGGGCGGGGTCCCGGGCTCCGCTGGCTCGCGGCCGGTCTCACGGGCGGCATCCTGGCGGCGTGGCTGGCGTGAAGCCACGACTGGGCGCGGCATTTCTCCGCCTGTTCACGGCGCAGGCCTCGTGGAATTACGAGCGCCTGATCGGCGTGGGGACGGGGTTCGCCGCGGAGCCGCTCCTCCGGCCGCTGCGCGCGGATGATGAGGCCCGGTACCACGCCGCGCTGGGCCGGGCGACGCGGTATTTCAACTCCCATCCCTATCTGACCGGGGTCGGCGTGGGAGCGCTCGCGCGGGCGGAGTGGGACGGCACGCCGCCGGAGCAGATCGAACGCCTGCGGGGCGCCCTGGCCGGGCCACTCGGCTCGATCGGCGACCGGCTGGTCTGGGCCGGCTGGGTCCCGACGCTGTCGGCGTTGACGCTCGCCGCGGTCGCGTGGGGCGTCGGACTCCGGGCGGTGGCGGCGTTCCTCCTCGTCTACAACGCGGGGCATCTCGCGCTGCGGTGGTGGGGGCTCTCCGCCGGCTGGAGCCGCGGCGCGCGGGTCGCGGGGGCGCTGCAGGCGCCCTGGATCCGCCGGGCGGGCGAGATTCTGGGACCCGTCACGGCGCTCGCCCTGGGGTTCGCGCTGCCGCTCGTGGCGGTGTGGTCGGGCGAGGCGTTCCGCGGGTGGGCGCGGATCACGCTGGCGGTCACGGCTGCGGTGACTTTCGGCCTGCTGCGCTGGCGCCCGGACGTGCTCAGCGGGCTGCGGCTCGGACTCGTCCTGGTGGTCGTGGCGCTGATCGCGGGGATCGTGTGGCGGTGATGGAGCGGGAGGCGCTCATCGTCAACCCCCTGGGCGTGCACGCGCGTCCGGCGGCGGAGTTCGTCAAGACCGCCGGCAGGTTCGCATCCGCCATCGAAGTCCGGCGCGGAGACGTGTCGGTGAACGGCAAGAGCATCATGGGCGTCATGATGCTCGCCGCCGAGCAGGGCGCGACCATCGTGATCAGCGCGACGGGAGACGACGCCGCCGCCGCCCTGGACGCGCTCTGCGCGCTGGTGGCGGCCGGCTTCAACGAAATGGATCTCACCGAATGAGCGAACGCACGTTGCGCGGGATCGGCGTGTCTCCGGGGATCGCCATCGGGCCGGCGGTCACGGTGCAGACGACGCTGCCCGAAGTTCCCCATCGGGTGGTGCCGCGGACCCAGGTGGAGAAGGAAGTCCGCCGCCTCCGCGCCGCGGTGCGGGACGTGAAGCGCCACCTGGAGGAGCTCCGGGAGCGCGCCGAGGCGCAGGCCGGGCCGGACGAGGCCCGGATCTTCGACGCGCAGATCATGATGCTCGAGGACCGGCAGTTCCTCGGCTCGGTCGAAGCCCTGATCCGCAAGAACCACCTCACGGCCGAGAAAGCCTACGAGTACCAGGCGCTGGAAGTGCGGGACGCCTGGGCCGCGACCACCAGCCCGCGGCTCAAGGAGCGGCTCGCCGACCTGAACGGCGTCACCATTCAGGTGGTGCGCCACCTCCTGCACCGCGGCGACCCCGTGGTCGGCGGGATCGAGGAGCCGTCCATCCTCGTGGCGCACGAGCTGGCGCCCGGCGTGACGGTGCAGTTCGAGCGGGACCGCGTCGTGGGGCTCGTGAGTGAAGAGGGCACCCGCACCTCCCACGCCGCCATTCTGGCCCACTCGCTGGGCCTGCCGGCCGTGATGGGTCTCACGGGGGCGCTCGAGCGCATCACCACCGGCACGATGCTGATCGTGGACGGCACCCGGGGGATGGTCATCCTCGATCCCACCGGAGAAGAGGTCGCCGCCGCCCGGGCCCTGGATGCGCGCCGGAAGCAGATCGCGCGGCAGGCCGAGGAGGGGGCGGGGCTTCCGGCCGTCACCACCGACGGGGCCCGCGTCAACGTGCGGGGCAACGTCGACCTCCCCGAGGAGATCGCGGCGGCGCGGGAGCACGGGGCGGAAGGCGTGGGCCTCCTGCGGACGGAGTTCTTGATCACGGGCCACACCAGCCTTCCGACGGAGGACGAGCAGGCCGCGTACTTCCGGCGGGTGGGGGAGGCGTTCCCGGGGCATCCGATCGTGATCCGCACCTACGATCTGGGGGGCGACAAGTTCCCCGCGCCGTTCCGCGCGCCGCCGGAGGCCAATCCGTTCCTGGGCTGGCGGGCGATCCGCGTCTGCCTCGATCAGCCCGAGATGTTCCGGGTGCAGATCCGCGCCATCCTGCGGGCGGGGGCGCACGTGCCGGTGCATCTGATGATCCCGCTCGTCACGCGGCTGGCCGAAGTCGAGACGACGCGAGAAATGGTGGCCGAGGAAGCGGAGGGTCTCAAGCAGCGGGGGATCGCGGCCGCCGACACCGTGCCGGTGGGCGTGATGGTCGAGACGCCGGCGGCCGCCGTGATGGCCGACCGGCTCGCCGAGATCTCCGATTTCCTGTCAGTGGGGACGAACGACCTCACGCAGTACACGCTGGCCGTGGACCGCAGCAACGCGAGACTGGCGGACCGGTTCACGCCTCACGATCCGAGCGTGCTCCGCCTGCTCAAGCTGGTGGCGGAAGCGGCGCGGGCCGCCGGCAAGCCGGCGAGCGTGTGCGGCGAGATGGCGTCCGAGCCCATCTCCGCGTTCCTGCTCCTGGGGCTCGGCTACGAGACGCTGTCGGTGGCGCCGCCGGCGCTCCCGCTCATCCGGTGGCTGGTGCGGCAGGTGAGCCGTGAGCAGGCGATGTCGGCGGCGGCCGCGGCGCTCGCGACGCGCTCCGCGGACCTGGCGCTCGACATCCTGCGCTACGCGCTGGCGGAAGCGGTGGACATCAAACTCATCGACCCCGACGCGCGGTTGCCCGGGGCACGCACCTCGGCTAGCTTGCGCAGCTAAAGGGGGAAGCACTCGCTATGCCGGCCGCGCGCCACGTTTTCACGTCCGAATCCGTCACCGAAGGGCATCCCGACAAGATCGCGGACCAGATCTCCGACGGGATTCTCGACGCCATTCTGGCCAACGACACCGCGGCCCGCGTGGCCTGCGAGACGCTGGTGACCACGGGGATGGCCGTGGTGGCCGGTGAGATCACCACGTCCACCTACGTTCACATCCCCGACATCGTCCGCGGCACCATCAAGGCGATCGGCTACACCGACGCGAGCTACGGCTTCGACGCCGAGACCTGCGCCGTCCTCACCACCATCGACCGGCAGTCGGCGGACATCGCCATGGGCGTGGATACCGGCGGGGCGGGGGACCAGGGCATGATGTTCGGGTACGCGACGAACGAGACCGCGTCCCTGATGCCCTTGCCCATCGTGCTGGCACACCGCCTGGCGGAACGCCTGGCGGCCGTGCGCAAGGCGGGCACGCTCCCGTGGCTCCGGCCCGACGGCAAGACCCAGGTGAGCGTGGTCTACGAGGGCGCGAAGCCGGTGGGGATCAGCAAAGTGGTGGTGTCCACCCAGCACTCGGACCGGATCAAGGCGGACGAGCTTCGCGAGGCCGTGATCAAGGCCGTGATCACGCCGACGCTCGCCGAAGCGGGTTTCCAGGTTCCGGATCGGGACATCCTGGTCAACCCCACCGGACGGTTCGTGGTGGGGGGGCCGCAGGGAGACGCGGGGCTCACCGGCCGCAAGATCATCGTGGACACCTACGGCGGGATGGCCCGCCACGGCGGCGGTGCCTTCAGCGGGAAGGATCCGTCGAAAGTCGACCGCTCCGGCGCCTACGCGATGCGGTGGGTGGCCAAGAACGTGGTACAGTCCGGGCTGGCGGCGCGCTGCGAGGCCCAGGTGGCCTACGCGATCGGCGTGGCCGATCCGGTCTCGATCATGATCGACACCTTCGGCACCGGCACCGTTCCCGAGTCCGCCCTGGAAGACGCGGTCCGTGAGGTCTTCGACCTGACGCCCGCCGGCATCATCAAGGCCCTCGACTTGCGCCGGCCGATCTACCGCCCCACGGCGGCCTACGGACACTTCGGGCGCGAGCCCGGGGCCCACGGCCTGTTTTCCTGGGAACGGACCAACCGCGTGGAGGAGCTGCGCCTGGCGGTGCAGCGGTCTCCCCACCACCGCTCGAATAAGGTTCCGGCATGACCCCGACTTCCACCGCGTCCGCGGCTCCGTCCGACATCAAGAACCCCGCGCTGGCGGAGGAGGGACGCCGCCGCACCGAGTGGGCGGAGCGCTCGATGCCGGTGCTGCGCCAGATCCGGGAGCGGTTCGCCCGGGAGAAGCCGCTGGCCGGCCGCCGGATGGCGGCGTGCCTGCACGTCACGAGCGAGACCGCAAACTTGATGATCACGCTCAAGGCGGGCGGCGCGGATGTGGCACTCTGTGCCTCGAACCCCCTGTCCACCCAGGACGACATCGCGGCCCACCTCGTGGTCAACCACGGCATCAAGGTGTTCGCGATCAAGGGCGAGGATCACGAGACGTACTACGAGCACCTCCGCGCCGCGCTGGCGCACCAGGCCGACGTCACGATGGACGACGGCGCGGACCTGGTCGGCGCCCTGCACATGATCGCGCTGAACCGGCTGGACGATCTGGCGCCGCCGGTCCGGAAGTGGATCGAGACGCTGTCGGCCGCGGAGCGCGCCGCGCTGGTCAAGCGGGTGATCGGCTCCACCGAGGAGACCACCACCGGCGTGATCCGTCTCAAGGCGATGGCGAAGGACGGCGTGCTGCAGTTCCCGGTGGTGGCCGTGAACGACTCCGACACCAAGCACCTGTTCGACAACCGCTACGGCACGGGCCAGTCCACGCTCGACGGCATCCTGCGCGCCACCAACCTCCTGATCGCGGGGAGCACGGTGGTGGTGGCGGGGTACGGGTGGTGTGGGCGGGGCTTTGCGATGCGGGCCCGGGGGGCCGGGGCCAACGTCCTGGTGACCGAGATCGATCCGATGAAGGCGCTGGAGGCCCAGATGGACGGGTTCCACGTCGTGCCGATGGCGGAGGCCGCCCGGGTGGGGGACATCTTCGTGACCCTGACGGGGAACGTGCACGTGATCCGGCTGGAGCACATGCGGGCCATGAAGGACGGCGCGGTCATCGCGAACTCCGGGCACTTCAACGTGGAGATCGACCTCGACGCGCTCAAGACGGCGGCGCAGGGGCCGGTGGAAGTCCGGAACCTGGTGGAGGAGTGGACCCTGGACGGAAAGCGGGTCTTCGTCCTGGCCGACGGCCGGCTGGTGAACCTGGCGGCGGCCGAAGGGCATCCGGCCAGCGTGATGGACATGTCGTTCGCGAACCAGGCGTTGGCGGCCGAGTACGTGGTGCGGGAGTTCAAGCAGCTGGGCCGGGACGTACACCGCATCCCGCGGGCGCTCGATCAGGAGATCGCGCGGCTGAAGCTCGCCGGGATGGGGGTCACGATCGACACCCTGACGGCCGAGCAGAAGAAGTACCTGTCGTCCTGGGACATGGGGACCTAGGGGCCCGCGTGAAGGAAGTCCGCGTCGCCAACCTGGGTCTCGACCGGACCAACAACACCCCTGTCGTGATCCTCCGCGAGTCCGATGGCGACCGGGTGCTCCCGATCTGGATCGGGCCCGCGGAGGCGAGCGCCATCGCGATGGAGCTCGCGGGGGTCAAGTCGTCGCGTCCCCTCACGCACGATCTGCTCAAGCAGGTCATCGTCGGGCTGGGCGCCGAGCTCCGCAAGATCGTCATCACGGCGGTGAAGGACAGCACCTACTACGCCGAGCTGCACCTCTACCGGGGCGATCAGGTGATCCAGATCGACGCCCGCCCCTCCGACTCGATCGCGCTGGCGCTGCGGCTCCAGGCCCCCATCCTGACGGCGGATGAGCTGCTGCAGCACACCGTGATCGAGACCACCGATACGATCGGCGAAGGCCCGGGCGGCGGCGCGGCGGGACCGATGGACGCCGATACGCTCAAGACTTACCTCCAGAACCTCGATCCTGAAGACTTCGGCAAGTTCACGCCGTAGCGCGTCGCTGTTCCTGGCGCTGACGCTGGGAGCGGCCGCGGCCGGCGCGGGGCAGGGACTGACCCTGACCGGCGCGGTGACGCTGGGCGCGACGCACCCCCGGCCGTATACGAGCGGCTGGGTCGTGCTGCACCGCGTGACGATGACGGCGCAGGGCCCCATCGACTCCGCGCGGCTCGACCCGCGGGGGCGCTACCGGCTGCGGATCGGGGCCGTGGATTCCGTCGCGACCTATCTCGTCAGCGTCTTCCACGACGGCGTGGCGTACTTCAGCCAGCCCATCACCGCCGGCCACTTCCCGCGCTCGGCGATCGACACGCTGCGGGTCTTCGACACGACGACGGTCGGACCGCCGCTCACGGTCCGGCGGCGCCTGCTGTCGGTGGCGGCCCCCAAGCCGGACGGCTCGCGGGACGTGCTCGAGCTCCAGGAGCTCGAGAACCCCGGCGACAAGACCCGCATCGCCGCGGACACCCTGCATCCCGTCTGGACCGGCGTCCTGCCGGCGGGGGCGTTGCAGTTCTCCGTCGGGCAGGGCGACTTCTCGAGCGAGGCCGTCGCCCGGCACGCCGACACCGTGGCGCTCTTCGGCGCGGTGCAGCCCGGGGGCGCGCGGCAACTGGCGTACAACTACCTCCTCGCCGGCGGGGTCCGGACCTGGATGCTGCCGGTGGACCATCCGCTCGAGAAGATCCTGATTCTCCTCGAGGACACGACCGCGCGGGTCACGGGGCCCGGGTTGCGCGCCCTGGGCGTGCGTCCCATCGAAGGCCGGCACTTCGTCGAGTACGAGATCGACGACGTCCGCACGGGCGCGCTGATCGCGATCGAATTCCCGCGGGGCCCGTTCCGCGTCGAGTCGCTCATCCCGTTCATCGCCGCCGCGCTCGGCCTGCTCCTCGCGCTCGGATTCTGGTGGGCGCTGCGGCGGCCGGCGAAAGCACCCGCCGCCTGACGCGCTTGCCCTTTCCGGGCGCGTTCGCTAGCATAGGTCCGTCGTCGTTTCGCGAACGCGGGATTCACGGAAGCCGGTGCAAGTCCGGCGCGGCCCCGCCACTGTAACGGGCAAGAGCGATCGGCTCCACGCCACTGGGAAACCGGGAAGGCGGAGCCGAGCGGCCCGAAGCCAGGAGACCTCCCCGTTCGCGCCACCTGCAATTCCCTCGCGGGAGGGATGGTGGCGCCTGCGCACTAGGGCGCGGTCGCTGACCCATCTCCGTTCCGGCGGGGATGGGTTTCTTGGCTCATGGGCCGTTCGTCGCTGCGCCGCTGGACCGCCGCCCTCCTGATCCTCGGGGCCTGCGCCCCCCGCCACCGACATCCCCGGCTGGTCCGTGCCCCGTCCGTCACCGACGACGCCGGCCGGACCGTCACCCTGGCGGCGCCCGCCCAGCGCGTGGTCTCGCTCGCGCCCTCGTCCACCGAGCTGCTCTTCGCGGTCGGCGCCGGCCGGCAGGTCGTGGGGCGCACCACCTGGTGCCGGTATCCCCCCGCGGCTCTCTCGGTCCCGGTGGTGGGCGACGGGCTCGAGCCGAACATCGAGAGCGTGGCGGCGGTCCACCCCGACCTCGTGGTCCTGTATCGCTCACCCTCCAACGGCGCGGCGCTCACCCAGCTCGAGCAGCTCGGGATTCCGGCCGTGGTGCTCCGGCAGGACCGGCTGGAGGACGTGGCGCGCGACGCGCGGCTCCTCGGTACCCTGACGGGGCATCCGGCCGTCGGGGACTCCGTGGCCCAGACGCTGGATGTGGTCACCGCGGGGCGGCCGCCCGTGGCCCACGTGCACATCGCGTACGTAGTCTGGGACAGCCCGCCGATCGTCATCGGGGCGGGGAGCTTCCTCGACCAGCTGGGTACCCTCGCCGGCGCGCAGAACGTCTTCCACGATCTGCGCCCGGCCTCGGCCCCGGTCTCCCTCGAGAGCCTCGCGTCCCGCAATCCGGACGTCATCGCGGTGGTGGACGATTCGTCGGCGGCCGCGACCCCGTCGTTCGCGCAGCGTCCCGAGTGGAAGGCGGTCCCGGCGGTCAGAGCGGGGCGCATCCTCCATCTGCCGGGTGACCTCTTCGGCCGCCCGAGTCCGCGGGCCGCCCAGGCGATCGCGGCGTTCGCGCGCCTCCTGAATACGGCCAAATGAAGTGGGGCGGGCTGGTGGGGGCGGCGCTCCTCACCCTGACGCTGGCCGTGGTCCTCGGCCCCACGCGGATCCCGTTGGGGGAGCTCGCGGGGTCCGAGATCGTGCGGGATCTGCGCGTCCCCCGGGCTCTCCTCGGGTTTCTGGTGGGCGGGTCCCTCGCCGTATCGGGCGCCGGCCTGCAGGCGCTGGTGCGCAATCCCCTCGCCGACCCGTTTCTCCTCGGGCTCTCGGGTGGGGCCGGCCTGGGCGCCGTCGGAGCCATCGCGCTCCGGCTCCCCGGCCCCTGGGCGCTCCCGATCGCGGCGTTCGCGGGCGCGCTGGCGGCGATGGCACTCGTGTACCGGCTGGCGCTCGTGAGCGGCGCCGCGCTCGATCCCCGCGTCCTCCTGCTCGCCGGAGTCGTGGTCGGCTCGTTCGCCGCGGCCATCACCACGGCCATCGTCTCGCTGTCCGAGGCCGAGCAGCTGCGGAACGCCTTCCTGTGGCTGTGGGGAGGATTGTCGGGCGCGTCCTGGACCACGGTGGGCGTCCTCGCGGTCTACCTCCCCCTCCCGCTGCTGCTCCTGCTCGGCTCGGCGCGGTCGCTCGACCTGATGGCCCTCGGAGACGAGCCGGCCGGCTACCTGGGCGCGGACGTCACCCGGGTCCGGCGGCGCGTGTACCTCGCGGCGTCCCTGCTCACCGCCGCCGCCGTCGCGGTGTCGGGAGTCATCGGCTTCGTCGGTCTCATCATCCCGCACGCGGGCCGGATGGGCTGGGGACACCGGCACCGGACCCTCCTCCCGGTGTCGTTCCTGGGCGGCGGGGTGCTCCTCGTGCTCGCCGACACCCTGGCGCGCACGGCCGTGGCGCCCCGCGAGCTCCCGGTGGGGATCGTGACGGCGCTGATCGGCGTGCCGGTGTTCGCGCTCCTGCTCCGGCGCTGGGTCCGGGCGTGATCCTCGAGCTCGACGGCGTCACCGCACGGTATCCCGGCGCGGAGCGGGACGCCCTCACCGGCGTGACCCTGGGCGTGGCCAAGGGCGAGCTGCTCGCGGTACTGGGGCCCAACGGCTCCGGAAAGACCACCCTGATCCGCGTCGCGCTGGGGGCCATGAAGCCGGCGGCCGGGGTGGCCCGCGTCTCGGGCCGGCCCGCGCACGAGTGGGACCGCCGGGCTCTGGCCCGCGTCGCGGCCGTCGTGACTCAGCGGGAGGAGACGGCGTTCCCCCAGCGGGTGCGCGACGCGGTGCTCTTGGGGCGGTACCCGCATCTTCCGCCCTTCACCGCGCCCCGCGCGGCCGACCGCGCCGCGGTCCGGGACGCGCTCGCCGCCTGCGACGCGGAGGCCCTGGCCGGGCGCTGGATCGAGACGCTGTCCGGCGGGGAACACCAGCGGGTACGCCTGGCCCGGGCGCTGGCCCAGGAGCCGGAGCTCCTGGTGCTCGATGAGCCGACCGCCTCCCTCGACGTGCGCCACGAGATGGCGCTGTTCGAGCAGATCCGGAGCCTCGTGGACGCCCGCGGGCTCGCCGCACTGGTGATCACGCACCAGGTCAACCTGGCCGCCCGCTTCGCCGACCGCGTGGTGCTCCTGTCCGGTGGCGCACCGGCGGGGGCGGGGACACCGGCGAACGTGCTCACCCGGGAGACGGTCGAGCGGGTGTTCGACTGGCCGGTGGCGATCCAGTCGTTCGACGATCGCCCGCAGATGGTGCCCCTGCGTCGTGTCCTTCCTTCCCATCGGAGCAGCTGATGCCGCGCTTCCCGCGTTTCCTGACGCTCGTCCTTCTCGCGGCTCCCGCCGCGGCCCAGACCCCGTCGGATACGTTCCGGCTCGCGCCGATCGTGGTCACCGCCACCGGCGTGCCGACGCCGTCCGACCGGTTGCCGGTGACCACGACGGTGCTCCGGGGCTCGGACCTCCGGGCCCGCGGGATACGGACGGTGTCCGACGCGTTGCGCCTGGTGCCGGGAGCCGCCGTGGTCGAGACCAACTCCTTCGGGTCGCAGACGTCGGTGTTCCTGCGCGGCGGCGAAAGCGACTACACCAAGGTCCTGATCGACGGCGTCCCGCAGAATGCCCCCGGCGGCGCATACGACTTCGCCAACCTGTCCACCGACAACATCGACCGGATCGAGATCGTGAGCGGGCCCGTCAGCGTGCTGTACGGGTCCGACGCGGTGAGCGGAGTGGTGCAGATCTTCACCCGGAACGGCGCGGGCCCGTTGCGCGGCTCGGTGGCGGCACACGCCGGGACCTACGGGTCCGCGGACCTCTCCCTCGCCGCCGCCGGGGGCGGGGACCGCGCGTCGTTCTCCCTCGGCGCTTCGCGGCTCTCCTCGGACGGCACCCTGCCGATCAACAACGACTACCGGAATGCGACGCTGTCCGGGCAGGTCCGGCTCCGTCCCGACGACGCGACCCAGGCCACGCTGTCCCTGCGGTACGGCGACGCGCTATATCACTTCCCCACGGATTACACGGGGGCGCCCACCAGCAAGTTCCAGCACCAGCTGGACCGCGGGCCCACGGCCGGGCTCGATCTCGCGCGCACCCTCTCGCCGGGGCTCGAGGTCCACCTCGCCGGCACCTGGCACCGCGACAACTACCAGTACTCGATCTCCCCGAACGACTCCGCCGATCTCGTGAACTTCCCCTACGCGAGCAGCGATTGGGTGACGCGCCAGGGGCTCGAAGGGCGGGCCGTCGCGCGGCTGTCCGCGGGGGACGTCCTGACCGCGGGCACGTCGTTCGAGCACGAGATGATGACCGGCACCACGCTGGATGGAACGCGGATGCGCGACGATGGGGCGGGTTTCGTCGAGATGGTCACCGGACTCGACCGGGCGCTGAGCTTCACCGTGGGCGCCCGGCTGGAGGACAACCAGCGCTTCGGGGCCTACGGGACCTATCGAGGCGGGGCGTCCTGGGCCGCGGGTCCGAATACCCGTCTCCACGTCTCCGCCGGCACCGGCTTCAAGGAGCCGAGTCTCTTCCAGAACTATGCGACCGGGTTCACGGTCGGCAATCGGAACCTGAGCCCCGAGCGTTCCCTGGCCTGGGAGGCGGGAGTCGACCGGGTGCTGGGCGCCGGCCTGGTGGGGCGGGTGACCTACTTCGACCAGCGCTTCCGCGACCTCATCGACTACGTCGCCACGCCGCCCGCCGGATCTCCGAACTACGCCAACGTT